>Ga0182030_10001364_pt1 | contig 50253 bp, 39 predicted proteins | sample 812S3MmetaG_FD_121299 | JGI IMG/M metagenome (GOLD analysis project Ga0182030, IMG submission 121299) | Permafrost microbial communities from Stordalen Mire, Sweden - 812S3M metaG (Illumina Assembly) | ecosystem: Environmental > Terrestrial > Soil > Wetlands > Permafrost | place: Sweden... | reverse complement strand
TCCAGTATTGAATGGACCGAAATGACCTGGAATCCAACCACTGGCTGCACAAAGATTTCAGCAGGTTGCAAATACTGCTATGCTGAAGTAATGACAAGGCGGCTTCAGGCAATGGGCATTGAAAAATATAAAGCTGGATTTGAAATAAGAACTCATGAAGATGCTTTAGATATTCCTTACTCATGGGGCGGTAAAAAAATTGTTTTTGTGAATTCTATGAGCGACCTTTTTCATCCTGAAATTCCGGTTGAATTCATTCAGAAAGTTTTTGCAGTGATGAATGATACACCTCAACATACATATCAGGTACTCACAAAAAGAGCAGACAGGTTGAAAGAACTTCATCATTTGCTAAACTGGACAAGCAATATCTGGATGGGCGTTTCTGTAGAGAATCAAAAAGTAAAACAGCGCATTGATGATTTGCGGAACATTAATGCAAAAACAAAATTCCTTTCCTGCGAACCATTGATCGGCCATTTGATGGATATGAATTTAGAGAACATTGACTGGGTAATTGTCGGAGGAGAGAGTGGCAGAAAAGCACGCCCGATGCAGGAGTGGTGGGTTTGGGATATTCGCCAGCAATGTCAGGAGCAAGGAGTTTCCTTCTTTTTCAAACAATGGGGCGGCATTAACAAGAAGAAAGCGGGCCGTGAACTTGGCGGTAGAACGTATGATGAGATGCCTTTAAAAATTGCGCAATCGTTTTAATAATATTTTTTCGTGCGATAACCATATCTTTAACCTGAAAAAATATTTCAGGTTATGCAACGCAAACATTTTCTTCAGTCTTCATTATTAAGTGGAGCTTCTCTATTGGCATCAGGAATTGCAAAAGCAACAAACTATAAAAATATACCAAACGCGGATCAGCCTTTTCATTTGCGTTATGGCATTCATGATGGCATGTTCGAAAACCTCGCAGGCAATGATTTTGTAGAGCAGATAAAATTTGGCTACGACCATGGCTTTCGTGCTATCGAAGACAATGGCATGATGGAGAGGCCGCCACAGGAACAGCAAAAAATAGGAGAAGCTCTTGCAAAACTTGGAATGGGCATGGGCGTTTTTGTGCTCGACAAAGGCGGCAATGGAGAAAATACACTCGCTGCAGGCAAGCCGGAATATGTGGAGATATTTTTGAAAGGTTGTCGTGGCGCAGTTGAAACTTCAAAACGTTGCGGTGGAAAATTAACGACGGTTGTGCCCGGGGATTTTGAAAGGCATTTGCCTGAGGGGATTCAAACAGCTAATATTATTCTCGCTTTAAGAAAAGGTATTGAAATTTTAGAACCACACGGGATTATCATGGTGCTCGAACCATTGAGCGATACGCCTGATTTATTTTTGCGCACGGCAGATCAGGCTTATGCTATCTGTAAAGCGGTGAATTCTCCTTCTTGCAAAATATTATTTGACATGTACCATATCCAGCGCAATACCGGAAACCTGATTAAAAATATTGACCTGACTTATGATGAGATCGGATATTTTCAAATCGGCAACAATCCCGGAAGGAATGAGCCTGGCACTGGTGAGATGGACTACAAAAATATTTTCAAGCATATCTACGATAGAGGCTTCAAAGGTATTTTAGGAATGGAGCATGGCAATGCAAAACCTGGTAAAGAAGGCGAACTTGCATTGATAAAAGCTTATCTCGAAGCTGATGATTTTTAGCAGGAATAAGGTCGGAAATATGCTGGCTGGCAATAGTTCTGTGATTGAAGGGTTACCCCAATATTTTTTTCAGATTGCTAAAGCTTTCTTTGATGCTTGCATAAGCATCTTTAGGCATATCATGTTCCACAAAAAAGTGTTGCATTCCTGCGGTAGACGCCTGCTCAAAAATTTTTTTATAGTCAATAATTCCTTCGCCAACCGGCTCCACGGACTGCAGATCTTTTGAAATATCTTTTACGTGCCACAGAGGGAAACGCCCCGGATGTTTTTTGAATAGCTCAATCGGGTCAACACCGGCCTTGGTGACCCAGGCAATATCCATTTCCATTTTTACCAGATCTGCGTTAGTTTCTGATAGTAATAAATGATAGGGGATTTTTCCTTCTATTTCATGAAATTCCATGTCGTGATTGTGATAGCAGAATGTAAGTCCCGCTTTTTTGCAAGCTTCTGCAGTGGCATTGAGCACTTTTATGGAGCTATTTATTTCTTCCAGTGTAGCTGTGGGGGTATTGGCACAAACAAGATAATGAACGCCGCCTTCAGATGCCTCATCCACCAACTGTTGCATGTCATCCCGTAGGTTGCGCATTGGCGGAATGACCATTGGCTTTCCATCTGGCGTGGTTGGCAGCTTTGCTCCCGGTGGCAGTTTGAATGGCGCACCCAGCACATGATGTGATTGCCACGACATACCGAGGTTGTTGCACAGCGACGCAAATTCTTTCGGTTTCACACCATAATAGCCGCCTTTTTTGCTGAAAGCGCTTTCTATTTCTTTATAGCCTATGTCAGCCACTTTTTTCAAAGAGCCCTGCACGTCATCATCTATAACATTGAACAACGTGAAAAGCTGCAGGCCAACAGGCTTTGAAGTTTTTGGCTCCCAAAAAAATGGATTGATTTTGCTGCTTGTCGCAAGACCTCCAAAAAGCAATGCGCCTGAGCTTTTAATAAAATCTCTTCTTCTGGACATGGTTAATAATTTTAAATAGTTGAGCAGTGCGAACGTTGACGTTACAAATTTTAATGAAATAAAATAAAAAGCAAGAATTTATTTTAAGGGTTTTCAAAAAAAAATAAACAATTCTTATTAAAGGGATAGTCTTTCAGGTTAGCCATTCTTCTCATGCATTTCAAAAATTTTCGCGTCAGGATTGGCTATTTTTTTCCGTTTCAGCTATGCCTGTGGAATAAAATCTGTCAACCCGGGTTTTCATTCAATCGGGTAGCATTTATTTTTCTTGCTTTGTTAAGCAATGGCAAATCAAAATCGAAAACTGTTTTTCAAAAAAAAATTATAATTTTAGACGAAATAATTAACTGCTAAAATCTTGATTCTTGAAGCTGAACAGAACATATTATAAACACCTTTGGAAATCAATTGTACTTGTTTCCATAGGAATTATTTTTACTTTAGTTGAGACATATCCTAACGGATCGGTAAGCGATAATTTTTTTATTCTTGTAATGGTTATATTATCGGCCTTTTTTGGCCTTTTGGGGGTTGTTGTGCTTTTTGTGAGATATGACAAAGGAGTTAAATTCAGAAGAAAATTTGTTTATTGTCTTTTTGGGGTCGCTAATATGGCTATCGGAATGCTAAGTATTCCATTTGCCATACTGCGTAGTGCTGGTATACTTTCTATATTGGTTTACGTGCTGGGCTTTTTGATTGGTGCTGCTATACTGATAGATATTTTTTTTGGGAAAAGAAACCCTAAACAAGAACGGGAGTTTTTGATCACTTAGCAGCTAAATCATACAGATATCCTCCGTCTGGAACATTCTTCTTTTCATTTTGCGGATAAATAATTGCTATGCTTATGAAACTTTTTCTACTGGTCGCAGGACTTTTGCTGCTTTTTGCTGTGGAGATATTGCGTGTTTATTTTATCATGCCATTTCCCGGAAGTCAGCATGCAAATACAATCGATCTTGCTTACAACATCGACAACAACATATTTTGGATAAGGATAATTGCTTTGTTGCTTATTGCCTATCCGGTTATACAGATATTTCGGAACGATAAAAACTGGAAAAAGATTCTGATCTCAATAGTGCTGGTCTTTTATGCTGTGATTTTTTTCTTTTTCAATTTCCGGTTTGAAGCGGACAAAATGTTTTATAATCCCAAAAATAAAAATTTTGCAAGTGCGGCAAATAGCAAAATAGATAGCAATAAACTTGTGATCGGTGTGGTAATTAATGGAGAAGCAAAAGCATACCCGATACAAATCATAGGCTATCATCATCAGGTAAGGGACACTATCGGCGGCACTCCTGTGATGGTTACCTATTGCACAGTATGCAGGACTGGCAGGGCTTTTAGCCCAAGTGTGAATGGCAAAGATGAAACGTTCAGGCTGGTCGGGATGGATCATTTCAATGCCATGTTCGAAGATGCCACAACCAAAAGCTGGTGGCAACAGGCAACAGGTATCGCAATTGCCGGGCCGCTGAAGGGAACCTCTCTCAAAGAAATTTCTTCGCGGCAATCAACTCTGGCTGCATGGTTGAGAGACTATCCAAATTCTGCTATACTTCAGCGGGATACTATTTTCAACAAAGACTATGATGACCTTGCTGATTATGACAAAGGCACAGTGAAAAGCCATCTTGAAAAAAGGGATTCAGCATCATGGAAAATGAAATCATGGGTTGTCGGGGTTTTAGATGGATTGTATGCAAAAGCATATGACTGGAACGAATTAGTTAAAAATAAAATTATTCCGGATTCTTTGCCCGGCCTGCCATTGATCATTGTGCTTGAAAAAGACACGGCTACTTTTCATGTGTGGAACAGGGTTGTGCATGGCACCTGTCTTCAGTTCAATAAAGAAATCAGTAAGGAAACGTTTACGGATGCAAATACGAATTCTTCCTGGAATATGAATGGTGAATGTGTTGAAGGTATTTTGAAAGGGAGAAAATTACAACCTATTCAAAGTTATCAGGAGTTCTGGCATTCCTGGAGCACGTTTCATCCGAATACAACTAAGTGATTTGTCTGATTTGAAATATAAAGAAACTATGTTTCTATGGCGCTCCATAGAGTTCTAATCGTGCAGGAGAGCGAAACAATAGTGGTTATAAAATTACTGAACTCTGTTATATAAAGGTAAAAAACGCAATAAAGGCAACTCAGTATTAATAGGAGCTTGAAACTACAAACTACAAACTTCTCTTATTCCCACCTGAAAACTTTTATTGTAATAACGCCCACGACTACCGCCCAGCAAGACATGCCAATTAATTCATGCAGCATTTGCCAGATATGCGTTCCTTCGAATGCGATCTTGCGCAAGCCGTCAACAAAAAAAGTAAGTGGCAACATTTTACAGAAAGCCTGCAGCCAGTGCGGATAATTTTCAACCGGGAAGAAAAGGCCGCACAACAATATCTGCGGCAGCGTGATGGTATTGGCGATTGGAGCAATGGCGCTTTCATCCGAGATCATTCCGCTGATGATAAAACCAATGCCCATAAAAACAATCAGCGCAATGACTGAATAGGCCAGCATTTCAAGAAAGGTGAGCAAGCCATTCACCAATGTGAAATCAAATACATAATAGCCGAGTGCAACCATGATTGCGAAGCCGATGATCTGAAAGAAAAGCCGGCTCAGCAATTCACCCAGGATAAGAGAAGTGCGTGTGATGGGCGTAACAGCAAATCTTTTCAGCACCAGGCTTTGCCGCAGGCTGAACAACAAAAAAGAAGAAGCAAACACGCCGGCCATCAATAGTGAAAAGCCTAACTGTCCCGGCAGGATAAAATCAATTTGCTTGTAAGCTCTGCCGGGGATTTTTGTAACGGAAACATTTGCAATTGACGGGTTTTTGGGAAATATTTTTTGATTCATTGTGCTGATAGATTCATTGATCACAGATTGCAACAGGAATATTTTATCAGCAGACGAATTCGAAGTTGTGAGCAGCACATTAGAATGCGGGAATATACCTCCGACAATCTGCGTTTTTATATCAAGTATGGCAGTGATCTGTCCTTTCTGCAATGCATCGTGCATGTCATCAGCGGACATCGGAGGTTGCAACTTGATAATTTTTAAAGAAGAAATTGTCCGGTAAATAAGATTGCTGGTGTCGCAACCGGGTGCAAGGCTCACTTTCACTTTTGCAGCGGCATTGTCAACCATAGCGCCGAACACGATGATAAAAATGACAGGGAACAGCAAGGAAAAAACAACAGATATTGGGCTGCGCAACATGGCTACCAGACTGGCTTTCGAAATAGCGAATGCTGCCCTGGTCTGGCTGTATTTACCGTGCATGGAAATTATTTAGGTTCAGGAAGTTGATGGGTTGCTTCATATTTCTAAAATAACCAAACAAAACAATCCTGCAAATTAATATTGTTTTTTATACCACAATGGCAATACTTATTTCCATTTCGTCACATCTTCCACCTGTTTCATCACTTTGCATGAAAATGTTTTTATTGTTGGTCTAATCTTGCTGAAAATTATTTGTCATGAAAATAAGATGGAGACAGCATGAAATGATATTCGCTACGATGGCATCCGCTATTTTGCTTACCAGCTATTTATGGAGCATGTACCATCTGCCTGCAGATGCAATAACGAAAAGGTTTGCGAAGCCTTTCGAGGACAACCATTTGGCATTTAATTTTTACCGGAATCAGCTCATTCCGCAGATTGCAGCGGGGCTGGTTATTTATCTTACTTATCTGTTTGTGAACATTTTCACTATTCCAAGACTCTTGTTCCCGAAAAAATTTGAAGCGGGCACTTCAAAAATTTCTGTATCACTTGAAAAAATAGCATTTCAGGGTATTGCAAAAAAAATTTTCAAAAGATATATGTGGGTCTTCATTCAAATCGGGGTGATTATTTTTATTGCAGGTACTGCGTTTGATATTGCTATTTATTATCTGCACCAATGGCAGTTCAACTATCCGGGCTTTTCCATTTTTTTTAATAAAGATCAGATAAGATCGCAATTGGGCATTTCTCAGGGTTATGTAATGATTTCTTTATTACTTTTTGTATACGCCATTTATGTAATCATTCGTGAGATTGTTATCAGTTTTATTGAAAAGCCAGGTGGCAAAAGAGATTACATGATACTAATCTGCAATCAGGTAACCTTAGTCCTCATTGAATATTTGCTCGTGCCTTTCTTTTTGATTTCGTTTGATTTCATCAGCGACTATGATTCTTTTCTTGCTTATTTCCTGATAGTCCCTTCATTGTTGCTGATGTACATGAGCAACCTCTATTGGCTATTCCCTTTTAAAAAAGAAAGGCCGTTCAGTGACCCATCTGTTTTTTTTAGGTTATTTACGACAGCTATCCTGTGCACTTTTCCATTTCTTTTTTTCATGCATGAGAAGCTTTTGTTCGGATTTGTTTTCGGCATAGCCGTTCAATTATTTGTCATCACACCGATCAGTTGGCTGGTTTATCAAAGGAAAAAGGACGAGCTGCAGCTTTTGCGAGGTGCAGAAAAAACAATTGCAAAATCAAAGGCCGACCTGCAATTCCTCCGCTCGCAGATCAACCCGCATTTTTTATTCAATGTGCTGAACACGCTATACGGAACAGCTTTACAGGAAAATGCAGAACGCACGGCAAGCGGCATTCAAAAACTCGGCGATATGATGCGCTTTATGCTGCACGAAAACCATCTTGAGTTTATACAGATGAGCAATGAAATTGAATACCTGAAAAATTATATCGCTTTGCAAAAATTACGGACACAATCTTCTGCGGACATCAGCATTGAAGAGAATATCAGCGACCAAAATTGCAACTATAAAATTGCGCCTATGCTATTGATACCTTTTGTTGAAAACGCATTCAAGCATGGTATCAGCCTGAAAGAAAAATCGTGGATTAAAATTAATCTGGCATGCAGTGAAAAAAATATTCTTTTCGAAGTGCGTAACAGCATGCATCCGGGTAGGAATAATGACCCCGAAGAAGGGAAATCGGGAATCGGGTTTAAGAATGTGCTTGAAAGATTGAAACTGATCTACGGAGGTAAATTCGAGATATCGGTGAATGGTGATGGAAAAGAATTCTTTGTGCAATTATCTATTCAACCTTAGAAACATAGTATTCATTAATAAAATACATCCAAAATGAAATTATTGACATTTTGTTTAACTTTCTTTGCTGCATGCACACTTCATGCACAAAAAAATAATTTGGCAGTTCTTGGTAAGGAAGACAGTGTTTATTCTAAAATCCTGAATGAAAAAAGGCGGATATGGGTTCATGTCCCAACCAATAATTCACCCGATGGGATTTTTGAACAACTACATTATCCTGCCATTTATTTGCTGGATGGCTGGGAACCTGGTTTTAATATGCTGACCAGTATTGCCGAACTTCTGGGCGGAGGGAGTGGCAATCTTTCGTTCCCTCAAATGATTGTCGTCGGAATTCCGAATACTGATCGCACTCGCGACCTTACGCCAACGCATATTGCCTCCGCACCAAACATGGACAGCATTTCGGCAAGAACTTCCGGTGGTGGTGAAAGATTTATATCATTCATTGAAAAGGAGCTGATTCCGCATATTGATTCAGCATATCCAACGGCGCCCTACCGGGTTTTTATTGGCCATTCATTGGGTGGGCTGATGTCTGTTTATACGATGATAAATCACACCTGCCTGTTCAATGCATACGTTGCAATTGATCCTACTATGATATGGGATAACAAAAAAATCCTAAACGAAACGGGCAAAGCGCTTGAACAAAATAATTTCGGTGGCAGTTCTTTATATCTTGCTATTGCTAATACGATGAATAGTGGGATTGATACTGGGATTATAGGTCCAATCATGAGGGCATCATTTCAGTTAAGAGATTATTTAAACGATAACAAAAAAAATGAATTGATATTTTCAGCCAGTAGTGTCCCGTTAAATTACTAATCAGTTCTTTGAAATCCTTGATACGCTTGCATTTCAGACGGATTTTATTCCGTGACGATTTGAAATTGGCGAAATCATAACTTGCTGAAAACCAGCATTATTTATGAATCGCGGTAAATATGTCTTTGCCCAAATCAGTTCATTTCTTCCGCAGCGGACTTTTGATGGTATAGTTGCTCGGTTTAATGGCGACCAAGCTGTCAGACATTTTACCTGCTGGAATCAATTAATGTGCATGATGTATGGTCAATTGAGTAATAGAGAAAGCCTTCGTGATTTAGTTCTTACTGTAAATGCCCATGCTCAAAAAGCATATCACCTCGGGTTCGGAAAGGGCGTTTCAAAAACGAATCTGGCAAGAGCAAATGAGGATCGTGATTGGCATATATACGAGGAGTTTGCATATCATCTCGTTGGACAAGCAAGGAAGATATGCTTGAAAGATGATAGCACCCAGTTTTCATTTTCCAATTCCGTGTATGCCTTCGATTCTACTACCATCGATTTATGTCTGAGTGTATTCTGTTGGGCAACCTTTCGAACAGCAAAGGCAGCTATTAAAATCCACACTCAATATGATATCAGAACCGCCATCCCTGTTTTTATCCATGTCACTGCTGGATCCATACATGATACAAATGCAATGGATGAGTTTACATGCGAACCGGGCAGTTTTTACATATTTGATAGGGGTTACATGGATTTTGAAAGGCTCTTTGTTATTCATGAATCCAAATCCTATTTTGTCATCAGGGCAAAAAATAATCTTAAGTTCAAAAGACAATATTCTGCATCCGTTGATAAATCAACTGGAGTAAAATGCGATCAAACAGGTGAGCTAAAAGGTTTCTATTCATTCAAGCAATACCCGGAAAGAATTAGGCGCATTAAATTTTATGATGAGGAGCAAAATAGGACTTTTGTATTCCTAACCAACAATCTCTATATAAGCCCCGAAGAAATCGCGGCTCTTTATAAACACCGTTGGAAAGTAGAACTGTTCTTCAAATGGATTAAACAGCACCTTAAAATAAAATCCTTTTGGGGAACAACAGAAAATGCAGTCAAAACACAAGTATATATTGCTGTTATCACATACACACTTGTTGCCATTATCAGACAGCAGTTAAAAACAACTTATAGCACTTACGAAGTACTGCAAATTTTGGGCAGTTCCTTACTCGACAAAACGCCAATTAATCAACTTCTTAAAAAGCAAAACGATCAGGATGTCAAAGAACTTTTATATAATCAATTGAAAATCTTCTAGTTTAAACGGGACACTACTGATTTTCAGCTAAATATTATCCTGACTACGATCATCAGTCTGTTCCACTTGTTGCGACATATGATGGGCTAAGGTTTCTTTTTAGTTTTTATAAACTTGATTTTCCATATTCGGAATTTTTCAACCCGTCTTATAATGCAGACACTATTTTAAGTATGCATTATAAAAAAATAAGCAGGCGGATGGGGTACAGCGTTTTTCCTCCGGAACAATTTGTAAATGGAATTGCTTACCAATTAATGAGTATGAACCAGTTTGAAAGAGCTAAGTACTTTTTTGAAATGAATATTGAAAATTATCCTGAAAGTTTTAATGCTTACGATTCGATGGGAGATTTTTTCGAAAAGAAAGGCGATAAACAAAAAGCCATGCAATCCTATTCCAAATCGCTATCCCTTCGGGAGACGACTGACACCAGGCAGAAACTGGAAAAACTGAAGACGAGTAAATGATGTTGAATACAAAAAGAAGCATCTATTTTTGATAAGACAATCTAAACATGCTCAAAGCAATTGCCATAGATGATGAGCCGATTGCGCTCGAAGTGATCAAAAACCTTTCATCGAAGATTTTATTTATTGAACTGAAAGGGTCCTTCACCGATGCGTTCAAAGCAATTGATTTTTTGCAGAAAGAAAAGATTGATCTGTTATTTCTCGATATCAAGATGCCTGATATTTCGGGAATTGATTTAATTAAAGCCATTCCCAGTCATCCGATGGTGATATTCACTACAGCATACAGTGAGCATGCCGTGCAGAGTTTTGAACTGGATGCGATTGATTATTTGCTGAAGCCATTTTCGCAATCACGGTTTTTAAAAGCATGTAATAAAGCATATGAACAATACAAACTGAAAAATGGCAACGGAAATATTTCATCTCTGCCCGAATCATTTTTCGTCAAAAGCGGATATGAACAGATAAGAATTTTGCTGGATGATATTTTGTATTTGGAGAGCAGTGGCAACTACATGCAGTTTGTTCTGAAGGATCAGAAAATATTATCGCGACTCACCATGAGTGAGGCTGAAGAACTGCTTCCGGCCTCTTCTTTTATCAGGGTTCACCGCTCTTATATTGTTTCAAAAAAACACATCACTAAGATTGAAAAAACTTCGGTATGGATAAAGCAATTGTTCATTCCCATTGGTGCAGGTTATGCTGACAATGTTGATAATCTGCTCGAATGATTCAGCCTGATAATTTATTCCTGTCAGCGTATCAATAGTTTTTGCCTGAATAATATTTTGTTGCTGCTCGTTTCGCTCACAATTACCATGAACAAACCAGGTTGGAAAATCGTTGCGGGATTTATATTGAACAGGGTTGATCCAGGTCCTGCAATCGTGAAATTTTTACCGAAAACTTTTTTCCCCATAATATCATAAATATTTACAGCAATATTGCTGTTTACGTTCATTCCCTTCACTTCAAGATTTGTAATACCTTTTGCTTCGGCGGGGTTAGGATATATTTTAAAATACACATCCTGGGACAATATCAGTGTTACGGGAACTATTTTTGAGTAACTGACCTGCCCATTCGTCGCTGTTAGTTTCAAGCGGTAATATGAAATACCAGAAAAAGGGTTCACATCAATTGTTGAATAGTTGCTTGTTGATGTGATGTTTGCAGATGCTTTTACAACATCAATGGTTTCGAAATTCATTCCGTCTTGACTTTTTTGAACAGTATAGTAATTGCTGTTTCCTCCGGAGGCGACAGACCATTTTATATCGACCTCATTATTATCGGGCACTGCTGTAAAATCAAGCAATGTAATGGCTAAGGCATTGATGCCGGAACTTGTGTTGCCAAGCGTAAAGGTTGAGAATGAATTGAAGGAAGAAGGCCCGGATGCGGATGTAATACTCCCTGATAAATTAGTGCCACCGCTGTATGTTGGGCCACCTGTGCCCCCGATGTCAAACCAGTTCGCAGGCATCAGGTACGTATTTTTAACCACTGTCAATGAACTGCCGTCAATCACATTGTCGTCATTGCCAAAAAATAGCTGCACAGTTTGGTTACCCGATAAACCTGCACTCGGCTGAGACGTTCCTGTATTGTCTGTTCGGTTGATTGTCCAATAATGGATATAGGAAACGACATCTACCGAAGCAGGCAATGTATAACCCAAAGCGGTTGCGGAAGCATTGAATACTTCGGGCTGATAATTATAGAGTGTATTATTGCTGTGGTTCACGGTCAGTACCACGGGCCTGCTATCGGTCGATTTGCCGATAGGGAAATTGAGGACACTATAACCAGTCGTGTTCTTTTGGATTGCCATAGGGCCCATGATGTAGCTGGTCGATGCCGAACTTCCCACACTTGATGTGGCCGTAGGTGTAAGTGTCAAAAGATTTGTTGAAGTTGTTTGTAAAGTGCCGGATGTTAGCGTCAATGTACCGGTTATAGAAGCTGCACCTGTTAAAATGATTGCAGGGGAGTAGCCACCTGTATTGTTGATCACCACATTCGTGTAGTTGAATGCGTCTCCGCCTGTGCCTGCGGTGCCAAGCATATTTTGAGACGTGGATGTGCCGTTAAAAGTAAGTGTTGCATTGTTTCCGCAAAATAAAGTGCCATAAGAAGAAATGCTTCTTACAAAATTTCGTTGCAGGCTTAACGACGATGTACTATTCAAAGCGATTTCAGAAAGCCCCGCCGCACTGGCAGAGAAAATGATATCCCGCCCAACTGAAACTGATGAACTGTTATTGAGGGAATGCAATATCTGCATGCCACCCGTGCTACTCAAAGTAAGGTCTCTCGTAACGGCAAGCGACCCGGTGCCGTTTAAGTTCATTTGGTTTGTTTGGAGGGTGCCGCCAGAACTTGTCCAGATCATATCCTGGCCAACAGACATACTGCAACCTGTATTGATGTTCAATTGAAAATTATTGGCACCACCGCTTCTGGTGAAATTGGCATTGTCCATGATCGCGAGTATGCCGTTATTTTGGATGGTCGCGATCATATCGGCATTGGTCCCCGTGTTGGTCTGGTTGTATGTGCCATGCACAGTAAGCTGGGCATTATTGACAATTAATCCAGTGCTGGAAGAAGAAACGGTCATATTGATTTGTGCGCAGCTTTGTGCGGTTGAAACGTTGATGGTGTGATCCTGAATATTAACCACATTGCCTGTCGTTGGAATAGTGCCACAAGTGGTTCCTGAGAAGCCCGTGGTTGACCAATTGGCCGTATTGCTCCAGTCACCGCTACCTATCGAATAGTATTCCACTGATGTTGCGTTGTTGATACATATATCAAATGTCCCGGAAGCTCCCCAGGGCGTATAGTTATCAACAGATATATAGTACCAGTTGCCAACGGTAAGCCCTGTGTAGGTAATCGTGCCATTTGTTGCTCCGTTGCCATAACCTGCCTGATTAGTACATGCAAGCTGGGTGGTGTATGTTGCGTCCCATAACGCCAACATCGGATAGCGCATGGTTTCGCCAGTTCCATTTACATCTACAGTAGCTGTCACTGAAGAGCTGATCGCCTGGAATTTAAACCAACGGTTAGCGTAGGGACCGCCGCTCCAGCAAGTTCCTTTATTATGGTCTGGCGTTGCTGTGGCATTCGAATAAGTGCCGCCTGTTGAACAGTAGTTATTCAGATTGGTGAGATTGACTGCACCTTGGGGATAATCATAGTCGGGCTGATTATTTACGCAAATATCAAATGTCCCGGAACTGCCCCAGGGAGTGTAATTATCGACCTCAATATAATACACCGAATCGGGAGTCAGCCCATAATAGCTCATGGATAAATTGGTTGCGCCATTGCCGTAGCCTTGCTGATTTTGGCATTGCACTTGTGTGGTCTGCGTCGAATTCCATAAGGCTACCATGGGGTAGCGCATGGTCTCACTCGTTCCGCTTACCAGTATCTGCACGTTGATAAAAGTAGTTGAGCTCGCCGTGAATTTGAACCAGACATTGTGATATGGCCCGCCGCTCCAGCACAATCCCTTGCTATCATCTGCGGTGGCGTATTGGTTGCTGTAATTGCCGCTGGTTGTGCATCCGTTCATGGTGCTTGTCAGATCTACCGCACCTACGGGGTAATCAAAACCCGGCACATCATTAAGGCAGATATCGAATGTGCCCGTTGCGCCCCACGGAGTGTAATTATCAACTTCAATATAATACACCGTTCCGGGTGTGAGTCCGGTATAGCTCATGGATAAATTGGTTGTGCCATTGCCATAGCCTTGCTGGTTCTGGCATTGTAACTGGGTTGTGAGGGTTGAATTCCATAATGCCACCATCGGATATCGCATCGTTTCTCCTGTACCACCCACATTCAATTGCACATTCATGAACGTAGTTGATGTAGCAGTGAATTTGAACCAGACGTTTTGATAGGGGCCACCGCTCCAGCAAGTGCCTGCGCTATGATCCGCCGTGGCGTATTGATTGCTGTAAACACCTCCGCTCACGCACCCGAAATCTATTTTAGAAGTGAGGTCAACTGCTCCTTGCGGGTAGTCAAAAGTCGGGACATCATTTAAGCAAATATCAAATGTCCCTGTTGTCCCCCAAGGTGTATAATTATCTACTTCAACATAATAAGTGGTTCCTGGTGTGAGGCCATAATAGCTCATTGATAAATTGGTCGTGCCATTGCCATATCCTTGCTGGTTCTGGCATTGCAACTGCGTTGTTTGTGTTGAGTTCCACAATGCTACCATCGGATAGCGCATGGTCTCGCTGGTACTGCTCACTTTCAACTGCACATTGATAAATGTGGTAGAGGTGGCCGTGAACTTGAACCAGACGTTTTGATAAGGACCTCCGCTCCAGCAAGTGCCTGCGCTGTGATCGGAGCTTGCATATTGATTGCTATACGAACCAGCAGTGCTGCAGGACGCATCAATGCTGGAGGTTAGGTCCACTGCGCCTTGCGGATAATCATAAGTCGGCACATCGTTTAAGCAAATATCGAATGTCCCGGTTGCGCCCCAAGGTGTATAATTATCTACTTCAATATAATAGGTTGTCCCAGGCGTAAGCCCGTAATAGCTCATGGATAAACTGGTCGAGCCATTGCCATATCCTTGCTGATTCTGACATTGTAACTGCGTTGTCTGTGTTGAGTTCCATAGTGCCAACATCGGATAGCGCATGGTCTCATTAGTACCGCTTACATTCATCTGCACATTGATAAATGTGGTTGACGTGGCTGTGAATTTGAACCAGACATTTTGATAGGGTCCTCCGCTCCAGCAGGTGCCTGCGCTATGGTCGGAACTGGCGTATTGATTACTATATGCACCGGCAGTGGTGCAGGATGCATCGATGTTCGATGTTAGGTCCACAGCACCTTGTGGGTAATCAAAAGTCGGCACATCACTGAGGCAAATGTCAAAAGTACCGGTTGCGCCCCAAGGAGTGTAGTTATCTACTTCAATATAATAAGTGGTGCCAGGCGTGAGCCCGTAATAGTTCATGGATAAACTGGTTGCTCCATTGCCATAACCTTGTTGATTCTGGCATTGCAGTTGGGTGGATAGACCTGCATTCCACAATGCTACCATCGGGTAGCGCATGGTCTCACTGGTGCCGCTCACTTTCACTTGCACATTGATAAATGTAGTAGACGTGGCCGTGAATTTGAACCAAACATTTTGATAAGGCCCTCCGCTCCAGCAGGATGCCTTGTTGTCATCTGCTGTTGCAAATTGGTTGCTATACGCGCCAGAAGTTGTGCATGCAGCGTCAATGCTTGAAGTCAAATCTACAGCACCGACAGGGTAATCAAAATCTGGAACATCGCTTAAACATAAATCAAAGGTCCCGGTGGTTCCCCAGGGAGTATAATTGTCAACTTCAATATAATAAACGGTGCCAAATGTAAGCCCGCTATAGCTCATTGATAAATTGGAAGTGCCGTTGCCATAGCCCTGCTGGTTTTGACACTGTAATTGCGTGGTTGAACTGGACCAAAGTGCTACCATCGGATACCGCATGGTCTCGCCGCTTCCATTTACTTTGACCTGAATATCAATAAAACCTGTTGATGAGGCTGTAAATTTAAACCACACATTGCTATACGGCCCGCCGCTCCAACACGATCCTTTTGACTGGTCAGCGGTCGCGCTCACATTGGAGTAATGGCCACCAGTGGCACATGCTGCATCTATTGAAGTTGTGACATCTGTTGCGTTGGTGAAATTATCATTTGAAGGTGCCCCCCAAGATAAGAACCCGTCGTAAATCGGTTCATAGGAAATAATCGAATCCGCGACAGTACCATACCTTTTTCCTTCTCTGGAAAAAACCAACATGCATTGTAAAACCAGCAGCGCAAAAAATATCCCATTCCTTGCACTTTTTTTAAATGAAAGAGTCAACTCCATTTTACAGGGTACTTGTAAATATCAACAAAGAAATGTGGGATTGCTTTCAGGCAGGTCCCGTTACTTCATAGAAAGGTGTAATGGTAAAATCAGGCCTTTCACTAACGGGATGAAAAATCTGTATTTTGAGAATTGGTTAACGGAGTAAATTACAAATAATTGTTTGGGGCAGATTAAAAAAAATATTTATTCATTACTCATTTCATTTTACGTTATTAGACCATTTGTAATAGAAAACAACATCCTGTTGGTTTAATCTTTTCGGAGTAAGCAGAAAAAACATACGCATGCTGACTGTCATCATTGGCAATCCCGCTTCAGGTCATTTGAAATGATTATAATTGCTCCATTAAAGCGTTTTTTCTATTTGTCCATCGTAGAAACAGGAAAACATCTGAACCTGCATTTATATAAGTGTGCAAAACAAAAAACATCATCGAAGCAAAGCAAAATTTGTTAGCGCATCTGGATGGAGAATTGATGGAATCAAACCGCTTCGACATCGAAGTGCTACCTGATAAATTCTTATTCTATTACTGAAACAGATAAGTATGTTGAAACGCATTGGCTGAAAAGAATGTTGCCCTAAATTGTATAACTTTATCATCAAGCTAAAATCAAGACGGCTGAGACTATATCAAAACCTGATGGCTATAAACACCGCTTTTGAAAATGCGATAAGTTGTGAGTTAGACTATGATATGCCGGATTGAAATAATGAAAAGAAATGTTTACACGATTAAGATCATTTTACTATTACATTTTCCAACAACAGAATCTCCCCACTTGGATTGTTTACCTCAATTATGCCAGCCTGATTGGAATATTCGCATGGCCAATTGTTACATTTATGTCAATATTTTTGTCTGACAGCCCAAGTAGTAACTTTACAGGTTTTGACTATTTGTTAATAGTATCTTATCCTATAGGGTTGATACTTGTAACTTTTGTAAGTTTTAAAATATTCAAATTGAATAAAGCCATTTCAGCAAGTTTGCCAATAGTTGTAGTAATATTTTATCTTTTTTTGATTATTAAATTCCTAAATTCTATTTATACTTAAACCTCTTGGCCTAACCATTATTTAGTTTTTACACTACCACCCGATTACAAAAGCATGCTTTATGAAAAATAAACCCAACCGTCGTTCATTCCTGAAAAACTTAAGCGCAGGAGGTGCTGCTGCTGTCTTTTTCCCTGTTGATATTTTAACATCGCCTGGCGAAAAAAAGGATACTGCAAATGAAAGCAGTGATAAGGCCGATGATAAAGGGCAAAATCAGCGTGCATACAATGCGCCCTACACCGGCGAGCACCTCAATCGCTTAGCATTCCCAATCGGTGGCCTTGGTGCCGGCATGTTCTGCATGGAAGGCACAGGTGCTATCTCGCACATGTCGGTGCGCAATAGGCCGGAGATATTTCATACGCCCGGCGTGTTTGCGGCCATTTGCATCAAGGGAACTAAGAATGGCGCAAAGTTGTTGGAAGGCCCGGTGCCTGACTGGAAAAAATTTGGCCTGCAGGATTCGGCCAATGGACAGGAAGGCTCCACCATTGGGCTGCCGCATTTTCATCATGCATCGTTCAAAACAAAATTTCCTTTTGGTCATCTGGATCTTAGTGATAACGATTTGCCTCTACAGGTGCAGGTAACCGGATGGAGCCCTTTCATTCCAACAGACGATGATAATTCAAGTTTGCCAGTGGGCGCTATAGAATACAAATTCACCAATAAAAGCAATACCTCTATTGATGCTGTGTTCTCTTTCAACTCAAAAAATTTTCTTGCAATAGATAAAGGGATAAATTCTATTTCATCCATGCAAAACGGTTTTGTGTTGTATGAAGCCGGATCAACAGAGAAACCATTCAGGACAGATTTCGCCGTTTTTACAAATGAGGATGCAACCGTAGTGGATCATTGCTGGTTCCGTGGCGGATGGTGGGACCCGATGACCATGGCATGGAACACGGTTAAGAACGGAGAAACGAAATCCGTAGCATCGGTAGAAAAAGATGCGCCGGGTGCTACTTTGTATGTACCATTTGCATTAGCTGCCGGGAAAGAAAAAACAGTGCGCCTGATGATGGCATGGTACACGCCAGACTCTGACCTAAACTACGGAGATATTGGAACGCGAAAAGAAAACTGCGATCCGGATAGCGGTTGCTGCAATTCGCCTGCGGATGTATTGCTTGATAAATATGATAAACATTTCGATGGCAAATTTTATAAGCCATGGTACAGCAGCAAGTTTAAAGATATTGGAGAAGTAACCACTTACTGGAAACAACAATATGATGTGCTGAGGAAAAATTCCCTACTGTTCACGAATACTTTTTATGAAAGCAGTTTGCCGCCTGAAGTAATAGAAGTTGTTGCCTCTAATCTTTCTATATTAAAATCACCTACGGTGATGCGGCAGTATGATGGCAGGCTATGGAGCTTTGAAGGATGCAGCGATGGCGGCGGCTGTTGCCACGGTTCCTGCACCCATGTGTGGAACTATGCGCAGGCCATCCCGCATTTGTTTCCTGCACTGGAAAGAAGCCTGCGGCACACAGAGTTTTGCGAAAGCCAGAGCAAAGAAGGGCATCAGAATTTTCGCGCCAACCTTCCGATACAACCTGCCACGCATGATTTCCATTCCGCTGCTGACGGGCAATTAGGTGGCATCATGAAAGTCTACCGCGATTGGCGCATCAGCGGAGATAATGATTGGTTGAAGAGAATGTACCCGATGGTGAAAACAAGCATTGATTATTGCATCAGCACCTGGGACCCCCGCTCAAAAGGAGTGATCGAAGAGCCGCATCATAACACATACGATATAGAATTCTGGGGACCTGATGGTATGCATTGCAGTTTTTATATCGGCGCATTACATGCGATGATTGCAATGGGGAAATTCTTAGGTAAAGACGTTTCAAAATATGAACAGCTATTTACCACGGCAAAGAAAACAATCGAAACAGAATTATACGATGGCGAATATTTTATCCAGCAAATAAAAGTAGATGGCTTGAATGCAAAGAATCCTGCCACTGAAAAATCTTTCGGCGGCGAGTATTCTGCTGAAGCAAAAGAATTGCTGGAGAGAGAAGGGCCGAAATATCAGTATGGCAAAGGATGTTTGTCTGATGGCATATTGGGCGCATGGATTGCCCGCATGTGCGGCTTGGATGATGCCATTGATAGCTCAAAATTGAAAAGCCATTTGCTGGCAGTTCACAAATACAATCTGAAAGAAAATCTGAGCGAGCATGCAAATCCACAGCGCCCCACTTATGCACTGGGAGAAGAAGGTGGTTTGCTTTTATGTAGCTGGCCGAAAGGTGGAAAGCTTTCACTTCCTTTTGTGTACAGCGATGAAGTGTGGACAGGCATTGAGCATCAGGTGGCATCTCACCTAATGCTGATGGGCAATGTGAAAGAAGGGCTCGAGGTGCTTCGTGCTTCGCGCAACCGCTATGATGGGCGCATCAGAAACCCGTTCAATGAATACGAGTGCGGGCATTGGTACGCACGTGCGTTGTCGAGCTATGGTTATCTGCAGGCGCTTACTGGTGTGCGTTATGATGCCGTGGAGAAGACATTGCACATCGATTCTAAACTGGGCGATTTCACAAGCTTTCTTTCTACGGATACAGGCTTCGGAACAGTGAGCCTGAAAGCAGGTAAGCCGGTTCTGAAAACAGTTTATGGAAATATTGAAGTAAATAAAACCATCGTAAGCGGAAAACAAGGATAACGATGATGGATATCGCAAAAGACTGCATAGTATCGCTACGCTATATCATGAAGAACAGGGAAGGAGCAATACTTGAAAATATCCTGAACAAAAAACCGGTCAGTTATCTTCAGGGTGGTGCTGGAATTCAGCCTTTGCTGCAGGCACAATTGGAAGGCTTGAAAACAGGTGATAAAAAAACAGTGTACCTGAACGCGGAATCAGGTTTGACCAGCGAGGATTTTATTTTCGAAGTGATCATAGATGAAGTGCGCACTCCATTAAAAGAAGAATTATTGCTCGGATACCCTGTAAAAATGGATGTCCCAAAATGCGAGGCAGATTGCGATTGCTATCAGCCAATATCATAAAAACAAAAGATGAAAATACATTTGTTGAGCGGGTTTTTAGGCAGCGGCAAGACGACCGCCATACAATACGCAAGCCGTGCATTAATGCAACAGGGAATAAAAACAGGTGTCATTACTAATGATCAGGGAATAAAGTTAGTGGACGGCGGTTTCTTTGAACATCTTAATATACCAAACAGGCAGGTAATGAATGGATGTTTCTGCTGTAACTACAATGATCTTGATACAAGCATTGATTCGCTTATACAAACAAACGGTACAGAAATCATTTTTGCAGAGTCTGTTGGTTCATGCACGGATATTGTTGCAACTGTATTAAAGCCTTTGCTGCGTTTTCGTCCTGCTGCACATGTAACTGTTTCAGTGTTTGCAGATGCGAGACTGTTACAAATGATGTTTCGCAATGGCGCAAGCGTATTCGATAAAACGGTGAATTATATTTATTTCAAGCAACTGGAAGAGGCAGGAATTATAGTTGTCAATAAAATTGACCTGATCAACAAACAAGAGTTAATAGAAATCAAAAAACAGATGGAGGAGAAGTATCCAGGCAAGATATTGCTGTATCAAAACTCGCTCGATGAAGATAGTATAAGGCAATGGTTGAATACTGTGAATGGTTATCAGCAAGCTGCCACATTAAAATCATTGAATATCGATTATGATATCTATGCGGCAGGAGAAGCCAGTTTAGCATGGCTTGATGAAGAATTGGAAATCTTCAGTCCGGATAACAATGCATTGCAGCATGCACAAGATTTGATGAATACCATTTTTAAAAAAATAAATGAGCAGCAAATCTCTATCGGGCATTTGAAATTTTTAATCAATCATGAAATAAAAATAAGTTTCACTTTAAACACTCAACCCATATCTGCTTTAAGGATAGCACCGGCAACTTCAGCAATCTTATTGATAAATTTACGAGTACAAACTACACCCGCAATCATTGTGCAGATCATTACAAATGCCGTCGGTGAGATAGAGGCAAAATACGGATGCAGGGTCATTGCAAATAGCCAGTCTTCCTTTCAGCCCAGTTATCCCCGACCAACCTATAGGGATTAGAGACGCAGAAGCTTGGTGGAAATACAAACAGTTTATGGAATCTTCTTTTTGTAGTGATAAATTGACTGTATGTATGTGCTGTCATGAAAAGGACCATCTGCGCTGTAATTATTCCCTACAATAGAAGCGTTGCTTAACGGGTTATAACCGATAGTCAGGTATTTATCACCGGTAAATTTATCAAGCCGGCCAGTGATGAAAGAAGTCAATTGAACATTTCCCATCACTCATAAGCTATCCGTGTAGCTCGATAGTCCGGGAATATTCTACAGCCCGTAATTGTAAGTATAACCATGATTGATAAGTACCATTGAATCATATGACAAAGAATCTCTTCGTGAAATGTTGATACTATAAGAATTCACGAAGCTTGCATTATTTCGCAAGGTTAAATAATAAGATAGAGAGGTGGACATATTGATCTCAACTGTATCCGGAACGCCCAAAGTGTTATCAAATGTCGGAATGGCATAGGCTCATGCATTGTTACCAGTGCCCGCGAGCGATACATGATACGATGATGAAAAATATTTGTATTTAACCACCGGTATGGAATCTTTATTTGTTGTATCCTTAACAACAGGCTGCGTCATCCTGCAATTATTTTCACAACTGTATTCTTTTGCACAGGAAATTAGTATCACTGGAATGAGCAGTATAATAATAAACTGCTTGCCTGCTTTTCACAATGATAAAAAAGCAACTGGAAAATTCGTGATGAATTTCCCATTTTATAAAGGGTTTTATTAACGATCAATCTGATGTTCCAGGAAAGCGGATTATAAAAGATGCAGGTAAAGGAATTTTTTAAAGCTGGTTTTCTGCAGGAATGCTAAACATCAATGTCAGAGACATGATTCATTGAATGGGCGTACAGATTGGCAGCCATGAAATATCAGGATAGTTTATACACTTCCTGAGATAGTCTGATTAGTTTTCAGTATACAGATATCCGGGAGGTCAGAGGTACTTAAACCGCTGCTGATTGATAGACAAATCAAACTTGCTATAACGGCAAATAACAATAGACTCTGGGATAAAAAAATATAAGAATAATAAAAGAAGATTTAGTAAAAAAATTCATGTTCGCTTTTTTTTTGCACAATGTATCAAAGTTTATATTCTGATTCAGCAGCAGATATCTCTTCTGCTATCGGGTACCCTGGTTTGAAATGAAGGCAACTTCTTATCAAATAAATGAAGACAAAGGGTTTTTGACAGGCTTTTTGTTGGTGGTCTTTTTTTAAATATAAAAAAGCGAAGACTTCGGTAAGTTTGCGAGATGCAAATGTATAGGAAAGGGAGCTATACAATTTATGACATCAGGTATCATATAGTTTGGATAACGAAGTATTGCAAGCCAGTAATGTTGGGCAAAGTAGCGGGGCGCTGCAGAGAATTGGTTCGCCGGGCATGCAAAGAAAATGAAGTTGAGAATATAAAAGGGCATGTTTCTAAAGACCATATACATCTTTTTGTAAGCGCCCTTCCGACGAAAAGGGCGAGCAAATTAGTGCAGTTGATGAAGATAGGAATTTGCAGAAACAGTATTGGGGGGCAGCATTTGTGGGCAAGACGATATTTTGTAACAAGCTCAGGAAATATTGCAGGTGAGATGATCAGAGAACACATCGAAAATCAAGATGTCGAAAAAGATGATGATTTTCGAATTTCAGGTTCTTAAGTTAGCTTCAGCTAAAAACAAATCTATCGCTTAAGACGATCCTATATTTAATTGTATCAATAATCACCAGAGTTCTGGATAATCAATCCCAGTAAAAATTGATATATGCGATTCAGTTGCAGGTCACTTATGCAGTAAGGCGGCATTATGTAAACTGTATTACCAAGCGGTCGCAGGTAAATTCCGTGTTGCAATGCTTGCTGTGTGATCAGGTTGCTGACATTATTGAGATATCCGTCGGTGCCACTTTGAATCTCAAAAGCTATGATAGTTCCCGTCTGGCGGATATTTTTTATTTTTAGCCTTGAGTTATTAGCGAAGAGCGTTTGAACAAAAATTTTATTCTGCTCAGTAATTTTCCCAATCATATCCATGCAATTATTTTGTTCCAGTAAATTCAGACTGGCGAGAGCGGCAGCACATGCGATGGGGTTGGCTGTAAAAGAATGGCCATGAAAAAAGGTTTTCATTTTGTCTTCACTTGCAAATGCCTCAAAAATATTTTGCGATGCTGCGGTAGCCCCAAGCGCCATTGTGCCGCCCGTTAATCCTTTGCTCAGGCAGATGATATCCGGTTTATTGATCAGGTAATCGCAGGCAAACAGCTTTCCCGTTCTGCCAAATCCGGTCATTACTTCATCGGCAATGCAAATAATGTTGCGCGATTTGATTTTAGTTAGCAATTGATCCAATAAGGCAGCGCTGTACATCAGCATTCCGCCAGCAGCTTGCAAAAGCGGTTCATAAACAAAAGCGGCAATGCTCTCATCATTTTCTTCAATCACTTTAAAAAGCCCGGAGATATTCTCAACAGTTGGAGTATCAATGAAAATCGGTTCAAACAAAAAATCATAGAAAGGCTCGGTGAAAATACTCCTGTTGCTTATGCTCATGGCGCCAAATGTGTCTCCGTGATAGGAGTTTTTGAAGGCAAGGATTTTTTTTCGTGCAACTGATCTCTGATCATTGGCCGCTCTATTGTTTCTCCAATACTGAATCGCCATTTTTATTGCTGCTTCAACAGCCGTTGATCCGTTATCAGAATAAAATATTTTGGAGAAACTGCCCGGAAGAATTTGCAGCAGGCGTTCAGCAAGCGATACAGCAGGCTCATGAGTGAAGCCTGTGAAAATGACGTGTTCCAGTTTTTTTGCCTGTTCATAAATTTTTTCTGCAATATACGGGTGAGCGTGACCGTGAATATTTACCCACCAACTGCTTATGGCATCAATATAACTGTTGCCGTTTTCATCATACAGCAATGCGCCTTCTGCCCTTGCAACAGGTATCGGAGGAAGCATATTTTTATGCTGCGTGTATGGATGCCAGATAACTTCCTTATCTCTTTCGCTGAGCGATAAAGGCATTTGAAATGAAATTGATTTGAATAACCTGGTTTATTTCTTTTCAGAAAATCAGATAGTTGAGGTTTATGGTTGTCGTTTATTTAGATTTCAGCCTGTATTTCTTATTTACCTTAGGGTTGTTAAAATACTCATTCAATTGTTCTTCGGTCATATTGTTCGTTTCATCAATCGGCACATCTATCAATTGAATTTGTGTTTGTTTTAATTCATTTTTCAGATTCGTGGTCTTTTTTACGATATCCATGTCTTTCTCGCCAACAAGGGTATTTTCCGTAAGGATGTATTCGAGCCGTTTGATGGAAGACCTGACGAGTGAGGCTGAATTTTGTTCTGCTGTCACATTGGGAGAAACGGTTTCTTTCACAGGAACCAGGGCCACTCCTGCACTGGGGAGTATCTTTCCGGCATTTTGAGCATCAGACGAACTTGAGGAAGAAAAAATAGTTCCTCCAAGTGCTGTCGCTGCTGTGGTCATGTCAAATGTGGTGCGGGAGTTTTTTGTTTTTTTGACCTTTTTATCTAATTGTACAAATGCATATTTTAATTGAAGGATATATTTCGAGAACCGTTTCATTATATTGCCATAATCTACCAGTGCAACAGGATAATTGAGCGCATCTTTTACATAGATCTTTACATTGCAGGTGTCTTTATTAAAAAATTTATCAGACCCGATAAAATTGAGCAATAAAAACTTTTGTTTGGCCGAATCTGTTTCTTTTACAAAGTCAAATGATGGAGACCATTTGAATTCGTCATCGCATTTTTTTACAGGAGTATAATTTTTGATAGGGATATTGGAAAAGAAAGCAATATTCTCAATGGGGAAACTTCCCGTTTCGCACTCTATCCTAAAGTTGATGGTGTCGCCTTCTTCTATGTACAAAGTACTGCTGACGCTTGCTTTTACCCTTGATGGAATAATTTCAGTAGTGAAAAATAAAATAGTGAATGAAGTGTCAATGCGCTCTGCAGGGTTGTTTAAATTTTGAACGCCGATATTGACCTTGTAATCGTAATCGTATTTTAATTTACCCGAAAGAAAATAAGATTTTTCTGCTTTGAAGGTAAGGATGCCGTTGTCTTTATTGATCTTAAGACCTACCGGCGAGTTCTTTAAGAACCAGAAATAATGGGCAGGGTCTTTATTTATTTCCAGATGGTAATTTAATGTTGAATCCACATGCAAAGTAAAATACGGATTCAAATTACGGATGCGTAATACAGAATCTTCGTTGGTCTTGAGTGTGTCACTGGCATCCGGAATGTGAAAAAGCGGGTCTTGTGAAAAGCATTGAGTAGATGAAGCCGTTGCTGAAAGCAATATAACCAGATATTTACAGATTCTTTTTACAATCATCATCTTTGAGATAAATAACTGAATTGATTTAAGCCGCGAATTTAAAACAATGAGATTAGAATTGCTCAATAAAAAATCCCCCTTAAAGATTTAAGAGGGATTTTTATAAATCAAAACCAACTGACTGTGAAAAAAATTTGGCTGCAAACCTTATTACTCAATGGTAATTTGCCTGCTGCTGGTCTTTTCCTGTTCTTTTTTGGGGATCAATAATTTTAACAAACCATTTTCATATTTACCCTGGATATTGTTAGCATCAACGGTGTCATCCAGATTGAAACTGCGTTTAAAGCTGCGGTAAGAAAACTCACGCCTGATGGTCTTATAGTCTTCTTGCTTTGCTTCTTCTTTCTTTTCAAAGCTGATGGTAAGCAAACCATTTTCAACATGGATCTTAAAATCTTCTTTGGAGCGGCCCGGAACGCTTAATTCTATATGATAAGCATTCGCAGTTTCATGGATATTTACCGGAGGAAAATTCCAATTGCTGCTCCATTCTTTCCCGCTAAATGCAGGGAATTCATTGAATAATTCATCGAACACATTGCTGATGTTCCTTTGAACGGGGTTGTTGTTCACTTTTAAAAGTTGCATAGATTTTTATTTAAAAAATTAAAAAATAATTGTTTGCAGCAGATGCTTCAAACAATATACCATGGTCCAAACAACTGGTTTATTCTGCTGTTTCGTCAACTATGGTTTATTTTTCAGGACATAATAACATTTTTTACTAATAGAGGCTGACAGAAGTTCTGTTCTTGAGCAAATGATCCGCTTCAAACTTTTTGCTTAATTTTGCGTTTTTAATATCAACAAAAAATAAATCATAATGTATCCAGAAGAAATAGTAATACCAATGAAAGAGGAGCTAACTGAAAACGGCTTCACTGAGTTATTGACTCCGGCAGAAGTGGACGCTCAACTAAAAGAAAAAGGAACAACATTGGTCATGGTGAATTCGGTTTGTGGTTGTTCGGCAGGGAGTGCAAGGCCGGGGGTATTGATGGCTGTAGCCAATAGCGAAAAAGTCCCGGATCATCTTACTACTGCATTTGCAGGGTTTGATATTGATGCGGTGAAAAAAGTGCGGGAGCATTTATTGCCGTATCCCCCATCTTCGCCAGCGATAGCACTATTCAAAGACGGTCAGTTAGTGCATATCATAGAGAGGCACCAGATAGAAGGACGCCCTGCACAAATGATAGCACACAATCTTATTGCAGCATTTAATCAATATTGCTGATAAAAAATTTTTTTCAGCTTTGGTTTATAAAAGCTTCTTTGTTTTGCAAAGAAGCTTTTTGTTTTCAGGCCAGGGATTGCTGATCCAGATTTTTAGCCTAAACTTGCAATTCTCAATTTGAATTTGCTTTTTTTGCAACCGGAAATTATCCAATATGTATCCCAATCTTTATTATGCTTTCAAGGATTTATTTGGCGTTGAATGGAAATTTTTGCGATTCGTAAACTCCTTTGGTTTTTTTGTTGCAATAGCTTTTTTGTGCGCGGCTTTTACGCTATCATTGGAATTGAAGCGCAAAGAAAGGAATGGATTGCTTCAGCCTGAAGATCAAAAGATCGTTGTAGGCAAGCCAGCCTCGCTTTCAGGGATATTGATTAATTTCATTTTCGGGTTTTTATTGGGGTATAAATTTGTAGGCCTTTTTCTTTCTAATAGCCCATTGGCAGCTAACCCGCAGGATTTTATTTTTTCTTCGGAAGGATCATGGCCGGCAGGGCTGTTGCTTGCCGTTTTGTTTGCGGGCCTGAACTGGTGGGAAAAAAACAAGCAGAAATTGCCTGAGCCTGAAGAGCGGACAATCAGGATCTGGCCGCATGATAGAGTGTCCGATCTAACCATTTTCGCAGCAATATTTGGGTTTTTGGGAGCAAAAATCTTCAATAGCCTGGAGACCTGGAGCGATTTTGTCAAAAACCCTATCGCATCTTTGGTTTCATTCAGCGGGCTCACTTTTTATGGTGGACTGATATGTGCAGCGTTAGCAATCTGGTATTATGCCAAAAAGCATCATATCGGCTTCTGGCATTTGAATGATGCTGCAGCACCAGGACTGATGCTTGCTTATGGAGTTGGGCGCATTGGTTGCGAGGTTTCCGGTGATGGGGATTGGGGGATTGTCAACAGCGCTTATTACACTACTGCAGATAGCAAAGTTGCTTTAGCAAATGCAAATCAGTTTCAGGAAACGGTTGTACATAACGGCAATTTTTACCTTAGTCAATTTGGGTCATTAGACAAGGTTCCACATGTAGCCGTCAAAGCACCGTCTTTTTTGCCAGACTGGTTGTTTGCATATGCTTATCCTCACAACGTGATTAATGAAGGAGTGCAGATTGCAGGATGCAGGGACCAATATTGCAGCCAGTTGCCATTGCCTGTTTTCCCGACGCCATTTTATGAAATGGTTGTTTGTATCCTTTTGTTTTTTGTCATTTGGTCGGTGCGCAAACGATTTACAGTTCCTGGCAAATTATTCGGCTTTTACCTGTTATTGAATGGCATAGAAAGATTTTTTATCGAAAAAATAAGAGTCAACTCTAAATATGATATTTTAGGTTTTCACCCTACCCAAGCCGAGATCATTTCTTCCTTGCTTATTATTATTGGGATTGGGTTGATGTTTTTTCTTAAAGGGAAACAATCCGGCAATCCGGTGGTTTCCTAAGGAATCACAGTTATTGATCGTATCCTACTCAGATAGCAGGTTTAGATTACACATTATTTACAAGTTACTTAAGCATTAACCCGGCTTAACCGATGGTGCTCCTATAGTTAAAGTACGCTTTTACCATACAGTTGCCATACAGCAAGTACGCTTTTACTATACAGTTCCCATACTTCAAGTACGCTTTTACTCAGCTTCAGCCATACCGTAGCCATAGGGATAGCATGCATATGCCCTACAGATGCTAAATACAAAGGTTGCCTGTGCCATGTGGTTTGTCCATTTATATCATCCTTATCATCAATGATATATAAAAATATGGTTATTGCTTTTTACCAGTTTGATGACCAAATTTTCCGCTTATCCCATAACCGGGGATGCCTGTAACCAATTCAGAGGGTTTCCGTCTTATCTACAAATTACTTTAATAACCAGTTATCATGCAATATATCCTACTATCATAAAACAATGTTCTATGTAATGCAAAGTACCAATCTTTGTATTGTAATTATTAAAAAACACTACCGATCAATAAAAAGCTACTGTTATGAAAAATTTTTATAATTTATTAACAATCATCATCTTATTATCTTTATCTTTTAATGGCGAAGCTCAGGAATCTACAGGAAATGCCAATGGAGTTATTGTTGACGATTCACAAAAGGGACTCGAATCGGCAACTATTTCACTATTAGCGGCTAAAGATTCCTCGATTATTAAAAGGACGGTATCCGATAAAATGGGGAAATTTGAAATAAACGGGATAGCGATAGGCAAATTCCTGTTGTCTGTGAGTGCTGTTGGGCACGAGCTCTTTTATTCAAAAAACTTTGAAATATCTGCTACCATTTCATCATTTTCTGTCGGAACTGTTGTTCTTCTGAACAAATCCAAAGAACTAAAAGAAGTATCGGTAATTGGCAAAAAATCTTTTATTGAGCAAAAGGCAGATCGCATGGTGGTGAACGTTGAGGCCTCTCCAAGCAGTGCCGGCTCATCAGCAATGGACATTCTCGAGAAATCACCCGGCGTCATTGTTGATAAGGATGGCAATATCAGCCTTAAAGGTAAGCAAGGCGTCAATGTGATGATTGATGACAAGCCGACTTATCTTTCGGCAACCCAACTGGCAAGCTATCTTAAAAGCCTTCCGGCATCTGCTATTGACCAACTGGAGATCATGACAAACCCATCCGCCAAATATGATGCAGCGGGGAATTCGGGAATCATTAATATCAAGACCAAGAAAAATAAAGTGAAGGGATTTAATGGCAGCGCAACATTAACGCATACGCAAGGTGTTTACCCAAAACCAGGTGCCAGCCTGAATATGAATTACCGCAATGGCAAATTTAATTTCTTCGTTAATGCAGGGTACACGCATTGGGAAGGTTTTCAGGATTTAGATATTAACCGGAATTACCTTGACCCTACCGGGAAACAGATCACTTCTATTTTTACCCAGCATACAAACATAAAGTTTACCAATCCAGAGGCTAATTTGAAATTCGGAGTGGATTACTATCTCTCCAATAAAACTACTATTGGTTTTGTTGCAAGAGGTTTCAGGAATACGGAGGATGACCGGTCGCAAAGTACTATCTATTTAAAAAATGCCATTAACCAGGTTGATTCTATTGTTTATTCGCCCAGCACTAATAATGGGATATGGAAAAATGGTGCGGTCAACCTTAATTTAAGGCATCAGTTTGATTCCCTGGGAACTGAATTGACTGCCGACGCGGATTATATAAGGTATAATTCGGGCAGCGCTCAATATTTTGATAATATAACTTATGACCCAAACTGGGTGAAGAAAGGTGAAAGTATCCTGACCGGAGATTTGCCCGGCGTTATAGATATTTATTCTTTTAAATCAGATTTTACACACACGTTCAATAAAGAATTAAAATTTGAAGCCGGGGTGAAAACAAGTTATGTTTCTACTGATAACACAGCAAACTATTTTAATGTGCTGAATAATATCCCGACTGTTGATACAACAAAAACAAATCGATTCCTGTATCGTGAGAACATCAATGCAGCGTACATTAACCTGAACAGGCAGTATAAGAAATGGAGCATACAGGCAGGATTGCGGCTTGAAAACACAAACTATTCTGGTCACCAGCTCGGTAATAGCTATACCGTAAACAACAATGATTCGTTATTCAGGAGAAGCTACGTTAACCTTTTCCCTACACTGTACATCAGCTATCAGGCAAATGCAAAAAATAGTTTCTCCGTTAATTACGGCAGGCGTATTGACCGCCCTGCTTATCAGGACCTGAACCCTTTCCTTTTCTTTTTAGATGAATATACGTATCAGGCTGGCAACCCTTATTTGCAGCCACAGTTCACCCATAATATTGAGCTTTCGCATACTTACAATAATTTCCTTACAACAACACTTAATTACAGCAATACAAAGAACTTTTTTACAGAAACATTCGAGCAATTGGGCCAGGCAACTATTGTGCGGAATGGCAACATCGGAAACCGAGAGAATGCGGGTGCTGCCGTAAGCGCACAGGTTACTGTAGAAAAGTGGTGGACGGCTATTTTATATACAAATGTCAACTACAGCCATTTTACCGGAATGCTTTACGGTGAAAATATAAACGTAAGCGGCACTACTTTCATGGCCAATGTAAACAATCAATTTAAGTTTAACAAAGGCTGGGGCGCAGAGCTTTCGGGCTGGTACCGCACCAAGGGGATAGAAGGGCAGGTGATTGTGGAGCCGATGGGACAGGCATCTGCTGCAGCCTCCAAGCAATTGCTGAAAGATAAGGCAAGCCTGAAGCTTGCGATCCGTGATATATTCTATACCGGCGGTGTGAAAGGTTATATCAACTTCCAGCAAACGCAGGCAAGTTTTCAAAACACGCGGGACAGCCGCCAAGTTAGCCTTACTTTCACCTATCGTTTCGGCAAACCCTTTAAAGCAGCGCAGGCCCGCAGAACAGGCGGAGCGGGCGATGAGCAAAGCCGTGTGAAAGTTGGCAATAATAATTAAGCTTTTTATTTAGTAGTTGGTTTTGGTTATAAAGCCCTTTGTCTAAAGGGCTTTATCTTTTACATTTGCATTTACAATCATTATGCTATGCCATCTTTCGATATTGTAAGCAAAGTGGAATTGCAAACATTGGACAATGCAGTGAACATCACCAAAAAAGAAATCACGAACCGGTTTGATTTCAAGGGTTCGCCTGTTCAGATTGATCTTGATAAAAAAGATATGAAGATTGATCTGGAGGCAGAGAGCGATATGAAGCTGAAGCAGATCATTGACGTGCTGATCAGCAGGTCAATTAAACAGGGACTTGATCCGTTGGCTTATGACTTTGCAAAGGAATCCTATCCAAGTGGTAAAACTGTGAAACAGGAAGTGCTGGTAAGGAATGGGCTAAAACAGGAAGATGCAAAGAAAATTGTAAAATTGATCAAAAACTCAGGCCTGAAAGTGCAGGCTCAGATAATGGACGACCTTGTACGGGTCACAGCAAAAAAGATTGATGACCTTCAATCTGTGATCCAGCTTTGTAAAAATGGCAATATCGGAGTGCCTATGCAGTACCTGAATATGCGCAATTAATCACTATTTCCTTTTGCTTTATTTTCAAATAAGATTTGGAAAGAAGGTTTCAAAAAGCTAATTTCGCACTCTTAATTTTAAAATTTGTACGGCAAAACCCGTGCAGAACAAAAGAAATAAACATGAAAAAAGGCATTCATCCAACAAACTACCGCTTTGTTGTTTTTAAAGATATGAGCAATGGCTATTCTTTTTTAAGCCGTTCTGGAGCTCCCTCGAAGGAAAATGTGAAATGGGAAGATGGGAATGAATACCCTTTGATCAAACTGGAAATTTCAAATACTTCTCATCCTTTTTTCACGGGCAAGAATATGCTGGTTGATACCGCGGGCCGTATTGATAAATTCAATAAACGCTACGAGAAAAGGGCAAAATAATTTTTTTTATTACTGAAATATCATTGTCCCTTCCGCTGATACGGAAGGGATTTTTGTTTGGCTCCCATGGCTCTATCATCGTCATAATATTGTAGTTTTAGCTCATGAACCCGATCATTTTGAATGAGCTATCGCCTGAGGATGACCTTTACCCATTCACATTGACGCGATCAGTAATTGATATACGGATCGGCATGTTAACTATCCGGGAGAAATGGGAATACCTGACCGGAAACAAAATCCACATTCATAAACAAAAAGACGAAAAAGCACTTCCTGCGAATCTCATTCCTTCATCACAATTATTTGAACGCATCAGAGAAAGGGATGTGCATTTTTCCGATGAAGAAAAATTATTGTTCCCCTGGCAATTATTTCAATTGAATGATACCGCGATCCGCAGCGATTTCATTCTTGTTACAAAAAATAAAAAAAGCCAGCCTGTTTCCGGAACGAACCAGATCATCTCTCCCGAAAATATTTTTATTGAAGAGGGAGCGAAGATTGAGCATGCCATTCTGAATGCTTCGACAGGCCCTATCTATATTTCGAAAAATGCTGAAATCATGGAAGGAAGCATGGTTCGCGGCCCTTTTTATTTGGGTGAGGAAAGCATTTTAAAAATGGGAACCAGAATTTACGGCGCCACTTCCATCGGGAAAAAGTGCGTGGTTGGCGGAGAGGTAAAGAATGCAGTATTCTTTGATTATTCCAATAAAGCGCATGATGGTTATATTGGCGACTCAGTAATAGGGGAGTGGTGCAATCTTGGTGCCGGCACTTCTAATTCGAACCTGAAGAACAATGCAGGGAAAGTAAAAGTATGGAGCGAAAAGAAAAAGGCTTTCATTGACGCGGGCAACAAATGCGGATTATTCATGGGGGCTTATTCTCAGAGTGCCATCAACACCTCATTTAATACCGGAACTGCTACCGGCATCTGCTGTAATATTTTCGGAGCCGGCCTAACGCCAAAGCATATCCCAAGTTTTTCCCGGGGCTTTCCAAACCCTGTAAAGTATGAATTCGAAAAAGCTTTGGACGATATTGCGAACTGGAAGAGGCTGAAAAATGAATCGCTCACAGATATTGAAATTCAGACTTTGAAACATATTTTTGAAAAATCTTTAAAAGAAAACCGATGAGGAAACAAATAGCTGCTGCTAACTGGAAAATGAACCTTACTTATCAGCAGGGCGAACGATTGCTGAATGACATATTTGATGCAGGGATACATCTGAAGGACTATCAGCAGGCTGTTTTTGCAGTGCCCGCCCCGTATTTGGTATTGGCTGAGAATAAACTATCTGCTGCAACAAATTATTTTGCCTCTGCCCAGAACTGTTATAACAAAAAGTCCGGCGCTTTCACAGGAGAAATATCTGTTGAAATGCTCCGCTCTATCGGCATCAAATTTTGCGTGATCGGGCATAGCGAGCGCAGAGAATATTTTAATGAAAGCAATCAGGTGCTGGCAGAAAAAATCTCTCTGTGCCTTGAATACGATATCATACCCATTTTTTGTTGTGGCGAGCAATTGAGTGTCCGCGAAGCCGGAACACAAAATGGTTATGTAGAAACGCAGCTAAAAGAATCTCTTTATAAATTTACTGAAGGGCAGTTGAAAAAAATCGTGATAGCTTATGAGCCGATCTGGGCCATAGGTACCGGCAAAACAGCAACGACGGGGCAGGCGCAGGAAATGCACGCACATATAAGAACTTCTCTTGCAAAACAATACGGGGATGCCATTGCCGCCGATATTTCAATTTTGTACGGGGGCAGTGTAAAAGCCAGCAATGCAAAAGAATTATTTTCATGCCCGGATGTTGATGGCGGACTGGTTGGTGGAGCATCATTGATTGCAAAAGAATTTATTGAGATCATCAAAGCATTGAAATAATTTTCTTCTCACAATTTTAAAGCATGCGCCTGAAAGACTTAATTATTCAAAATATTTTCTGGAGAGGCGCGTATTTCCTTTCTCTTTTTGGGTTGAACATTTTGATTGCCCGTCATTTTAAGGCGGCTGGCAGTGGCTGGGTTTTCTATCTGATTAATAATCTCTCGATCGTTTTACTGATAACCGGCATCAGCCTTGAATCAGGAGCCGCCTATTTTGTATCAAAAAATGAAATAAGCCAGCCTAAAATTGCAAGCTTTTGTTTTTTGTGGGCATTTATTGCAACTGCGGCAAGTGTTTTTTTTTTATGGTTTTTTCAGGGTATTCCCGCAAATGATTTTGCTTTTGGCAACCGATATCTTGTCGTTTGCGCAAACTATGTACTTGGGTTTCTTCTTATCAATTATTTCAGCGCTTTATTTTTTGCGAAGCAAAATTTCTTTCTCCCTAATTTTATTTTACTCTGCGGAAATATTTTGATTGCGTTGCTCTTAATTTTTTCCGGTGACGGTACAGTTCAAGGTAGCTGGTTTGTTGCTATTTATTTTTCATCTTTTTTACTGCAGGGATTAATTCTTGCGGGTTTTTATTTTGCAAATAGCCATTCTTTTAAAGACATAGGGTTGTTGTCATTTCATGAAATTAAAAAATTGCTCAGCTACTCATTAGTTGCCCTGAGCGCCAATATTATTTTTTTTCTTGTTTATCGCGTTGATTATTGGTTTGTAAAAATATTTTGTAGCGGAGATGCGCTTGGGAACTACATACAAGTTTCAAAATTAGGGCAGATATTCATGTTGGTTCCGTCAATGATTGCAGCCATCATTTTCCCGAAAACTGCCAGCGGGCTTCATGCAGGAATGAGTGATGCTTTACAGGTTCTGTCGAGGTTTCTATTCAATTTATATGTCATTGTTATTGTCGTATTGATCGTTTCAGGAAACTGGCTTTTCCCTTTTTTGTACGGGAAGTCGTTTAATGAAATGTATTATGCCTTTCTATTATTATCTCCGGGCATTTTGTCGCTGTCAACACTGGCGCTTCTGTCGGCATATTTCGCAGGTAAAGACAGGCTGGCAGTGAACCTGGCTGGTTCAGTTCTGTCACTCGTAATCATTATTGCTGGTGATATTATGCTGATACCAAAGTTTGGTATCAAGGCTGCTGCCACAGTAAGCAGCGGAGGTTATATTTGTTATCTTATGTACAGCATGCATATTTTCCGGAAAGAGCATAAAAGCAATCTGGTCAATTTCTTTATCTTGAAAAAATCGGACATACACTATGTCGGCAAGCTTTTCCAAAAACCGGGTTTATAATTTTTAAGCATGAAAAAAATCCTCTGGCTTGCAAGCTGGTATCCTAATAAAACGGATAAATTCACCGGGGATTTTATTCAAAGGCATGCAAAAGCTGCTGCATTGTTCAATCAGATTATTGTATTGCATATTGCAAAAGCCGAGGAATCTTTTTTCACCGGAAGAACTTTTGAAGAAATCAATACGGATGGAAACCTGACAGAGCACATACTCTATTTTAAGTGCGGCATTCGTTCGAAGCCATTGAACAAGATACTCTCACTTGTAAAATATTTCTGGCTATTCAGGAAACTGATGTTGGTTTATGTGAAAGACAAAAAAAGGCCAGCGCTGGCACATGTGCATGTTCCTTTAAAGGGCGGCCTGTTGGCTCTTTGGTTAAAACGAAGATTTGGTATCGGGTACGTGCTCACAGAACACTATGGTATTTATAACAATGTTGTGGATGAGCCTTTTGAAAAAAAAAGCCATGCCTTCAGATATTTCACTAAAAAAATTATCAGCAATGCGATTGCTTTCTCTCCTGTGAGCAACGATATTGGTGAGGCAATCAATAAGATGCTTTTACCAAAACCTTATCGTGTAGTGTACAATACCGTTGATACGCGATTCTTTAATTATACCCAATCTTCTGAAGGCAAATTCCGTTTTGTGCATGTATCCAATATGGCTGCATTAAAAAATGTAGAGGGTATTGTCCGCTCGATAGCAAAGGTGAGGGAGGAAAATAGAAATATAGAGTTGGTAATTGTTGGGAAACAAAGCAACTCAATTATGAAGCTGGCAGAAGATACAGGTTTATTAAACAAAGCGATTTTTTTTGCAGGAGAAATAAGCTATGAAGAAGTTGCACGGCAGATGAAACAGTCACATTCTTTCATTCTGTTCAGCAGGACCGAAAATATGCCGTGCGTAATTTTAGAAGCTTTGTGTTGCGGGTTGCCTGTTATTGCAACAAAGGTCGGTGGCGTTCCTGAAGTAGTCAATCATTTCAACGGGATACTTATAGCATCGGAAGATGAAATTGGATTGCAGCGGGCAATCCTTGCGATGGCAAGCGGTGATGACAGGTTTAGCAGAGAGGACATTTCAAAAAGCGCCCAATTGAAGTTCAGCTATCATACAATCGGGAAACAAATCAGCGATTTGTATGATGAGTGCCTTTCACACCCGTGATATTGAAACCGAATAGTTCATCGGTAGTGATTTTAATATTTCCATAATCTCTTTTTTCAAACCAACCCTTCACTTCGTCATGCTCATGTTCCCAGCGATACTGAGGCGTGAACCAATCCAGGATATTTACCATCATCTCTCTTGGGTTTTGCTTGTTGCCTTTTAATTTCTTTATGGTATAACTAACAGGGAATAAGGTAAACAGGTATAAATAATACTGCATTTTAAGTGGCAGCCGGGATGAGATATTTCTTATTTTGTTAAATAAATTATGGATGAAGTTTTTCCTTGGGTGATATAGCCACACACTCAGCTTTCCACCAGCCTTCACGCAAGGTTCTATGCTTGCAAATGATGATTCTGTATTGCTGGTATGAATGAGGATGCCGCTGCACTGCACGATATCAAATTGTTCAAACGCCACAGGAGGGAACTGTACATCGCCCTGAATAAAAAAAACAGTTTCTTCGGTATTGTTTTCGTATGCTGTTTCAATGCTCTGGCTCAGATCCATTGCAAGAACTCTCGCATCATGCTTTGTTATGAGACTGTCCAGTATGCCGTTGCCGCATCCGACATCAAAAATAAATTTACCTTTCAGTGTATCTTCCGTTTCATCTGTCTCTATTAGAAAGCGGTTAACCATTTCTTTTGTATCAGCATCCCATGTTTTATCATGGTCATAATTAAAGATGCTCCATTCCAGTTTGAAACTTTTCTTGGTCCGCTCGTTTTTTTTGGCAGCATAAGCGATCAGATCAACATGTCTTTTTTTAAAGCTTTTTTTTCTTTCAATAAAATCAGGGATATGCTTTTGTAAAAAGTCTTTGTAATCAATGCTTGCCTCTGCAATCAGTCGCGGAATACCTTTTATAACGGGATAAAACAAACCCTCTTCAGCCCATAAAATGGCTTCGGTTATTATTTCTGATTCAACATGGCCGATTTTCTTTTTATCCTTGCTGATTACCTGCAATGAAAGCGTGCTGCGCGTTAAGGGACAGCGCAAAAATGGTAAAATGCTTTCCTGCATTGATGAGGATCGTTTGTCTTCAGGATTTCAATTTATTCACAAGGTTAATATATTCCTGTGAAGCAGCTTCTTTTGTTTTGCCTTCCAGGCTTTTCCATGCGTCGTATTTTGCCTTGGCTACAAAATCAAACGGGTTGGCAGGCGGGTCAGTATTCAGATCTCCGACGGTAGCTTGCTTATAAAGTGAGTACAATTGCAGCAAAGAATCGTTGCTTGGGCGCTGGCTGAAATTTTTGCTTTCTTCTGCTGCAATTTCGAATTGTTGCGCAAGATCTGCTGCTACCATGACTGTTAATTTAAGTATGAAATTAAGGGTTTTTGCTTAATGGCTTTTGTTGCCTTTGTAAATAGCGCAAAAATACAATGTTATAGACCTAAGATAAGCCGTAAATGCTGCATATATTATTTATATAAGATGGTTTTATTGCAATGGACGTATATAAATTGAAGTTGGATATCTGACAGGCTATGGTTAAAACCTAAGAATATTAAAATCACTACCTGCATCACCGATGCTGTTCATAGTAATTTGGAGAAAGGACATTTTTTAAATAAATCATCTCATCATTGGCCAATTCAGGGGTGTCAGATGTTCGTGCTGCTTCCTCAAGCTGCTTTAATGTTCTTATCCCAACCACGGCAGATGCAATCGGTTTTCGGCTTAGTACAAACCGAAGCGCCGTTTGCGCAGGATTTCTGTTTTCATTTGATATCAGATGAATAGCTGTTGCAGCTTTGCTGATATCGGCTGCATTATAAGTCAAATAACTCTCTGCCGGCTTGTCAATCAATAATCCTTTTGCAATGCTGCCCCTCGTCAGCACGCCGATATTATTTTTTTCGAACAATTCGAAACATGATTCTTCAGGCCTGCGGTCTAACAAACTGTATTGCATCATTACGCTTACGATTCTCGATCGGCTGACATATTCTCTGATTACGTTCGGGCGAATGGATGAAATGCCATAAAATCGAATCTTGCCCTGTTGCTGAAGGGTCTCAAAAGCTTCAATGGTTTCACTGATCGGGTCGTCTATAGTGCCACCATGCAACTGGTACAGGTCAATGTAGTCTGTTTGTAATCTTTGAAGGCTCTTTTCAACCGATGAAATAATATGATCTTTCCTCGGGTTCCAATCCAGCCCATTGCCGTCTTTCCTTAACTGGTTGCCGACTTTACTGGCAATAATAACTTCCTTACGCCTGTGCCTGAGCGCTTTGCCGAGGCATATTTCATTCTGTCCATTTTGGTAAATATCTGCCGTATCGAAGAAATTGATCCCAGCGTCTAATGCGCGGTGAATAATTTCTTCATTTGCCGGATCATTTTCTTTCAGTGACATGCAGCCCAATCCAATTTCGCTTATTTGCAATGCTGATTTTCCTAACTGTCGGTAAAGCATATTTAGTTTCTTTAGGCAATGATGTAAATTACAAAAGGAAATCATTTAAATGCAAGAGTATTCTCAGGTCAGCGTTGAGACTACTTTTTGGATGGGGACTCATATTTTGTATGAATCAATTTTTACAAACTATTGATTTTGTATTTTGCAATCACTACATTAGATATTTAAAATAGCATGATTGCCAACATTTAAGCCCACAATGAGAAAACTATCTTTATCATTAAATTGCGGTATATGAAAATTGTAAAAGACATGATTGCCGGCAAACCCAAAGCCTTCAATTTTATTCAACCCGATGCGCTTGTAATTGAAGCGCTGAGCATGCTGAATTCTGTAAACCTGAGTTATCTGGTGGTCATGGAAGGACATGAATTTAAGGGGATTTTTTCTGAAAGAGATTACGCACGTAACCTCATACTGAAAGGTCGTTCCAGCACTACGACACAGGTGCAGGAAGTCATGTCAACTGATTTTCCTTTTGTCGAATTAAATGATACCGTTGAGTATTGCATGAACCTGATGAATACGCGCAAAGCCCGCTATCTGCTTGCATTTGGAAAGGGAGAATTTGTTGGTGTGATTACTATTCATGATCTCCTGAGGCAGGTAATTTTCAATCGTGAAGAAGTTTTCGATCATTCGGCAGCCAAACAATTATTGGATGCAGATGAAAGCAGCCGCGTTTTTTAGGTCAGTACTTTATTTACATACTTAAAAATCAACTTCCAGAAATTAGTTACTTACTCCGGATGGCAACCACAGGATCCATGCGGGCTGCGATGAATGCAGGAATAATACCGGCAAGCACTCCAACGATAAGGCAGATACCAATCGCAAATGCAATGGTGCTGCCGGCCACGAAAACCTTAAAGCTGAACATGGCAGAAAATATCTGAGTAAGTATCAATACTGCTAACAGGCCAATCAGGCCTCCGATGATGCAGAGAAATGCAGATTCGAGCAGAAATTCAACCATGATGGTGCCGCGCTTTGCGCCTATAGCTTTTTTCAATCCGATTTGCCCGGTACGCTCTCTCACGGTAACGAACATGATGTTCGCTACGCCGAACATGCCAACGATGAGTGAAAGCGCTGTGATGGCCCAGCCTCCGAGACTGATGTTCCCAAAAATATCGTGCATGAATTTGCTGAAAGATTCAATATCGTTCAGTGCATAGTTCTCTTCCTGTGTGGGTGTGAGCTTTCTGATTGAGCGCATTGCGCCATCAAGCTCATCCTTTAGTTCCGGGATATTGGCATCTGATTTTCCCTGTACCATAATCACCGGATCCCATGTGGCTTCTGGTTTTTCCATTTGTTTAAAAAACTGAAATGTCATAATGATGCTGTTGTCGAAATCCCACATCTGCATCATGCTTTGCCCCTGCTTTTTTATCACGCCGATCACAATTGCTCTTTTATCATTTTTCAGCCGAACGATATTTCCGATGGCTCTTTCGGGTTTTACAAATAATCTTTCAGCAAGCGTATAGCCGATCACGATATTGCCAGATCCATGATCAAAATCGGACTGCTGCAGGTAACGCCCGTATCCGATTTCAATGGTTTGTATATTGTTGAACTCTTCGCTCACGCCATCATAGTTCAGGTTGGTGAGAATATTGTCGCCATACTCCATCGTGGAGTTTGTATTAAGTACATACGCTGCATTTGCAATGTCCGGCACTTTCGCTTTCAGCAAAACCAATTCCTCATATTTTGGTATCGGGCGTTTGATATATTTCCACCACATGCCATCTGAACTATAATCCCATTTATGTACATAAATGGTCTTGCTGCCAAGCGACTGGATATCGTGCTGCACAGCGGCTTCCATGCTGTTGATGGTAGAGAGCACACTGATGATGCAGAATATACCAAATGTGATGCCGAGCAGGGAAAGAAAGGTGCGCAGTTTGTTCGACCGGAACTCCTCAATAGCCATTTTAAGGCTGGACCAGATGATTTCGAAATAACGGAACATGAGGCTAATTTACAAAACATTAACAATTCGGGGCTACATTTGTTTTGCAGAAAATCCTCACTGATAAAGGGATTATTTTAATCTGACTCACGTATATGGATATACGTTGATTTCGGGATAAATCGTTTTAAACTATTTCGAACGGATGGCAACAACGGGATCCATCCTTGCTGCAATGAATGCGGGGATGATGCCTGCAAGCACACCCACAAATAAACAAATGCCTACCGCAAACGCAATATCACCACCTGATATAAATACTTTGAAGCTGAAGAGTGCAGAAAATATTTGAGTGAGGACCACCACTGCCAATAAACCAATAATACCACCAATAATGCAGAGAAATGCAGACTCCAGCAGGAACTCCGTCATGATCGTGCCGCGTTTGGCACCGATGGCTTTTTTCAACCCGATCTGCCCGGTACGTTCTCTTACTGTCACGAACATAATATTGGCAACACCAAACATGCCAACGATCAATGATAAAGCTGTGATGGCCCAGCCGCCAAGACTGATGTTTTTGAAAATTTCGTGCACATTGTTGCTGAAGGATGCAATGTCATTCAGAGCATAATTATCTTCCTGGGTCGGGCTTAGTTTGCGGATAGAGCGCATTGCGCCGGTCAATTCGTCTTTTAGCTGAGGCAGGCTTACGTTCGGTTTTCCATTCACAATGATCATTCCATTCGCACTCTGATAGTTTATGATTTGCTTCATAAAGCCATAGGCCATAATGACGCAGTTATCAAAATCCCACATATTGATCATGCTCTGCCCCTGTTTTTTTATCACACCGATAACGATAGCTCTTTTGTCGTTTTTTAGTTTTACAATATTCCCGACAGCTTTTTCGGGTTTGCCGAATAATCTTTCAGCCAGGTTATAACCTATCACAATAGAGTTTGCGCCATGATCGAATTCATTCTGCTGAAGATAGCGCCCGTCGAGAATGTCAATTTTTTGAGTGTTGGAAAAATCTTCGGTAACACCCCAATAATTCAGATTGGTGAGCTTATTATCGCCAAATTCTAAAGTGGAGTTGGTGTTGGTGACGTAAGTAGCATCGGCCAGCACCGGGATATTCTGCTTCAGTAATTTCATTTCCTCATATTTTGGCACCGGCCGCTTGATAAATTTCCACCAGGGGTAATTGTTATCATCGCGGTATTCCCATTTATCTATATAAATGGAAGTGCTGGAACCAAGAGATTTCAGATCGTTCTGTATCGCAGTTTCCATGCTGCTGATGGTGGAAAGCACGCTGATGATACAGAAAATACCAAATGTGATTCCAAGCAATGAAAGAAATGTGCGAAGTTTATTAGAGCGGAACTCCTGCAATGCCATTTTAAGGCTCGACCAGATGATATCAAGATAGCGAAACAAGATGTAAAATTAATAAATGCGCAAGCTAGAGTCTGTTTCAATTATGTTAAAGGTAATAAGCTATGTTGAGCGGGATTTGATCCTCAATGAACATTGCGGCAGCCAAATTGATTATTGAATATTCCTTTCATAATATTGCAGACTAAATATTCATTATGTTCACCATAGAAAATGAGCAATTGAAAATCATCATTAGCCCCCATGGGGCAGAACTGCAGAGCATTTTTAATAAAAAAACTGAATTGGAATATTTGTGGGGCGGCGATCCTGCTTTTTGGGGCAAAAAGTCGCCGGTATTATTTCCTGTTGTTGGCGGTTTGAAAGAGGACACTTATTACTACCAAAATAAACCTTACAAACTAAGCAGGCATGGGTTTGCCAGAGATATGCAATTTGAGATAGAAAGCCAAAGCCTGACTGCAATCACTTTTGTGTTGCGGAGCAACGAAGCAACCCTTCAGCATTTCCCGTTTGAGTTCTTATTCAGAATTACATATACAGTACAGGATGATAGCTTACGTGTAGCCTATAACGTGAGTAATACTTCTGAAAGTGATATGTATTTTTCTGTTGGTGGCCATCCTGCTTTTAAAGTGCCATTGGTTGATGGAACTGTTTATAGCGATTACTATATTGAATTTAATGAAGAGGAAACAACGCCGCGCTGGCCTATTTCAAAAGACGGATTGATTGAAAAAGAGCCTGAGCCACTATTGAAAGAGACCAATATCCTGCCATTGACAAAAGAATTGTTTTTCAAGGATGCGATTGTGCTGAAAAAGCCAACATCGTCTGTGGCAACGCTACGCTCAGGCAAGACTGCGCATGGTTTTGATTTTGATTTTGGCGACTTTCCTTATCTGGGGATATGGGCTGCAAAAAATGCAGACTTTGTTTGCATTGAGCCCTGGTGTGGCATTGCAGATAGTGTGGATACTGATCAGCAATTAGTCAATAAAGAAGGAATCAATAAAATATCATCGCGTGAAGTTTTTGAAAAATGCTGGGTCGCTTCTTTTTATTAATATTCAAATTCTTTCACAGTGGGATCGTTCAATATTTCATTGATAAATCCCAAATGATTTTTTTCCGTGCCTTTCACCATCCATTCGCCGGTTATTATCGTGCCAGACTTTATCTCGCGGCCCCGTTTGAAGGTTAAGTGATATTTCTTGAAACATTCCTCGTAAGCTTTCAATGTTTCATTGTAGTATTCGCAAACAATTTTATAATTGCGTGTTTGGTTAACGCGGTCTATCCATCTTTCAAAACTGCTGAAAACAATGAGCATGATATAGATCATACCGCAAGTAATCACCGATACAAGTTCATAGCCTGCACCAATGCCCATCCCCATTGCAGCGGTTGTCCAGATCATAGCCGCTGTGGTAATGCCGCTCACACCAAAATCGCTTTTGAAAATTACGCCTGCACCTACAAAACCAATTCCGGTTACTATGTTGGAGGCAATGCGATCCGGATTGCCTGGTGCGCCAATTGACAAAGAAAATGCAGTGAACAATGTGGCCCCCAGGCAAATGAGTGTCAGTGTGCGAAATCCGGCTGACTTGCTCCTGTACTCTCTTTCAGCGCCTATGAGGCCCCCAACAATGATTGAAAGGATTATTTTCCAGATAATATCGTCTGGCATTTGCATAGTATCGAAACAGATTTATGAAAAATATTTTTGTTTATATGCTTTGGCGAAAACGGTATAATCCTTCTTCACTTGTTTTGAATAATTGAATGCATAATCCAGAATGGGTTTTTGCCATTTAGTATCTTTGCCAAATGCTATAAGTTCATCTGTAATTGCCGAACCTTGCCGACCGGAGCTTCGCATTTGTGCAGAAGCCGTAAGCATGGCCATGTCTTCGATCACTCTTTCCAGGTCTTTGTATTTGTCTTTGATAACCAAAAAATCAATCTTGTCGGCAATCGGCTGCATTTCTTTTAAGATAAAAGCATCCTTTTTAAAAATGGTGCTGCTCAAAAAAGCAGGGGAAACATTTTGCATGCGCTCCTGTATGGCAACTACCCTTTCTGCTTCTGAAGCCCATACCGGCTGAGGTGTTTGGAGGAATGGCTGCACCGATGATATGGTAGCCTGCTTCATATCAACGAGTAGATATTTTTTCTGCTCCTGAATTTTTTGCACCAGAAAAACATAGCGCTTTACACCTACACTTCCTGTACCTGCTACGCGGAATGCCGTATCCAACACTTTGTATTTATATTGGCTGCTCATGTTCTTCTTCATCCATATTGCGAGATAATCCAATAATTCCCTTTTAAGTTTTTTATCAAGCTTGTATAAATGGGTATTGTCAATGACAAAATTCAGCCTTCCGTTTTTCAATGCCGCCCGTTGCCTTATCAGTTCTTTTTGTTTTCTTGATGCCACATTGTTCAGGAAAAGTTTGACGATGCCTTTTGCTGTCTCCGGCTCAATGTATTTCGGCTTGCCCTTAGCCAGCGTGGAGGAATATGTTTTAAGAAATAAAGAAGCAGCATCTTTTGCTTGTTGCAAACTTATTTTTAAGGAATCGAACCCAACGAAGATGCTTGTAACCATTCTGGCTAACTCCCATAAGGCAGGAGCGAGCACTGCTTCATCAAAATCGTTCAGATCAAAATATTCCAGGCGGTTGTCGCCTTTATAACTGCCAAAATTTTCCAGGTGCAGATCGCCGCATATCCATGCCAGCGGGCTTTCCGGAATCTTTTCATTTTTGGATAGATCCTCATAAAACAAATGACAGGTGCCACGAAAAAAGCGGAAAGCACTTTGCGACATCATCTGATATTTCAGCGCAGTATATTGCGGTAGCCGCTCTTTGTTGAATTCTTTGATGCGTTCTGGTATGGTTGGCAATTGAGTAGATTTAAGGCAATTGAAGTTACATCAATAAGTTGATAAGTTGAAGGGTTGATAAGTACTTGACAAAAAATGAATAACGGTTACGTGTATCTTTCAATAGGATTGTTTGAGTTTGGCATAGCCTTAGCAAACGGTTTTTTTAGAATATTTTTGAGAATAATTCGGATTCCTGTTCAATAGAAAGGTATTGAGTCACGACTGGAATAGTATTGCAAAATGCCGGAGTGATCCTTACTAAATATAAAATACTATTTGAAAGATTGCGCAGATAAGTTCCTTTAAGCACCCAATGCTTTTTTTGCGAATTCCAAACAGTTTCTGGTTTCCTTTACTGCATCGGATCCTTCAGGGATATCATATTCCAATTCAATAGTCGCTGGTATATTGTATTTTTTTTCTTTCAAAAGAGTCAGTATCTCTTTGATGGGTGTATCCCCCTGACCCCAGGGCATGTTGTTACCTCCATTTGCTTTTGTTTTCCGGTCTTTGATGTGAAGGGTCGTAATGCGGTCGTGTTTTGCCTGAATCAAAGCTAATAGGGTCTCTTTGGTATTATTTCCTCCAGCGGCGATATAATGGCCACAATCAAGGTTCATAGAATTAAATGGTGACTGGCCAAGAGCGACGTCCCAAGCGGTATCGGTTGCCTGTGTGTGGGCATGGTAGCCAATATATATTTTATGCTTTGCAGCAAGATCACCCAGTCGTTTGGACTGCGCAGGATCTGTGGGCAGTTCTACGGTAACGGAACGAGCGCCCAGGGTTTTAGCTGCCCTCAGCGCATATTCAATCTCTGCATCTGTATTGTTTATTCCAAGGGCATTTGGCTTAAAAGCATAAATGCTGACACCTTCCTTATTATACATTTTTTTTATTTCTGCAAACTTGTCCATTGAAACAGTGGAACGCCATTCAGCTACTTGCTTTCCATAAGCAGCCATTTGTGCTTTTTGTTCATCAGTGAACTGAGGAGCCTGACCTGGCACCCGGGGAGTCATTTTTACCGGGTTGGCTGGTTTGCCAGCATAGTCTTCCACTGCATCGCCCATCAGTTCAATAGCGCTTATGCCACTATCTGTTACATATCGTAATAGTTGATCCACGCTGCCTGGCATGCTCCTGAAAGAATAAGTAATTACTCCGATTTGAACCCCAAAATATTTTGAATCAGGAATTCCCGCAAATAAAAAAGGTTTTGACCATAAAGCTTTGCCGGGCATGAATGCTGCTAGCGAGGCCATTGAAGTTTTTACGAGAAAAGAACGACGGGATCCATTATGGGGTTTGTTTTTATTTGCAGACATATGGCACTTTTTTATGAAGGAATTAATATTTTAAAGGTACGTTTTCGAAACAGACTTGAAAAATCCAAAAAAGGATAATTCAGAGACTACGTCTTTTTAGAGTACATTGTCTCTATCCGTTTCCCAAAATATCAGTTCAGACCAATGCCTCATATAATACTTCCACCGGATGTTTCGCTATTTTCTTTGTGCCGTCTTTTATCTGATGCCTGCAGCTTGTGCCGGGTGCTGCGATGATTACATCATCCGTTTGCTTTCGAACGGCCGGGAACAAAACCAATTCGCCTATTTTCATAGAGAGATCGTAGTGTTCCTTCTCATAACCGAATGAACCTGCCATGCCGCAACAGCCAGAGGGAATGGTTGTTACTGAATAATTTTCGGGCAACGATAATAGTTTTACAGAAGACGCCACAGATGACAACGCTTTCTGCTGGCAATGTCCATGCAACTGAATGGATTTCTTTTCTTTCGTGAACTGTTCTTTTTTGATATTCCCTTTATCAATTTCAGTGGCAATAAATTCATCGATCATAAACACATTTTTGGAAAGCTTCTTAGCTGCTTCAAAATGTGCATCATCTGCCAGATCAATATATTCATCACGGAAAGTGAGAATGGCAGAGGGCTCGATACCTATCAATGGAGTTTCGCCTGTGATCAGCGGGCTCAATAATGCCAGATTGTTATTGATGATTTTTTTTGCATCTCTTATCAGCCCTTTTGAAAGCCATGCACGGCCACTTTCTTCATGCTTCGGTATAATCACCTCATAACCTAATTTCTCCAGAAGCAAAATAGCTTTGATACCAATCTCTGTATCGTTGTAGTTGGTAAATTCATCGCAGAAGAGGAATACAAGCTTTGAGCTTTTGGCGTTTAGCGTTGAGCGGTTAGCGTTGTGCCTGTTATACCATTTTTTTAGTGTCGTTTTATACATCATCGGCATGGAACGGCTCGCAGCAAACCCTGAAAAACGTTTAACTAACTTACCCGTGACATTATTCTTCATCACAAAATTATAAATACCCGGCACCAGTGCTCCAAGCTTTGCAGCATCGCTGAAATTCGCAATCAGCCTTGAACGGAAAGGCACGCCATTCGCATCATAATATTGTTGCATGAATTCTGCTTTCAGTTTTGCCACATCTACATTAGAAGGGCATTCAGATTTGCAGCCTTTGCAACTCAGGCATAAATCCATCACTTCATAAATTTCTTTGTGATCGAAGCGGTTTAACTTTTTTGAATTCGTAAGGAATTCCCTGAGGATATTCGCCCTTGCCCTGGTGGTATCTTTCTCATTACGGGTAGCCATGAACGATGGGCACATCGTTCCACCCGATAATTGGGTCTTACGGCAATCGCCGGAACCATTGCATTGTTCAGCATGCTGCAGCACATCCTGGCCATAGAAACGGAAATGCGTTTTGAATTCGGGTGTTTTTTGTCCGGGTTTATAACGCAGCATGGTATTCATTGGCGGAGTGTCCACAATTTTACCAGGATTGAAAATATTTTCCGGATCCCATGATCTTTTGATTTCTTTCAGCAACTCATAATTCTTATCACCAACCATTTGTTTGATGAACTCGCCGCGTAATCGCCCGTCGCCATGCTCGCCGCTGAGTGAGCCATTGTATTTTTTTACCAGTGTGGCAATTTCCTGCGCTACCGTCCTGAATAATTGATTCCCTTTTTCTGTTTTTAAATTTAATATAGGACGTAAATGGATCTCACCTGAGCCTGCATGTGCATAATGCACGGAATGAAGGTCATACTTTTTCAAAATCTCATTGAACTCCCGGATGTAGGCTGGCAGATCATCCACATCTACTGCAGTGTCTTCTATTACAGGCACGGCTTTGTCATTGCCGGGCATATTGCCGAGCAATCCAAGGCCCGCTTTGCGAAGCGCCCATATTTTTTTTGTATCATCTCCAAACAAAACAGGAAAATGGTAACCAAGACCAGCTTCCCTCATTTCGCCTTCCACTTTGTTGGTGATTTCTGTTATTTCTTCTTTGCTGCCTCTTGCATATTCAATAACAAGGATTGCTCCAGGATCACCCTGCACAAAGAATCGGTTCTTGCTTTGCTCTATATTCCCTTTTGTACACTCAAGAATATAATGGTCTATCAGCTCGCTGGCGCTGGGCTTGTATTTCAGCGCAATCAGGTTTGCCCGTAACGATTCATCAATGGAATTAAAATGTACGCATAGCAAGCCCACTTCTTTCGGCGGCAGTGGAACAACATTCACTTTGATCTCTGTGATGAATGCCAGCGTGCCTTCAGAGCCGGCGATCAGTTTGCAGAAATTAAAATCTTTTTCTCCGGCAATGAATGGCGCTGATTCAAGCAGCACATCAATTGCATAACCTGTATTCCTTCTTTCTACAGATTTTTTCGGGTACTGTTTTCTGATCTCTGACTGGTTATCATAATTGCTTAATAAACTGCGCACCGTTTTATAAATATTTGCTTCCAGCGTATTGCCTTCACATTTGCTGTGAAACTCATCAATACTAACGGTGTTGAACACCGCTTCAGAGCCATCGCTCAATATCGCTTTCACCTCCAGCAGGTGTTCGCGTGTGCTTCTATAGATGATGGAATTAGAGCCGCAGGAATTATTCCCAACCATTCCGCCAATCATGGCCCGGTTAGCTGTGGATGTTTCCGGGCCGAATAAAAACCCATAGGGCTTCAGGAATATATTCAGTTCATCACGGATTACGCCGGGCTGCACACGCACCCATTTCTCTTCCTTATTGAACTCAAGAATCTGCGTAAAATTTTTCGATACATCTACTACAATCCCATTGCCTACCACTTGCCCCGCAAGCGAAGTGCCTGCTGTTCTTGGTATCAGCGAAGTTTTATTCGCTCGGGCAAATGCGATCAGCCTTTTGATGTCATCAATTGATTTTGGGATGGCGACCGCAAGCGGAATCTCTCTGTATGCTGAAGCGTCTGTTGCGTATAATATGCGCATCTCATCATCATAGAAAAAATCCCCTTCCAGTTGTCCTGCTAATTGCTTAAGCCCTTCTTTGATTTCATTCATAATCTTATCCGTAAGAGGCTGCAAAATTAGCCTGTTTTATCGTTATTATATATGATTTATCCAGTTGTTTTAGTGTTTGGGCCGCAAAAAGAATGATCATTTAAGTGCGTATATTTATTGCCGCTTTCCGTTCATGAAAAAATCTTTATCATGCGTAAACGAATTACCGGATCTGCGTTGCAGCTAATATCATTTGCATTGTTGATCTCCTCTTGTCAATCACCAATCACAAACAATAATATCGCCAACGATCGCACAGAAATTTC
>Ga0182030_10001363_pt1 | contig 50254 bp, 29 predicted proteins | sample 812S3MmetaG_FD_121299 | JGI IMG/M metagenome (GOLD analysis project Ga0182030, IMG submission 121299) | Permafrost microbial communities from Stordalen Mire, Sweden - 812S3M metaG (Illumina Assembly) | ecosystem: Environmental > Terrestrial > Soil > Wetlands > Permafrost | place: Sweden... | reverse complement strand
GCATTCCCCATCATAGACACGGAATTTGCCCTAATCAAACAAAATCGTACATTTATGTTTGCGCTGGTGACAGCGCCGCGCCAGCGCCCCGCTGTGGCCAGGAACATACCGGACAGACTCTACATACCGGTTCCGGTGAGAGTTACCTGTTGCGGGCTGGTGCGGTCGTTGTCGGAGAAGATCACGCCACCGTTCAGGACACCCGTTGCGGTGGGCGTGAAAGTGACCTGGACGGTGCAACTGGCGGCCGGCGGCAGGCCAAAACCACAGTTATTGGTTTGCGCGAAACCTTCGGTGGCGGCGATGCCGGGCACGACGGTGGTGAACGTCAACGGGGCGGTTCCAAGGTTAGTGAGGGTGATGGTTTGGGGCGCGCTCCGAACTCCCACCGGCTGCGAGGGGAAGGTGAGGGTGGACGGCACCAGGGTGACGGTGGACGCGGTGGACGTCGTGGTAATCCAGCGAGGTCCGCCGGGATCGCTGCTGTTGATGGTCAGAGCGCCGGGCCTTTCGCCACCGGCGGCAGGCAGAAACGCCACGGTCATGGTGCAAGAGGCGTGGGCGGCCAACTGCGTTCCGCAAGTGTTGGTCTGACGGATCTCTCTGCTAGTGGCGATTTGGGACAGCGCAATTGCGGTCTTGCCCACGTTGGTGAGGACAACCGGTAGAGTGAGTTGTTCGCCGACAATTGAGGATCCAAAACTGAGCGTCGCGGATGAAAGCTTAAGGGCCGAGCCCGTGCCGATCAGGTTGATCACCTCGGGACTGGTTGGCGAACTGTCGAAAATGGTGAGGCTCCCGGGGCTGGGCCCCAGCGCTGTCGGCTTGAACTGAACAGTGATATCGCAATAGGCGCCTGGCGCGAGCGTTGACGGACACTTGTTGGCCTGGGTGTAGTCGCCACTTATGGTCACCTGGGATATAGTGATTGGCTTCGTGCCGTAGTTCTGGTAGACGACGGCGTCCGTGCTCGCGGTCGCGCCCAGTGGTGTGGGGCCGAAGTAGGCGGACGAATTCACCGGGGAACAGGCGCGCTCCTTCAAGACCAATGGCGGGAGCGGTGTGCGCGAAAAGTTGAACGAGTCGGTCATGTCGTTGGCGTGCGCGTCGCGCGCGGTCAGAGGCGGCAGGTTGAAGCGCTGCTCGATGAACTTGAGCACGGAAGAGAATTCGTAAAGCGTGTGCGAAACCGTGCCGGTTCTCGAATATGGGGAGATGATGAGCATCGGCACGCGAGGCCCCAGACCGAAATAGTCGAGCACCGGCGGCGCTACATGATCGTACACGCCCCCAAAATCGTCCCACGTGAGAAATACCGCGGTTGAGTTCCACAAGGGACCCTGCATGACGGCGTTCAGTTGTTGTACGGTCCAGTTCTCGCCCGCGCAGACAGAGGACGGCGGATGTTCCGTCGCAAGGCCGCCAGTCACCAGCCAACTGACCGCCGGGAGATTGCCTGTCAGCGCGTCGCTCACAAATTGCGTGTCCGCTACGACATTCGTGGTCCACTGCGAGGAGAAGCGAATGTGGCGGATCGCATCCAGCGTAGAAAAGGCGTAATCGCCTTGACCGGCCTGGGGCGCGTAGTACTTCCATGAGACGCCGGCGGCGTTGAGAAGATCCACGACGGTCTCGACATCGTAACAGGGATAGGAGTTATAGAAGTTGCCATTGCCATCGACCGTGGTGCTTGCGTAATCGGGTGTGGAATCGCAGCCCCATGGCGCGATTGAGTCGCCGCCACGGGGATAGGCCGGCGAAACCGGGTTGTCGATCACGTTGGCCGACTGGGCAGCGACGGTGTACAAGTGATTGGGGAAGCTATGGGAAGTGATCGACGAAAACATGTTGTCGGCAAGCACGAAATGGTGTGCATAGGACCAGTAGCTGGGCAAGTCCGTCTCGTACAGTTGCGTATATGCCGCCAGATCGCCGTTGCGGTTGCCGCCGACGTTTAAGTCGAACTGATCCATTTTTCCGCCATCGATTGCGACCAGCGTCGGGTCCCAGTGATGCGCGATATCTCTCGGTAAACGGTCCGTCTCGTGTCCGAGGGTAACCACACTTCCGGTGGAAACCGTCCCGGTGGTGGCGCCGTTGGCTGCCGGAAACGTTCCGAAGTAGTTATCGAAAGTCCGGTTCTCCTTGACGATGAAGACGATGTGCTGAATCTGGGTGATGCTCCCTGTCTGTTTCTGCTGCGGCGTGCTCTGCTGTCCGGTGAGCCGGGGAAGGCAGACTGCCAGCAGGATGCCGGCTGTGATCTGGAAGCGATTGCGAGGTCTGTGACTCATGGCTATCTCCTGTGGCTGTCAACCGGAAGCGCGTCTACCCATCTGCCTACTGGCCCGTTCCCGATAGAGGAATCGATTGAGGGCTGTTCTGGTCGCTGTTGTCGACCGTCAGAATTCCCGTGCGAACTCCGGTTGCGGTGGGTTTGAAACGACCTGGATCTGGCACATGGCGCCAATCTCGGAGGACTCGCTCGTGTGGCCCAGATCGTGAGTGGTCTGGTCCGGGGTACGGCCGAGCGGCACGACTGCTCCGGTGGACATGGTTGCCTGAGTAGCGCCGCCGGCGCCCGGAAACTGCCCGAACATATTGTCGAACGTGCGGTTCGCGCGAACCAGGAACACGATGTGCTGAATCTTGGTCAGGTCCGGTTGACTCGCGTGCTCTGCCGCAGAAGCCCGGGCAACCGGCGCGGGCGCCATCGGAGCGGCCGCGGCAAGCAGTGCGGGGAATCTCCAATGTGGTTTCATCGCTTCAGACTGGCCCATCGCTACTGTATAGCGGCGAAGTAGGCCTCGTCCTGGACGGCAACCGTAAACCGCGACTTCATGCCGGCATACCAATCGTTGAAATGCATTTGCTGCAGTTCGCCGCGAATGGTGGCTTCCACCTCGGCGAACGGCTGCATGCGGAGCGATTCGAGTTGGACGAGATAGAAAGCATTCGGCAGGCGCACGGGCACACTGACTTCTCCGGATTTCAGAGCGAATGCAGCCTCCTTCAACGCCTCGGGATAGGGGCCGTTTCGCGTGAATGGCGGCCAGTTGCCACCGCTGGCGGCGGAGCGGCGGTCATCGGAGCATTCAGCGGCCAAGACGGAGAAGGTCGCTCCCGAGTCGAGCCGGCGCCGCAGTTGTTGGATGCGGTCGACCGCCTGTGTTTCGGTGCGTCCCGGGCCCGCGGGGAACGGCGGCGGCGCGGGCGAGGGAGAGAAATCCACCTCGATGACGTGGATGGCTGCCTGCTCCCACCGCTGCCGGCCGCTCTCATAGGATGCCTTCTCTTCCGCAGGCGTGGGCTGATAGACGCTGCGAATATGGCTCAGTTCCGCCTGGGAGAGCAGGTTGGTCTTCGCCCAGTATAGGTTTGGTTCGAATGTGGGATCTTCCGCGAGGCCATGCGACTCGGCCAACCTGGCCAGGTTCTCGAGCGCCAGCAGATTGTTCAGGGTGGCGGCGGGATGGCGGCCGAAGTTGGTGCCGACGTGGGGCGGAAAAGAACCGATGAAAGCCCTCAGCTTGCCGGCTGTCCACGGGTCGCCATCGACCTTAGCCACGATTGCGCCGGCTGGGGGCTCCGGCCTGGGCGGCCGGGGTTCACGCTCGGGAGGGTGCGTCGGGAGGGGTTCCCCGGCGCGCGGACGGGGAGCCGGGGGCGGATCGTCGTCATCGTCATCGTCATCGCCGTCTCCGCCGGCATCGCCGGTGTCGAAATAATCGGCATCGACGATGGTGGCCTGGGATTGCTTCTGAATGCTCTCCAGCCATTGCTGGAGATGGGTCTGCTCGATGTCGCGCGAGATGGCGGGCTCGACCTCGGCGAACGTCGGCTGGCGGAGCGAATCGAGCTTGAACAGATAGAAACCGTTGGGCTGGTGAACCGGCGGCCCGACCTGGCCGGCCTGGAGCGCGAAGATAGCGAGGAGAATCGACTCCGGGTAGGCGCTGTGGCGGGTGACGACATTCCAGAGGCCGCCATTGGCCGCCGATCGGGGGTCGTCGGAATTTTCGCGCGCCACGGCCGCAAAGTCGGCGCCGGCGCCAATTCGCGCGCGCAGTTCTTCCAGCTTCTCCCTGGCATGTTCTTCGGCTGCGGCAGCGCCGCCCGAAGCGCCTGGCTGGAAGGCAACAAAGATGACACGTACGGAAGCCTGATCCCACTGGGAGCGGTTACGCTCGTAGAACCGTTGCTGGTCCTCGCCGGAAGGGAGATAAGAGGCCCGGACACGGTTGACCTCCGCCTGCGCCAGCAGATTCAGCCGGGCCCATGTGAGATTGCGGTTGAGTTCCGGATCCTGGTCCAGCTTGCCGGCCTCAGTCTGGCGCGCCAGGTACCGCAGCATCAGGACGTTTCCCAACGTGTCCAGGGGGTGGTGGGCCCAGGCATTCCGTTGATCGGGCGGCAACCCGGCCACGAAGGCGTTCACCTGGGCCGCCGACCAGGATTGACCATCCACCTGCGCCACCACTCGATCCGCCGAAGCGCCGTTTCGAGAAGCGGGCGTCTGAGCGAAGCTACCGAGCAGCAAGCCGACACCGAGAATAGTTGCTCTGGCGATGGACATCCGGGCTCCCAGTTCAGTGGGCGATCTTCACCAGCACCACACCGTGCTCGGGAACGGAGGCGGAATACTCGTTCGAGAAGTCGCCTAGATTCACATGCGCCCAGAGGTCACGAACCGCGTGGCTCCCAGCGAGGCCCAGATCCTGCCAGGTGGCCGTCACGGTGGCCGGTGTGGCGCCGCGATTAAAGAGTCCAACGGCCAAAGCCCCATTCGCCAGCGGCTTTTGCCAAACCTCCAGCAAGCCGTTGACGGCGGCGCGAGTCCCCTCATTTCCCAATTTGTCCTGATCGACGGCAATCACTTCCGAATCGGATAGAATCTCCAGGGTGTGGGAGTTCATATTGCGGATGTCGTTGCCCGCCACCAAGGGAGCGGCTAGCATGGCCCAAAGGCTGAAGTGAGTCTTGCTTTCATCGAATGTCATGCCACCGTTGCCGACTTCGAGCATGTCGGGATCGTTCCAGTGGCCGGGTCCGGCGAACGGAGCGAGTCCGAGTTGCTGGTCAAACCCGATCGTGGACATCACCGTCCAGTTGTCTTTGATGTCGTGCGTGGTGCGCCAGAGATTCCCGCCCGAACTGGCAGCCCAGGTCCAGACTCCGTTCGCGCCGTACTGACATATGCTGTAGACGATTGGGCGGCCCGTGGCGGCCAATGCGTCGCCCATCAGTTTATAGGCTGCCGGCTGTTCAGACGGTTTGTAAACGTGAGTAGCACTGCACCAGTCGTATTTCAGATAGTCAATACCCCACGCGGCAAAAGTCTGCGCGTCCTGCGCCTCGTGCTGGTAGCTTCCCATGCGCCCGGCACAGGTGGCCGGGCCAGGCGAGGAATAAATGCCGATCTTAAGGCCAAGGCTGTGCACATAGGCAGCCAGCCCCGCCATATCGGGAAACCGGGATGGATCGCTTTGAATGTTGCCGGCGGCGTCGCGAACTGTGGCAGCCCAGGAATCATCGATGTTGAGGTAAACGTAGCCCTTGGCGGCCAGGCCGCTGGAGACCAGGGATTGCGCGACTTGGCGGACAATCGCGTCATCGATCGTATCGCGAAAGAAGTTCCAACTGTTCCATCCCATCGGCGGTGTTTTCGCCAGTTGGGCAGAGATAGTACCCGGAATTAGAAGGATGGCGAGAGATACCAGCCTTGCGATAGGTTTGCGCATCATAGGTGTCGATGATTCGAAGGAAGCGACGCGCTTAGGCGCACACTTCCTCTTCCCCCCGTTTGGTCCCAACGATGGGACTCGGAATTTCGTCCCAGCAATAGTAAGCTGGCGATCGAGTAGAATTCAGGTTCCCCGCCCCGATCAGAACTTGGTAAACGAGTATGTCGGGAAGGTGGGGAGCACCGCGGGCGGCATGATCGCCGGATTGTTACGCCCGGCGTGCAGTATGGTGTCGTTGGTGAGCGCGGAGTTGAAGCCGGCGATCGGAGACGCGTTCAACTGATAGTCGGCCGGAGTACCGGCACTCCCGAAGCCCGGATTTACACTGGCCGTCCCGCCTGAATCCTCATTCATTGCCAACTGGCTGGAACTAGTCTGCCATTGGGAGAATGGTAGAAATGTCCAAACGGAAACCGGATTAGCCGGGTTCCCGCACGAGCTCGCAGCCGACCCGGCCGGCGGCTTCGTCAAGAGGTGAAAGGCACTGCCGTCGGTCGAGAACTTCCCGTCCGTCCGCCAGTAAAGATTCCCCTGAAAGTTCTGAAACTGGCTGTACGGCAGTCCGCACGAATCCGCGCAACCCCCCGTCACGTAGAAGCCAGACGAGCCGGTGTTGTCGAAATAGAAAATATTGCTGGTAAGGTTAACCTGCGGGACGGCGGCCAGACTGCAGCCCTGCGGCCATGGGGTTTGCTCGTTGAACATGCTCAGGCGGCCGTACGCGAAGATGTTGTTGCGGAACGTGTTCGCAGTCTGTCCGGGCGCGGGTCCCTCGTGGATGAACACCGTCGAACCCGCGACCCGGGAAACCACGTTGTTCTCGACGTCGACTCCAGCCGTCTGGATATCCAGATAGATACCGTGTCCGCCGTAGCCCGAACCGGCGACGTTGGTGTCGATGATTGAAGAGTCCGTGATGTCGTGTAGGAGATTGTTGAGGATCTTCCCGCCCGATCCGCTTCCGCCGGCCCCGCCGATGTTGTAGTAGAGGGTTCCCCCATCCGACGTGACTCCCTGTATCACGTTCCAGATATGGTTGTACTGGCTGACGATGTTCACTCCGTTGGCGGCATAGTTCGCGGACGGGCAGCCGAGCAGACAGACGGAGATTCCCGCGTGATAGCCGTCCGTCACATCGTTGTGCAGATACGTGACGTCGTGGCCGTTGCCCTGCGCGAGTCCCTCGCCGTCCGCGAATACCCGCGAGTACCCCTGCACGATGTTGTTCTGGACGGTGATGAACTGCACCACGTTGGCCGCGTGGTCGCTACCCGTTGGGTGGTGCCCGATGTGCACGCCGCTGGAGCCAATGTCGTAGAAGGCCGAATTCTGAATCACGTCGTGCGCTGCCGGCGTGCCCGAGTTGCCCGACAGCGACGCAATCTGGAGTCCCGATGCGGAAGTGTGCCGCACCACCACAGAATCGAATGTGACCTGCTGGCAGCTTTCGCAGTCGATAGCGGCCGGCAGGGAGCTTTCGCCGTTCTCGTCGCTGTTGAAACCCGCGGCGGGAGGAATAAAGTTATCGACTTCGAATGTGATGCCCTGGAATGTAACGTAACTCAGATTGGAGGCCGAGAGGAGGCTGCCGCCCGTGGACGAGGCCGGCGCCAACTGCGCGATCACGACGGCGTCGGCGTTCGGGTTCTCGCCGCTGTTGGTGAGGTAGTTCAGGGTCCATGGCGACGTGGAGCGGTCCAGAAACCAGACACCGGTCTGGCCCGCCGCCGCTTCGGCACGGAACGCGTCGCGAGTGTTCTCAACCACGTACCGATGACCTTTGGTGGGTCCGAAGAAGTTGTACTCGCTGCTGTTGGAGGACGCCGGACCGGTGAAGTAAATGATGTGGCTTGCGGTGTCCACGCAACCGACGCGCATCGCGTCAACCGTCCACGCGTCGAAGAGCGTGATTTCGATGTCACCTGCCGGATAACCGTTGGCGGAGCCTCCGCACACGCTTCCGGCGGGGTTCAGATTGATCCACTGCGCGATGGGATCGCCGGGATCGTAACCGAAGCGATCGATGCACTTCGACGATGTGCCGTCGGAATTCGTCACGCTAGGGCACCTCGCATTCACCCCGGTAGGCGAGATCTCGGAAGCAACCCGCAGATAGGAGCCCAGATTGCAGTTCGAGAGATCGACGGATTGTCCGGTGACGGTGGAATAGCAGACGCCGTTGCTGGTGTAGTAGCCGACGCCTCCGGAGCCGGCCAGGCGCGAGCGAAGGCGGCGCTGGCCGTTATAGAACAAGTACTCGAAGGGTTGCGTTCCCGCCGGCAACTGCGTTTGCCAGAGATTTCCCGAAACATTTGTCCAGGCCGCCGTAAGCGGAATTCCGCCGCTGACAACCGGCGTCTCGCCCGGATAGTTCTGCCACGTAATCAACCCGTTAGCCGTGCCGGAATCGGCGCTCGTAAAGTTGAGCGTGCCGGCGTTGGTCGGGCTCTTCGGAAGGTAGTAGGAACCGCCGCGGAGCAGGACCGTGAACGGCCGTCCCGAAGTTGCCGCAACGGCGCTCCTGATGGCACTCTGACCCCGCGCCAGAGAGGCAAAGGGACCGTCGCTGCCGTTCGGCGCAGGCAGAGTCCCGCTCCAGGTGTCATTGCCATCCGGCGATACGTAGTACGTCGATAGCGCCGTCTGAGTGGAAGCCACCAGCACGCTGTTCGCGGTCTGGCCGTCTACGGTGAGGACAACGTTCATGGTTCCCTGATTCGCGGCGGCGGGCGGGACCACCACGTTCACCTGGTCGAACCCCGGGTAAGTATTCTGAGACCCGGCAAACTGCACCTGAGCAGCGACTCCGCCAATCGTGCACGAGACGGCCGACAAGGAACTTCGTCCGCTGATCCCGGTCCCGAACAAGACCAGGATGGTGTTTCCGCTGGCGGAGCTCACGGGAAACGGCGTGGGAACGCAGCTCAGGGCGGCCGTTCCACAAGAGAAAGTCAGGGATGAGGATTGCGTCCCGTTGGCGGCTATCCGGATCAACACCGCGGCGGCGGCGCCCTGTCCATTGCCGTTTGCGGTGAATATTCCGGGAGCGACCGCCGTGATCTGAACGGTTCCTTGCGAAGCCGTTCCGTTGGCGCTCGTAATGGTGGCGGTGGCCGCGCCGACAGCGGTCTGTGGGGGAATCTGAAAGTTCACCTGAGCGGCCGAAACGAAATAGATGGCGGCCGCACGCGCGCTCCCTCCGCTGTCGGTAATGGTCACGGTGGTTCCGGCCAGAGAAATCGGCCAGTTGGGTGTCGGAGCGGACAAGGTGCTCGTGGCCAGGTTCGAACCGTAGGCGGCGGCAATGGATCCGCTGGCGACGGAAGCGGAACCGTTGGCTGCGTCCAGGATGGCAAGCGGCGTTCCGTAGGCAAATAGTGTCGAGGGAAGCGCCGCCACGAGCGCGATGAAAAACAGCCAGCGGGCCGAACTCAGCATACAAGTCCAGCTTATTGGAAGGCCACGGCGCGCATCAAGTCGCCGGGAGCCCGTTCTGCGCGTTCTATCACTCATTTATGGATGGTGGCCTTAGGAACCGCTGCCCGCCAGTTTGACGAATATCGGGCTGTACACGTCGTTGGTGATGAGCAGGAGACGAGCTTCGCGGTCGCCCGCGGCGGTGGGAGTAAATGTCACCTGCGTCGTGCAACTGGCGCCTGGGGCGAGCACCACGGCGCAGGTATTGTGGGCATGAAAATCTCCCGGCTCATCGATGACTTGGGCGCCTCCGAAATTCACACTGGTCTTGCCGGTGTTGGTAATGGTGACAGACATCGAAGCGCTGGTCCCGTTTACCGGCGTGCCCGGAAAACTCAGAGCCTTGGCCGTGGTGGCAATCGCGGTCGAGTTGGCCTCGGCAACGATGCGATGAGGAGAGTCGGTATCGCCGCTGTTGACCAGGAAGTTGACGGGCAGATATCCGGCGACTGTGTTCTTCAGCATCAGGTTGAGGACGCATGAGGCGCCGGGCGCGATGGTGGCTGGACAGTTGTCGGTTTCGCTGTACTGCGCGCCGGGGGGATCCAGCGTGACACCCGAGAAGGTGACGGAAGATTGCGATGTATTGGTCACCGTCACGGTCTTGGTCGCCACGGAGCCCAATGTGGGGCTGCCGAAGCTGAGATTCGACGTGGAGTACCTGAGCATGGTTCCCGTGCCGGCGAAGGTAACGATCTGCGGATTGGAGGCGTCATTGTCGGCGAACGTGACGGTTCCGGTCCGGGTCCCGATCACGCTGGGCTTGAAGGTGACGGTGGTCTTGCAACCGGCGCCCGGGGGCAAGCTCTTGACACATACGTTGTCCGGCACAAAGTCGCCGCTTCCGGTTATGGCAGAGATCTTCACCGGCACGCTGCGGCTGTTGTAGAACGGAATGGTGTACTGTTGCGGGACCGAGGCCGCGGAACCGCCGAGAGTGACGCTGGACTCGGTCAGGGGGCAGGCCGCGGCCGGCAACACCAGGGGCGGAAGAGGGGTCTCGGTGAAGTCGAAGGCGTCGGTCAGGTTATGGGCGTTGCCGTCACGGGCGTTGAGCGCGGGCAGCCCGAAACGCACCTCGATGAATTTCAGAACCGAGGAAAACTCGTACTGTGTGTGGGAAACGAAATCGGGTCTGGCGTAGGGTGAGATTACCAGCAATGGGACCCGGATTCCCAAGCCCATAATGTCGACCGGCGGCGGCGGCACATGGTCGAAGAAGCCGCCGAAATCGTCCCAAGTGATGAAGATGGCGGTGTTGTTCCAATACTGCGGAGACTGCATGATAGCGTTCACCTGGGCCGTAACCCAGTTCATGCCGGCGCAGACGCTTTCCGGGGGGTGTTCGGTGAGATTCTTGCCGTTGACGAGCCAGGTAACAGTGGCGAGATTGCCGCTCTGCACATCGCCGATAAAGGTTGCCTCATCCCGGATATTGGCCCATAGAGTGGGGTTGTTCCGGATGTGAGCCACCGAATCCATGGCGTTAAAAGAAAACTCAAGATCGCCCGGCGCAGCGCTGTAGTATCGCCAGCTAATGCCGGCTGCCTGAAGTTCGTCCGCCAGCGTGGGGAAATCGAAGCACGGCGGGACCGCGGTGATGTCGTCGTCATCGGCATTCGCGTCAACATACTTGTGCACCAGCCAACCAGGGCCCGAGTCGCAGCCCCAAGCCGTTCCCGGACCGAAGCTGTGGGAGCCTTCGGGCGAGAAAGGGATGTCGAGCGCACCGGAGGACTGCGCCGCAATGGTATACAGGTGCTGCGAGTAGCTTGGCGCAAGCGTCGACGAGAACATGTCGTCGCCGAGAGTGAAGTGCTGCGCGTAGCTCCAGTAATTCGGGATGTCCTGCTCGGAGAACTGCGACATCGCGTAGAGATCGCCGTTTTGATCGCCGGCCTGGATCAAGTCGAACTGGTCCATCTTGCCGCCGTTCATGGCGAGAATGGAGGAATCCCAGCCATGCCCGATATCCCGGTCGGATTGGTCGGGACTATGGGGCAGCGCGACCACATGTCCGGTGGAGATCCGGCCGGTGGTGGCGCCGTTCGCTCCGGGATACTTGCCGAAGTAGTGGTCGAAGGAACGGTTCTCACGCACCATGAAGATGATGTGCTGGATCTTGGTGATGTCCTTGGGGACCTGATGGGCAATTGCCAGAGCCGCGGAGGTAGTGTAGGTCTTTTTACCGCTGGTGGCCGTGATCGTCAGCGGATACTCGCCTTCCCGGACATCGCCAGGGGTGACGAGACCGAGGGTCGAAAGCGAAGCTCCGGTGACAGTTTCCGGACTGAATCCGGAGATAGTTCCGGCGGGGAGACCCTGGACATGAAGCGTGAGAGGTCCATCGCTCGCGGCTTCCGCCGGTAATGTAACGGTAAAGGTCGTGCGGCCCCCGGGTGCGATCGACTGGCGGCCGGTGTTGATAGCCAGCTTCCCGGCAGGCGCCACAGCTTGCGGAGCCTCGCCTTTGGCGTTTGCCGCGACAGTCGCGGGCAGGAGGCCGTACACAACCACCGCGTTGTTGAACGTCGCCATGTAAACCTTGCCGTTGACGACAACCGGCGGCACGAACTTGGCGAAAGTACCGACCGAATCACGCTCGGAAACCTGCTGACTGTTCCAAATCTCGGTGAGAGTGTTGGCATCCAGGGCACGCAGGATGCCGGGCACGACAGTGCCGTCCGCGTTGTGGTCGACCGGCATGGAGGCCCAAACGATCCCGCTGTTGGCAGCGGGCCCGGACGACGCCGCGAGAATTGCCCCCGGCGACCCGAACGACGCATCGATCGTTCCCTTCAGGACGGGCTTGGTGTCAAGGGTGGCGCCGTTGAAGCGGAAGGCCTCGATCAACGAGAACTCATCCCAGGTGTAGACCAGGGTTCCCAGTGTGGGACTTGTCCAGACCACTGGGCCACCTTTGATTTTGTGTCCGGGCGAGACCGGGAGCACCTGTGGGATTTGGCCGTTGCCCGTCTGCTCATGCCCAAGGTTGGAGCTGTTCAGAAGATAGAAGACACCCTGCTTGCCGCCGCCAACCAGAAGGCCGGCGCCGGGGATGAGCGACAATCCCGAAGACCCCACATCGGTGTCGGGCACATCGAGCGCCGGGCCATTGTCGGGAGTGAACCAGTCGACCAGAGTGAGAGTCTTCCCGGCGGTTGAGAACTTGATCGCCGACTGCCCGAAATCCACGCCGAAATGAGGGTCCTCAACTGTCGCGGTACTGTTGCCAACCAGATAGTAGACGTTGCCGGCGGAGTCGACCACCGGGGCACGTCCCGACTGCCAGATGCCGCCCCGGCTACCGTTCGGGGTCGTACAAAAAGCGCCGCGCTGGATGAGGTCCAGTTCGCCGTAGGCAATTACCCAGCCGTGGTAGGGATCTAAGTCTTCCTGAGAGCTCCACGCAATCGCTACCAGGCCGCCGGCGAGCGCGAGCCCGGGCCGCTGATTCTCCTGTTTAGGGTCGAAGGTGACGACTCCGTTGACACTGCCGATCCCAGTCCCCGGAAGCGACGCCGCGATCTCTACCGATTTCAGGATCGTGCCGGTGGTGATGTCGACGGCGTGGAGCCGTTGGACGTGCACGCCGTTTTCCAGCGTTCGGGCGACGAGGAACATGGTGTTCTTCGCCAGATCGATCGCAGGGGTACTCATGATACCCACCGTCCCGAAGACGTTGCCGTGGACCGATCCGGTGATCTGTTTCCAGGTGGGCGCCACCACGGTTGTTCCGTTGGTCAGCGTCAGCGTCCACAGCGGCTGCGCATTGGCGCCCGTGTTGCTATCCGCGTCGAACGCGTAAACGATGTCCTCCATCGTGCACACGTAAAGAACGTTATGGAGGCCCTTTCCGGGGATGGTGACGCCCGAGACGTAGAGCGGCTGCGCGTAGACGGACCCGTTGACTGGCACACTGAAGAGCGCGCCAAAGGTCGCGCTATTGACGTTCTGGATATTCAGCGTCGTCTCGGACGTGTTGGCTCCGGTCCTGGCGTTGTTATAACGGTTCGTGAGGACGTTGGTCCCCGGGCTGGCAGCCAGTATCGGGCGGACATTCAGAACAAGAAACAGACAGCCGAGGAAAAGGCGGCGGCACATAAGGCTATCCTCAACTTTGCGGAGCCGGATCATACCAGGCCCATCGCTTGCAGCTTTGTCCAGATCTTCTCCAGACTATGTTCAGCCGTCTCGACGGCCGAGTTGACGCGGACTTCGGGGGAATCCGGCGGCTCGTACGGATCCGAGACGCCCGTAAAATGAGCAATCTCGCCGGCCAGAGCCTTCTTGTAGAGTCCTTTGACATCCCGCTCGGCGAGCACTTCGATGGGACACTCGATGTACACTTCGACGAAATTGCCGATCTTCTGGCGCACTTCGTCTCGAATCTCGCGATACGGCGAGATGGCAGCGGAGATCGCCGCCACCCCATTGCGCGACAGCAACTGGCACACGTAGCCGATGCGGCGGATGTTGGTATTGCGGTCTTCTTTGGAGAAGCCCAACCCTTTCGAGAGGTGGGTCCGCACTTCGTCCCCGTCCAGCAGTTCGACCTTCCGCCCTGCTTGCCGCAGGCGGTCATAAATCATTTGGGACAGGGTGCTCTTCCCTGCCCCGGAAAGCCCCGTGAACCAGAGCGTGAAACCGGCTTCCGCCACAGGACGCGGTGGGTCCAGCATCCCGATTCCGACGGATTTGGCTAGCCGCCCGTTCTGGGCCGGAACCTCCAACATCAAAGAATTGTCGCTTGACACGTATCTCCTCTCCCTTCTTCGGCTGAGTCCCGATTGAACAGATCCGCGGCCGAACTACGCCGCTTGCGTGGCTACCCTTACGTTCCGGCTATGTGCCAACTCTCCGGCAATCCATGCGTAAGTCTTTTCGAGGCCCTCGCGCAGGGGCCGGCCAGGCCGCCAGCCGAGTTCCTCCCAGATCAGGCGATTGTCGGAGTTCCGGCCGCGCACACCCAGCGGTCCCTCGATGTGACGGATGGACAACCTCTTGCCGGCAATATCCATGGCCATCGCAGCCAACTGATTGATGGTCACCATCTCGTCGGAGCCGATGTTGACGGGACCGGTGAAATCCGACTCCACCAGCCGCCGCACGCCCTCGATACACTCGTCGACGAACAGAAACGACCGCGTCTGCAGGCCATCGCCCCAGATCTCGATCTCACCGCCATCCGGAGTCTCAGCGACCTTCCGGCACACCGCCGCCGGCGCCTTCTCCCTGCCCCCGCACCAGGTACCCTCGGGACCGAAGATGTTGTGGAAGCGGGCGATCCGCACCTCCACACCCTGGTTGCGCATGTACGACAGGTACAGACGTTCGCTGAATAGCTTCTCCCAACCGTACTCGCTGTCCGGCGCGGCTGGATAGGCCGAGTCCTCGGAGCATTTCGGATTGGCCGGGTCGAGCTGATTGTACGCCGGATAAATGCAGGCTGACGAAGAGTAGAAGAACTTCTTCACGCCCGCGCGGGTGCCGAATTCGAGCGTGTTGAGATTGATGGTCGCCGAGTTATGCATCACCGCGGCGTCGTGCTCGCCGGTGAAGATGTAGCCGGCTCCCCCCATGTCCGCCGCCAACTGGTACACTTCCTCCACGCCTTCCACTGCGGCGCGCGCAACATCCGGTTCACACAGATCTCCCACGATAAAGTCGTCCGCGGGAGACGCGGAGTATTCGTGGCGTTTCACGTCCGCTCCGCGAACCCAAAACCCCTCAGCTTTCAGACGCTTGACGAGATGGCCTCCAATGAAGCCTCCCGCACCGTTTACGAGTATTCGTTTCATAAGTAACCTCATAACCTCCGAATTCAGTTAAATGGCGCCGCCGTGTTTTGCGCTGGACATGGGAACGATGGCGTGGGTATTCCGCACGTTCCGGTACGCAGCGAGCAGCGAGAGCGGCGCGAAACAATAGACGATCATCACGGCTGAATCCCGCAGACGGTATGCCGTGCAAGCGACGCGGTCGGCCAGGCGTTCCACCAGGCCCGGTTTGCCAAAAGCGGAATCGCCAGCCCTGGGAGCCAAAGGCCAGTCCGCCCCATAACGGGCCGCCCAAAGATTCTTGTACCGCGCCAACTTACTTACGATGGCGGGAGACAATACCTCTGAGCGATTGCGAGCCGCTCGGATGTCCTTGCCCTTGACTAAGTCGTGGTGTTCGCCCGGATAAATTGCGGAACGGTCGGCGCCATCGAGAGAGGCCATTCTGGGATCGTAGGAAACGCCCAGGAACTCGCAGATGCCCCTCATGGCCGCCGCGGTATTCCCCACCAGTTCCTGGTACGTGAGCTGATGGATGGCAACACCGTTCCGAGCCAGCAAGTCGTAGTCCTTCTTGACCGACTCGCAGGCAAACAGCGCACGGTTCAGCATACCGGTGCGCCTGAACCAGCGCTCCGAACGGCCGGCCCGGGCAATGCTGGAACAGATATCGGCCGGATCCCGCCAGATGAAGAGGAACCTCGCCTCCGGGAATAACCTTGCCAGGCGATCCCCTCGGCCCGAGTAGGTGGGGGACTTGTCGCCCCAGATCGAGGCCTGCTTCCCGGATGCGTAGGCGCGGCAGGCGAGCTCAGTGGCTACCCGGATGTCGGCGGCCTCTCCCAGTTGCCCCGACGTATCCGTAAGCTGATGGCGATCGAGGGCGGAGTTCCAGAAATTCCAGCGGGAGGGCCAATCCCGCCGCCTGCCCAGAAAGAGCGGCCAAAACAGCGGCAAATCCCCTTCATATAACAAGGCGATGTCAGGGTGCTGGTTCAGCAGCGAGTAGAGCAACGAAGTGCCGGAGCGCCACACGCCCATCACAAACAACGGCCCTTTGCTCGCAGACATTCCGCCAGTCATCTCGCTGTTTCCGCGTTGGTTCAATGTGTTTCCCTTGGTTTCTAGCTGAACTGTTTCAGTTTGAGAAGCTGTAAAGAGACGTTCCAGGTAAACTTGGATCCCAGAACGAGGTAACGGCGCCATAAGCGGCGTGGCTCGCTGATGAGGCGAAAGAACCACTCCAACCCGTGTTCCCGCATCCATCGCGGGGCCTGGCTAACCTTGCCGGTGTGGAAATCGAATGCCGCACCCACACCGAGCATCACGGGCACCGCGAGCTTCTCGCGGTATTGGTACATCCAGCGTTCCTGCTTGGGCGTGCTCAGCCCCACCCAAAGCACGTCCGGACGCGCGGCATTGACAGTTTGCGAAAATTCGCGTTCCTCGTCTTCATTCAACGGACGGAAAGGGGGACAGTAAGTTCCGACCACTCGGGCCCCGAATTTCTCCTGAAAAGCCCGCGCCAGCTTGTCGGCCGCTCCCGGGGCGCTGCCGTAGAAGAAGTGCGTGTAACGATCGCGGGTTTCCCGAAAGAACGTCTCCATCAGCTCAGGTCCGTAGACCCGGCGCTTCAGCCCCAGCCCATACCATCGGCTGACCCACACCAGCGGCGTACCGTCGGGCACCACCAGGTCGGAGGCGTTCAGAATCGCCTTGACGGAAGCGTCTTGCTGCGCTTCCATGACGCCATGCATACCGGTGACGGCGATGAAGCGCCCGGTCTTCCCGTCGTGGATCCACTCCTCGATGCGACCGACTACCTCGGGAATCTGCACGCCGTCGACGCGCACGCCCAGCAACTGATAACTCTTCATGACACCCCCTCGGAACAGGTCGTGACGGGTTCGGCCAGCCTGGCGCCGAGACCGGCCGACCGCATGGCCAGCTCGTAGATTTCCATCAGCCTGTCCGAGTGCCGGCGGGCCGTGTATTTGGTTTCATAATCGGAGCGCGCCTCGCGGCCCATAGCGGCCATATCGGCCTGGTGTGTCCATGCCCAAACGGACTTCTCGGCCAGATTGTCCGCATCGCCGGCGCGGAACGCGACTCCCGTGCGGTTGTCCGTCACGATGTGCGGCAGGGTCCCCACATCGGCGAACATCACCGGTGTGCCGCACGCGAAGGACTGTACGATCGACATCGGAAATTGCTCGTACCATTCACTGGGAAAGACTAGAAACAGCGCCCCCTTCATCAGCGAAAGGACCTCCTCCTGTGGAAGCCATCCCTTGAAGACGACGGAGCTGTTCGTGCGGGCGGACGCTTCCACTTCGGCGCGCAGCGGGCCGTCTCCGGCGATCACCAGCGGAATCGAATGTTGCCGCTCCCAGGCTGCCAGTAGCGTCCGCACCCCTTTTTCCGGAGACAGCCGGCCGACAAAGAGCGCGTATTTCCCAGTCCCCGTCTTCACTCCGGGATCGGGTTCCACGAAATTCGGCTTGACCGCGATCCTCTCCGCGGGCAGTCCGCCGGCTATGAACTTGCGCTTGGCGAACTCCGTGAGCGCGATATAGCAGTCGACCCTCTTGGTCCACGTCCGGCGGGCACGGTGCACGGCGAGCATCAAGGCGGTAGCGCCGGAGGCAGCGCGGGATCCGCGATAACAACTGTGTGCCACGCTGCGCAGCAGGCTGTGCTCGGTGCACTCCTCGCAGATTTTGCCGTCGCGGAACAGGATTGCCGCCGGACACAGCAGCCGGTAATTGTGCAGCGTCTGCACGACCGCGACTCCGGCGGCCCGGCAGGCATCGTAGGCCGCAGGGGATATCCTGGGAAACGTATTGTGAAAGTGCGCCACGTCGGGCTTTTCAGCCGCCAGAACAGCCCGCAGTTCGCGATAGCTGTCCCAAGCCCACACCGTTTTCAATCCCAATGTGAGCTGGGCGACCAGCGCGCCCGGTTGAATATCGTCGTTATTCCGCAGATAGGTCGATACTTTGTGCCCGCAGGCAATGAGCGACGCCAGTTCCTGCCGCAGAACCTCGTCTTCGCCACCCGATTGCTGGTATCGATTGTGGATGAGGAGAACTCGCATGGCGTTCAGCTCGCAATCCTCAATGAGGGTTGGATGTCCGGCTCGGCAACCTGTTTGGGCACGAGAGCCAGCATCCTCTCGCTGATCACGACCAGGGACAGCATCACCACGAAAATACCGGTGGCGCGCCCGCCAAAGCTGGCATTGAACATGCCGTCAATCAGGGTGTTGGCGAAGAGCGCGATACCTCCCACGGCAAGCGGCTGCAGCGGGCTGGTGGGGCCGAAGCGAAACATGGCCTTCACCAGGCCGATTACGATTGCGGCCTGAATCAGCAACAGGAGCGCCAGTCCGATCGCGCCATTGTTGTACAGGACCTCCAGGAATCCGTTGTGCATGTGACCGGGACCCCAGGGTATTCCACCGACTTGAACCGAGAAGAAGCGCGACGTGGCGTATCCATTGCCAAGTAGCGGCCGGTTCAATACCGCCGGAAGAGCGATCTCCCACAAGCCCATCCGGCCTGACAGCGTAGTAGCCTGGCCGGAATCGGCGTAATTCTCGAGATAGGAAGAGACCGGAGTTGCCATGACGACGATCGCGCCGACCACCACGATGACGGCGAGCCCGAGGGCGGCGGAGCCCACCTTTCTCCGGGCCAGGAAGAACAGCATTACCGAGAGCGTGGTGGATAGGATCGCCGCTTTGCCTCCGGCCATGAACATGATGACCACGGCAGCTATGGCAAGAAACGAGAGCGACCTGGCACGGATGATCGACCGGCAAGCGAGACTGATCACCAGCAGGGCCCCCGCCACCTCCGACATCCCGGTAGGCGACATCGAGTTGCCGAGCCGCCCGTCCTGGAACATCGGGACATCGAGGAACAACGCCCGCACCGGCGGCACAATCGCCAGAAACGCGATTCCGCATACGGTGGCCTTGAGGAAACCCGCGAGGTCCTCCTCGTTTTGAATGTGGCTGGCGCACACTTGTAGAACCAGAATGACGATGCACAGCTTGAAGCCCCATGCCAGCGAGAATGCCGGTTTGGGCGAATAGACGCAGGATGACACGCAGAGCAATCCGAAAAGCGCCAGCCACTTGTAGGGGCCGGCGAAAAGGCGGCGAAGATACAAGTGATTGCGCGCAGTGAACACGACGAGCACCAAAAAGAGCAGGACCCACACGCCGGCTTCCGCGAAGGCCCCGGTAGCCATATTGCCCGAAAAAGTGTCTTCGATATCGTTCCTGCGCACGAAGAACTCTTCGGAGCTGATGAGGAGGAACCATACAACGAAGGCAAGCCGTTTCTCCTGCTGGACCCGGGTGGCGGATCTGCCGGTATAGATCGCCAACAGCAGGAAGATGGCATTCCCGGCCAGGGCGAACGGGACGGTCTCCCACGTCAACAGGGAGGCGGGAACCACCGTCGTGAAAAGCGCCGCAGCCGCGAACAGAGCTAACGCCAGCGCCGCGCCAGCGACGATCGACCAGTAGCTTCTTCCTGCCGTTGCCAGACCCATTTTCAAACCGCTTATCTGCTCTGCGCCGAAAGCTGCTGCTCCTGCAGCGGGTACCCTAACCGCGCCAATTCCTTCCCGGCCCGAGATTCGATCGTCCGTACCTGTTCCAGCGTGAGCGCCTCTCGCCAGCCTCCCGCGGCGCCAGCCCGAACGAACCGCCCGCGCTTCGAGACGCGCTGCGGTGTCTCCAGCTCTTTAGCGCGCATCCGTTCGGTGGAGTTATTGCGGATTGCGCTTCGGATGGCTTCACCGGAAACCGGCGCGCCCAGGAAATCGGCGATGCGGCGAATCGTTTCTTCGGTGTTGCGGCGCATTTCTTCGAATTTGACGACCAGTATGCCTTGCGTGGCCTGGCTCTGCCGGATCCAACTTTCCACATGTTTCTGCCAGGAGCCGTAACGGCTGAGCCGGCCTTCGAGGAACTGCGGCACATAGCGCTCCAGGTCGAGATCGACGAGACCCAGCCCGGTCTGAAACGCGTGCTCGGAGAGCATGACGTCACGCACATCGCGCACCAGGTAGACGGCTCGCCGGTACTCGCTCCGATAGGCTTCGTGGGTGGCGTGGATGCTGCCGCCATCCGCAAGCCGGAACGGCGTTTCGATACCCACGCGGGGGATCAGACGATTCACAGACGGAAACGTAGACGGCTCCCCCGAGAGCGTTTCCAATAGCACGAAGCGCAGCCAGGTGCTGCCGGATCTGGGGTACGACGCGATGAAAACGTCCTGTGGGGTTATCCCGCGGTGCCGCGCCCACACGATGGGAACCCGCAGCTTCGTTCTGGAGAGTGCAAACTTTGTGTTTTGAAGTTCCATGAGTATCTGTGCCCCGGATTCGCCGTTGAAGCGTTGACGCCGGAGAGCCAGCGCGAATCACCCGGCTCCGGGACGCCGCTGCTGCCTGCGTGAAAACGACCTTTCCATCGCGTAAGCCGCGGGTTTCGGCTGCAGACGATTGTCGAACGGCAATGACCGCTGGGGCAGCCCGTCCTGGCGCGGTTGCGACTTGTCGAGCCAGGTATCCCCGTCATAAAGACCCCAGGTGATTACAGCAACCGTGGCGGGGTTGGGGAGAACGGTGTCCAGGTAATTCTCGTAACCATGCGCGACCGCATCGTCGCGCTGCGGGACAGCCGCCGGTAAGGGATTGTCGCGCACATCGAGTTCCGAAATGACGATCTTCAGACCCAGATCGCTCACCTTTTTCAAGAAGGTGCGAATCTGGCCGCCTTGAAATCGCGCCCCGATATGCGACTGGATGCCTAATGCCCCGATGGGCGCATTGCGTTTCGTGAGCGTCCGTAGCAGACCGTATACCGCTTCCCTCTTGCGCTCGTGTTCAACCCCGTCCGGCTCCAGGCCGAAATCGTTGTAGGAGAGGAGTGCGGTGGAGTCAGCCTCCCTGGCCAGATAAAAGGAGCGCTCGATGTATTCCGGCCCGATCAACCTGAGCCACGGAGAATCGCGATAGCCATTGGCGGCGGCCGGATCGATAGCCTCGTTGACCACGTCCCAGGAGAACATCTGCCCGCGGTAACGGCCTGCCACGTTCCGGATGTAGCCTTCCAGCGCTTGCCCGGCTTCGCTCTTGCCGAGCGAGTGGACCCATTCGGGCGTTGCCTTTCCGTAGACCAGCGGGTGTCCGCGCAATTTCATGCCGTTTGCGGTTCCCCACCGCATGACGGCGTCACATGCGGAGAAATCGAAGCGGTCGCGCGCGGCCTCCACCCGGTCCATGTATGCCGTGCCAACCACGAGCGAACACTGCTGGGCGTAGAGTCGAAGCAACGCAGCATTCTCCAGGTCCTGCGGAAACAGCGCCGCACCGTACAGCAGCCCTGCTCCGCCGGCGCTCTCCTTCAGCGGCGGGAGGGATTGCGGCGGGGCTCCTTGCACTTCTCCCTCGCCGCGGCTCACACGCAACAAACCGGCGAGCGGGAGCGCCGCTCCGGACTTGAGAAATGACCGTCTGTCTGTTGTCGGCATTGTCATTGGTTAGGACAGGCCGGGAAGTCGATGTCCAGACCGGCGATCGTCGGCCGCACCGATCGGCTGAGGGGAATGCAGGCCAGCAACGGGATACCCAGTGTCTGCTCGACTTCCGTGGGTGTGCGGTACGAGGTGTCGAGGTGGTCCACCGTAAAAGCCACGGCGATGCTGAACATGGTGCAGAACAAGCCGCCCACGAAGCAGATCAGGAGCACACTGCGGTCCGGCAAAACAGGCGTGGCCGGCGGAACCGCCAGCACCACGTTGGAAATCGCGTTGCCCTCGAGTGCGCCGGAAATACGCGCTTCTTCGCGTTTTTGCACCGCCTGGAAGAAGTACTCCTCGTTGGCTCGAACCGTGCGGACCAGATCCTGCTGGATCTGCTCCTGCGCGGTCAGAGTTCGAATCTGCCGGCGGAGATCGTCGAGAGACCGGTCGGTCGCCGAGGCGTTGGCTTGAAGGGCCGCCAGTTCCGCCTTGGATTCTGCTAACTCACGGTCTAATAAGAAGTAAGTTGGATTGCCGTCGGTAATCTGCTCCCTTAGGGGCTTTTGGGCTTCGCCGGCGAGAGTAGCCTGCGCTTCGCGGATTTCCGAATCGAGATCCTGCACGGTTCGATAATCGGGCTCGAATTTCGACCCCAGACTCGCGCGCTTCAGCCCTAAATCGAGCAGCGTCGCCCGGAAGGATGCCAGCAACCGGTCATTGTCCGAGTTTCTCATTCGCGTGGTAATTCGGGGCGCGGTATCTTCCAGTTGAACCGTGAGCGTCTGGATGCGTTCCCGGCTGGCCGCGCTCGCCAGCCGCGTCCGGGAATTAGCCACAACGGCCTCATCCAGTGTCCGCACGAGCAAGTCGCGCTCGAGCCCGGGCTCCGCGGTCTGGCCTTCGCGGCTGAAAACCGCCAGCCGCGCCTCGGCCTGCGCGAGCGTCTGCCGGTAGCGATCGGCTTGCTGCTCAAAGAACTCGACTGCACCATCGGGTTTCTGTACCACGAGGTGTTTCGCGAAGTACAATTCGGCCAGCGTGCGCAGCACGCGGGAACAAAGGCCCGGGTCTTTCGAAACAAAGGTCGCGCGCACCAGGTTGGAGTTCGGCAGTTGTTCGGCCTTCAGATTCTCTCCCAGCCACTGGATCGCCTTGTCTCTTCGGACTTCGTCAGACTCGGCATTCCCCGGCCAATGCGGCCCCAGGCTCACCCCGGGAGTCGCCAGGCCGCATCGCTGCACAATCAGGCTCATCAAGTCGCGGCCCTGCAGCAGCGTCGCCTCGGAGTTGACCTCCTCCGGAGTCACCGATCCGAAGGTTAGAGCGACCCTCGGCGTGCCGGAGTCCGCTGCCACCATGGTCCGCGAACGGGCGGGCCTGACCAGGACTACCATTTCCGCCTGGTACTGGTCGCCATTCCGCAAGGCCCCGGCGACGACGCCGAGAAATGTCGGGACCAGGCACAGCGCGATCAGCCCGCGGCGCCGGGATAGCACGCCCATCCAGTCCCGCAACGGGATTGGATCGCGAGCATTCGCGCGGCGCAGGTGCGAACCGCCGTACACGACTTGGACGCTGGTATCGAACAGAGGAGGAGTCTCCAGAACGGGGCGGGCGCAACGCCCGCTCAGGCGCGTAATCTCATCGGTGAAGCTTCTGCTGTAAGGCTGCGGCCGTTGCTTTTCGCGCAGGCCATCTCCCGGATCCGGTCAAGGAAGGCGTACGAGAGGCAGACGTTGCGATTGATTCCGGTCCCAAGCCGCACCTCCGGCTTATTCTCGCCGTGAAAATCCGACCCGCCGGTGGGGATCAGATCGAAGTGACGAGCCAGGTCCATATATTCCGCGCAATCTTCTGGACGATGCTCGCTGTGGTACACCTCGATGCCCTGGAGGCCGGCGTCCACCAGTTTCCGCACCAACTCGAACAGCTTATCTCCACGCTGTGGGAGACGCACGGGATGTGCCAGCGAAGCGATCCCTCCTGCCTCGCGGATTCTGCGGATGCCTTCCTCGAGGGCCGGCTCGTCGCGCGCTACCGACGCCTTGGCATCGTCGGCCAGATACACGTCGAAAGCTTCCTGAAGACTGCCGGCATAGCCTCTCGCCAGCAGGACCTTGGCGAAGTGCGGCCTACCCACCTGGTTGCGGCCATAAACCCGGACTTCGTCCAGGTCGATATGGACACCCAACTCGTGCAGCCGCTCGACCAGGTCCAGGTTTCTTTGGTGACGGCTGGCCTGCTGACTTTCGAGCCAGTTCCGAAAGCCCGCCGCGGGAGAGCCCTCGATGAAATAGCCCAGCACGTGCACGGATCGTTCGCGCTTGGTGCTGCCATCCGGCGCGTCGGGGCGTGTGCTCAACTCGACACCGCAGATCAGCTCGAGATCCTCCGCAGCGGCCACCGGGCATGCGGCATCGTATCCGGCCAAGGTATCGTGATCGGCAATACCGAGCGCCTCGAGCCCCAAAGCCTTGGCTTGCATGACGAGATCGCGGGGAGCAGTTGCCCCGTCGGAACGGTCTGTGTGCGTGTGAAGATCGATCAAAGCAGGCGGTTTCCCTTCAGATCATTCGAATGCCGGTGGCAAAAAGGACGATGCCCAACACCAACCGGAGCTTAAGAGCCGGTACGTGGCGAGACAGGTAGGACCCTAACACGACGCCGGGCAACGACCCGGCAAGCAGCAGCGGCACCAGTCCCCATTCCACCTGCCCCGAACCACCGTAGAGAAGTGCCGTGGCTCCAACCAGGAACGCTGCGTGGAAAACGTCCGTGGCCACCAGGCGATCGGGCGATTCCGCGTAGAGCAGAATCAGAAACGGCGCCGTCAGCGATCCGCTGCCAACCGACGTCATCCCGACTCCGAAGCCCACCAGCGCTCCCCACGCGATGGTCAGCTTGCGAACGTGCTGCTTCGGAATGGTGAACGACACTCCCGCGTTGGGCCAGAAGGCGCGAAACAGGACTGTGGCGGCGACCAGAACCAACATGATGCCCAAAGCATGTTTCAGGTAAACGTTCGCGTCCATCCCCATTCTCTGGACCAGCTTGAGGCTGGAGAAACCGAGAAAGCTTCCCGGAATGCTGCCGCTTGCCAGATAACATGCCGTTCTTACGTCAACCTTGCCATGCCGGTAATGCACCCAGGCGCCCAGGATCTTCGTGATCGAACTGTACACGAGGTCCGTTCCGACCGCAAACAGCGGCTGCACTCCGACAGCCGCGATGAGGAACGGGGTCATCAGGGCAGCCCCGCCCATGCTCGTCAGACCGATCAGGATTCCGACCACGAAACTGGTGAGTATCAGTATTGGTGCAGGCATTTCAGGTCAGGTCCGCCGGTCTCTCGAAGCTCCAAGCGGCCCGCCGCTTGACGGCGGATGCCGAAGCGCTGGTCGTGGTCCACTTCAGGATCAGCAGCAGCAGCACGAACGCCGCACCATCCGAGATGTTCGTTCCCCAAACAGCTCCCTGCAGGCCGAACTTCCATGTCAGCGGCACGCCGACTGCCAGCGAGAGGATCGCGGAAATTCCGTAGGCGGTAAATATCTTCCGCGGAAGCTCGATCGCCCGCAGTGCCACCGAGCAACCCAGAGTCCCCATCCAGAGAATCGACCCGATCGCGACCGCGGGCAACAGGCCGGCTACACCGAGATACTTACCGGAGTAGAAGATGTTCAATACAAAGCGAGGGGCGAGCACGATCGATCCCCAGTACGCAACCCCAACGGCCAGCGAGGCCCACGTCAGCCACTTGGCCATCGAGGTGACCATCGACTGTCCCCCACGCTTATGGACTCCCGCGGCATACGGGATCAGCAACATGGAAAACGCAGCTTGGATCTGCGTGAGCGGCGCAGCCAGATTCGTGAGCGCCTTCAGATCCGCGGCGCTGGTCAGGCCCGCGAAGTTCACCAATAGCGGGAAATAGATGTAAGCCGAAACCCAGGAAGCCAACGCCCCTCCCAACGCCCATCGCCCATAGCCCCAGTGACGCGACCATGTTTCCCCGATACGCGGCGCGGGCAGTTCATGAGTCAACGAGCCGCGGACCAGCAGCAACAGAAGAACCGAAGCGAGCAGCGCCGCCGCCGCCACCACCGCGAATGCCGAGAACGTCGAAAGCCGGTTGGCCTCTCGCAGGATCCACAGTCCGCCCATCACGCAGAGACAGTAAAAGAATGCGCCGGCGGCGGCTTGAGCCGAACCGCCCCGCAGATAGCAGGCGCGCCTGGCCAGCCAAAAGGTCAGAATGCACGGCGCCGCGATGGCGATTCCCGCGAGGGCGCCGGGCAGTCCCCCCGGGGCATGCAGCCACTGGGCTAAGGCGGCAGCGCTGCCGAGCGCCAGCATAATGGTGAGTGAGATCACCAACTGGATCCGCAGAAGAGACTGCAGGTATCCCCGCGACCGGTTGTGGTACACGCCGCCCCCGAACACCGCCATCGGCTCGAGCACGAGGCTTTGAAAGAGCAGCGAGAGCAATAGAAACATCGCGAACGCCGATGCGAATGCGCCATATCGATCGGAGTCGAGCCAACGCGCCAGCAGTATGCTGATGACGAAATTGGAACCCGAGACCAGGCCCTGATCGGCGACGGCAAAACCGCCTTTCCGAACCCAGAGGAGCAGCCGGCCGCGCCCGGACTGCGCGTCTGGCGCTGGCGGCCGTTCGTCGCGAGTTACCGCACTTCCGTTCGGCAGACAATCCGATCCCGTCATGCAGAAGCCACCGTCCGCCTCAGTTGGATTTCGTCGAGACGAGCCAGGAGGCGCTGCGCGAGGATGCGCGCATTCGGCTCGTCGACGATGCTGCCATGGTCACCCGGAACCTCGTGTATCTCCACACCGCCGGCTGAAACTCCGCGCCAGCCGCCAAGGTCGTCGCCCAAGGGATGCAAGGAGGTCGACGTTGCCACAAACAGATCGATCCTCCCTGGATAGGCCGGCGGGCGGTAGCCCCTCTCCGCCTCCCTGCAATATCGCTGGACCAGTTGTAGCTCGGCAGGTAATCGCATCCCCTTCAGGGCACGTTTGACCTTCTTTCGGATCTTGCGCTGGAGAAACTCGAACTGCGCCGTGAGCGGGAGTTTCAGGAAACGCGACAGCAGCGTCGTCCGCGATTCGTGCTTCTCCACTACCGTGTCCAGCAGCGCCAGAAAGCTGACTTCCTGGCCGGCATGGAGAAGGCGGCGCGCCATTTCAACCGCCACGAAGCCCCCAAATGAGTACCCAGCCAAATGGTACGGACCGTTGGGCTGCGCCAGCCGGACTTCGTCCAGATAGCGCTCAGCCATGTCTTCAATCCGCGTCAGCGGAGGCGTGAGCCCGTCGAGGCCCTGCGCCTGCAATGCGTAGACCGGCTGCTCGGGCGCCATGTAGCTTGCCAGAGCGCGAAACCGCAACACGTGTCCACCCACGCCGTGCACCAGGAACAGCGGCGAGCGCCTCCCCAGCGGCTGCATCGGCACCAGGGACGATCCGCGAATCCATTTATCAGTGCGCAGAACCTCCGCGAACTGCTCCGCAGTCGGAGCCTGGAGCAGAATCGCTAATGGTAAATTCTGGTGAAAGGCAGCCTGCACGCGATGCATGAGGCGCAGAGCCGAAAGGGAGTTACCTCCGTAATCGAAGAAGTTGCCGCGCACACCGACGGATCGGGTCCCGAGCACATCCCGCCAGATATTCAGCAGTGTCGCTTCCACTTCATCCTTCGGCTGGGTGGACTGGCTCTCAATCGGCTCGAGGTCGCGTTGGGCCAGGACTCGCCGGTCGATCTTGCCGTTTGGCGACATGGGCATCGATCGCAGCGGGATGACAGCAGCCGGAAGCATATACTCCGGCAGCCTGTCTTTCAGAAACTGGAGTAGTTCCGCCGGTCTCGGAGCCGGCTCCCCGGTCGTGGTGACGAAGGCAACCAGCCTTTTGCTCTCCACGCCCTGGGCCACCACGGCGGCTTCACGAACTCCAGGATGTTGGTCGAGGGCTCTCTCGATTTCCTCCACCTCCACGCGAAACCCGCGAATCTTCACCTGAAAATCAGCCCGGCCGCGGAACTCCAGATTGCCATCCGGGCGCATCCGGGCGAGATCGCCGGTTTTGTAGAGTATGGCGCCGGGTTCGGTCCGGAAAGGATCCGCTATGAACCTTTCCGCTGTGGTCTCCGGACGGTTCAGGTAGCCTCTGGCTACCCCGGCTCCGCCGATGTACAACTCCCCAGTCTCGCCAGCCGGAACCGGCTTGAGTTCCGGGTCCAGCAGACTTATGGTGGCGTTGGCCACGGCGCGTCCGATGGGCGGTTCATCCACCTGCTCGTCTTCGCCAGGTTCCCAAGCGGTCGCGATTACGCTGGCTTCGCTCGGCCCGTACGTGTTCATCCACCGAATCCGCGGTCCGGCCATCTTCCGCCACGACGCAAATGCGCCCGCCGAGACCTTCTCGCCGCCGACGCTCACCAGCCGCAAGCTCGCTGGAAAATCGCGTCCTGAGTCAGCCGCTCCGTGGACTAATTCATGCCAGAAGGCTGTCGGCAACGAGAGCATCGAAATGCGATTCCGCTCGATAAAGTCAAAGTAGTTCTCAGTTCCCAGAGACAGCCCGTCATCCCACAGCACCACTGTGCCGCCTGCCGCCCACACCGGGAAGATTTCTTCGATGGCAATGTCGAAACTGAGCGACGCAAACTGCACGACGCGGTCGGAGTGGACCATTCCATAGAGTTCCACCGCCTCGACGATGTAACTCGCCAGAGCGCGGTGGCTGAGCAGAACACCTCGTGGCTTACCCGTGGAACCTGAGGTGTAGATGACGTAAGCCAGGTTTGCAGGGCACGCGCCGCCCGCGGTTTCCTCCGGGGACTCGGTATGGAAGCCGCTCCAGTCACGGGAAATCGAGACGATCCGCGCATGAGAGCCGGCGAACGCCGCCTCCAGAGCCGGATGGGTGATCAGCACGGGTGCTTGCGCGTCCTGCTGCATGAATGCCAGCCTGTCCGCGGGATACTTCGGGTCCAACGGCATGCAAGCGCCGCCCGCTTTCAGAACCGCGAGAATCGCGATCGGCAGTTCCAACGATCTCTGCAATCCGATACCGACGATGACTTCCGGTCCAACGCCATGACTTCTTAGTACGGAGGCCAACCGATTGGCCCTTAGATTCAGTTCCCGGTAAGAGAGTCCGGACCCCAGGTGCTCCACCGCGATGGCATCGGGCGTCTGAGCCGCCGCACTCTCCACCAATTGGTGGATACAGCGCTCATAGCCACGCTCGCGGACCGTCCTCGGTATTTGCACCGTTCCCGCGGAGGTCGCTATTTCCCCCCGCTGAGGCTCGTCGATATGTTGTAGGAGATTCATTGAAAATGGTGCGCGCCCCCGGAGACGAGAACCCTCTCACAGGTGGCGGGAAAGATCTGTAGGTGCCTTTACAAGTGGCCGCCTGGAAAGATTCCTGTGGGGCGGACTTTAGTCTGCGGCGGACTTCAGTCCGCCACCAAGCCAACGGGACTAAAGTCCCGCGCAGGCTGAAGCCGGCTGAAGCCTGCCCCACTCGGCACCGGCTGGAGGTCTGACCTTATAGTCCATGGTTAGCCGTAAGCCAGAACGAGTAATCGGAGAGTATCTCCCGGCATCACGCCGCTCCGACGCCTCTAAATACTGCAGGGATGGTCTTTAACAATATCCAGAAATCCAGCCGTAGCGACCACTTGTCAATGTAGTGAAGGTCGAGTTGCATCCACTGTTCGAATGGGATGGAACTCCGCCCCTGAATCTGCCAGAGGCAGGTAACGCCGGGCCGCACGCTGAGGCGCCGCCTGTGGGTATCCTCCACGAAGCCCGCGTAGTCCCGCACGGGCAGCGGCCGCGGTCCGACCAGACTCATGTCGCCGATCACGACGTTGATCAATTGCGGAAGCTCGTCGAGACTGGTTCGTCTCAGGAAACTCCCGACTTTCGTCACACGCGGGTCGTTTTTGATCTTGAAAACCGGCCCGCTCACCTCGTTAAGCGCTTGGATCTCAGCCAGGCGGGCTTCGGCGTCTACAACCATCGTTCGGAACTTAACCATCGTGAAACGACGCTTGTACAGGCCCACGCGCTCCTGCCGGAAGAAAACCGGTCCCTTCGAAGTCAGCTTGATCGCCAGGCTGATCGCGAGCAGCAGCGGCGACAGCAGAAGGAGCGCCAGCGAAGCCAACACCAGATCGACTGCCCTTTTCACATACACTGCCCCGCCGGCCGGTCGGCCAGTGGCGCCACTCAGCAGGTCTCTCTCCAGTTCGTCCGCCCGGGCATGTTCGGACTTCGAACTGTACGCGAGACGCTGGACGGCTACGCCCTGGCGTTCGCACACCGCCTGCAACTCGATCATCCGATCGCGAAACGAGGCTTCGGGGAGGCACATAATTACCTGGTCTACTACGTTGTGACTGAGATGCCCACGGAGATCGCTAAGACCGCAGACAACGCGGTAGCCGGATTGTTTCAATCCATCCAGTCCGGCCCAACTGTCGTCGGCGAAGCCTGCCAGGATATAACCGAAGTCCGGCGTCGACGACAGGTAGTGTGCGAGCTCCACGGACCGTGGGTTCGTGCCAACGAACAACACGTGCCTCAGGTTGCGTCCATGGCGGCGAATCCAACTCAATAGAGAACGGAGAACCAACCGGCTGCACAGAATGGCGAGGGTACAAGTTGCCAGGAATACCGGCAGCAAGTAGTACCATGGGCTCCTGAGCATCCCAAAGACCGCATCGAATACCGCCAGGAAGATCGACCCGAGTATCGTCGACTTGACGATGCCGGGGACTTCGCCCCGGAAGGCCGATATGCGGTGGGAGCGGTATAGGCCAAAGCGGATGAATAGGGAGTGCCAGCAGTACACCAGGAGTAGGAAAACAAGGCAGTCGCCCACCTTGACCTCCATGGACAGAATCTGCCTGATCTGCGCGGACGAACCCGGGTCCGTTACCACAACGGCCACGGCCAGGGACAACATCATCAGCGCCAGGTCGAACAAACGGAATGAGCTGAGAAGTATGTTCCGACGAATGTTGGTCATGGTGGAATGCTCCAGGCTGCCGGCCTGCAACTGTCTGCAGCCTCAGGATCGAATGACTCTAGACGGAGAGCCGCCTTACCTTCCGCTGCACTTGTTAAGGACGCCGCCCAAAACGGGAATATTCGCCACTTCGAGTGCCTGCTTGGCCCGCATGGCTTCTTCACGCCGCGCCGAACTCGAGCCGAGAACGAGCACCGCCCCGTCGGCGACACCGGCGAATTGCGATGCGCCGGGGTTCAAAGAACCAGGCCCCCCATCCACCAGGACATAAGAATAGGCCGCCTTGAGACGCTCGATCTTTCGCCGGAAAGCCGGGGAATAGAAGACGGAGTGCACCTCCACCCCGCGGCTGCCGCAAGGCAACACGCTGGGCCGGCCGCGTCCGAGATTCCTCACAAACGCGCCCAGGTCATCGTGCATCGCGACGTAGTCCGTCAGTCCAAGGCTTGGTTCCACGCCGAAGGCCTCGTGCAGTGTGGGCGAGCGGAGATTGGCGTCGACCACGCAAACGGCAAGTGGGGTCAGCCGGGCCAGCGCGATGGCGGTCCTCGCGCAGACCCAACTGCAGCCCGCGCCGGGCTCCGCTCCGCAGAACAACACGGTTTTGGACACGCCGGAGCTGACAAACAACCGGTGGGCAAGGTGCAAGTACTCGCCCAACGAGGCTAATCCTTCGTCGGGCGTGTGCCTGTCGGTTTCGGCGGCCTTGGGATCGGCCTCCGCATCTGAATTCGGCACGCCCCAAAGCGGCAAGACTGAGTCGGTGGAAGGGTTCACAATGGCTCCGTTGCCGTATGAGGGCCGGGTCTACTCAAACCGGTTCCGGCTTGGCTGAGGTTAAGCCACGTTCCCGGACAGGCAGCTTCCAGGGGGAATGTTGCAAGCACTGGCATATTCAGGTACTGTTCCACGCGGCTACTCGTCCGCAGAGTGGGATCGAGGTAATCGACGGCGAAAGCTGTTCCCACACCCAGGAACACGCAGAATATCGTCCCCACCGCCAGGATCAGCAGAGGCGAGCGCACCGGGAGATAAGGCGCCACCAGGGCTTCGGCCAAAACCACGTTCGAGATGCGCGTGTTGTCGAGTTCGTCTGCGATCCGCGCCTCCTCCCGCTTCTCCGCATATAGCAGGTAGTTCTTTTCCTCGGTCTTGATATTCCGGAGGATATCCTGCTCCGCCAGTCCATCGGAGTTGAGCGCCAGTGCCCGCCCTCGCATGTCCTCCAGGTTTCGCCGGCTCAGCTCGGCTTGCGTTTCGAGCCCCGGAAACTCGGCAGTCACCTTAGCGAGCTCGTCTGAAAGCCATTGGTAAGTCGGATTCTGGTCGGTAGAATTGTCGCGCAGCGGGCGCGTCTCTTCGGCCTGAAGCGCCTCCCGCGTTTGGGCGATCTGGGCGTCCAGCTCGCGGATCGGAAGGTACGTGGACTCGTATCTGGAAGCCAGTTCCGTTCGCTTCAACTCCAGCGCCAGAAGCGATGTTTTGAGTTTCTCCAGGAGCTGTCCGTTCTCCGACGTTTTGACCTGAGTTTGAATCCGGTTTGGCGTAACCGCCAGCTGAGCCGCCAACGACCGCTTCCGCTCCCGCGCCGCCTCCAGCGCGGCGGTAGCTTGCGCACTGGCAACGCGAAGTTCCGCAACCTTCTGCAGGAGCACGTCGCGCTCCACTAGAGGCGCCGCTGTGCCGTTCCGGCGCTCGAATTCCGCCAGTGTCTTTTCCGCGCCGGAGAGCGAGTCGCGGTACTTGTCGGTCTGGCTTTCAAAGAAGCGGAACGCACCTTGCGATTTATGGAGCGCCGCGCGCTTCGCCATGTACAGGTCGAACACCGTCTGCAGTACTTTCACCACCAGCGCGGGTTGGCTCGCCCGGTAACTGACTTCGATCAGGTTCGATCGTCTGACCGGCTCGACCCGGAGGTTCGCGGCGAGTCTGCGCAGCGCTTTCTCCGCCCGGATCGCCGGGGTATTCCGCCTGGGCCAAAACTGCCAGTTCGACCAGAAATGCGTACCGGGCACATCCAGGGCGCACTGCTTCACAACCTCCGCCAGCAGGTCGCGGCTCTTCATCAATGCGGCCTCGGAATTGATCTCTTCCTCGGAGACCGCATTGCGGATCTCCACGGCCGGTGCGTTCGCCTCGGCTGTAACTACCGGATCGGCGCGCTCATGCTTGATCAGCACTTTGAACTCGGATTCGTATTCTTGCCCAGCCAGGAACGCAAATGCGATCACCGCGATTATGGTGGTGCCGAGGATCGCGCTGATCAGGCCCAGGCGCCGCACCACCACGGCCAGGATATCGTGGGCTGAAGTGCGTCCCGGGAGACCTTGCGGCCCGCTCGGGTATCGAACCTCGCCTTCCACGTAAAGGTTCCTCCCCACGGCCGATGGGCCGCCGGCGGGAGCTAGCTCGTTGTGTTTTGGATCGAACATCAGGCTGATTCCGTCTGAACTATCGCTGCTGGTTCAAAAGCCATTCACGAACATCCCCATGGACGACGAGGGAATCCACGGCCGCACTTTGGCCAGCAGGCTCTTGGGTACGAACACCATGTCTCCGGGCTGCAGGACGATATCTTCCCGCAGGTCGCCCGTGCGCAACATCCGCTTCAGGTCGATGGTCTTCACTTCAAATCCATCGTTCGACGCCTTGCGAAAGAGCAGGATCTGCGAGTGCTTGGCAGCGTCATCGAGCCCACCGGCAATCGCGACTGCCTGGCTGACGGTGGTTTCGCCGCGCAGATCGTACTTGCCGGGCCGGATTACCTTGCCAAGGGCGGTGAAATACGGCTTCTCAAACTCTTTCAGGAGGACCGAGACAATCGGGTCGTGCAGAATCTTCGAGTACGAAGTCTTCAGCGCGGCGATCAGTTCCGGGGTCGTCAGACCAGCCACGTAGAGATCGCCGGCCGACTTCAGGTTGACATATCCGTCCGGCTGCACGCTGACGGTCTGATTGAACTCCGCGACGAACGGGAAATCGAGCTCCAGAATGTCACCACGTCCGATCCGGTATCGCGGATTGCGTTCGTGGAACCCCTCCTTGCCTGCGTCGCCCGACGGCGCCGCCGGCTGCGACGCGGACACGGCCGGGCGAGGGCCACCGGCCGCGCGATTCGGTTCGGCCGCCTCCTGCTCCGCGGCGAGCCCGGCGCCGCCGCGAAGAAGCAAGGCCGCGAGCGTCACCGCCCGCAGTGCCCGCCAGCGCCGCCCAAACACAGTCTTAGTTGGATTCACGTAGTTATTCATGAACATGTCGCATTCTGGCTGAAACGTCCGCTGAGATGTGAAGAGTAGCCGGTGTCGAGCGATTTAACGTCCTCCGCAGCGCCACCTACGCTCTTGACCCGTTCTGTTTCGATTTCCACGGCCACGGAACGGCGAAGCAGATCGATCGACATCACCAGCCGTAGGTTGCCCTTCACCTTCTGGACGATGCCTTCCACGCCTTCCAACGCCCCGCTGGTGATCACCGCACGTTGGCCGGTGGCGATGAACTCGCACGGGTGTATGGGGAACTCCGATGTCACCACCCGCTGGATGTTGAGGATTTCCGTTTCGCTCACCGGCTCAGGGGTCGATCCACGTCCGATCACGCAGGCGACTCCTGGCGTCGCTAACACGGCGATTCGGGAGAACAACGGAAAATGGCAGAAGACGTACCCCGGGAAAAGGGGTAGCTGAAGTGACTTGTAGCGGTCGGCCCACTTGCGGCGCACTGTGCAGAGTGGAAGAAATTCCTCGAAACCTCTGCTCCGCAGTGCCGCCGAGACGGCCTTCTCGTGGTTAGATCTTACCGCCAGCGCAAACCAGTGATTGGTGTGACTGGGGTTCTCCTCCGACTCGCAGGACCGGCCATACACGCTCATCATTAGGGCACCCCTCCCGCATGATTAAAAATGCCGAATTCGCTTTGAAACTATTCCACTCGACGCGCTTCGCGCCCGCGACTTACAACGAAAGTGCTGAACCCGGCCTGCCCCGTTGCAGGCCTCGCGTTAGCGATAGTCAGCAAAGTGTGCCATAACCAAAGTGGATGTGTCAACTCCACAAACATACGGGCAAGTAAAGCCAGAGTCGACTTTACGAAGCGTCTAAAATCCTATTAAGTACAAGCAAACAAACGATTAACAGGCTAACGGAGGCACGTTTGCCGCAGCTGTCCGAGGCGGCTGCAAACCAAGGTACCAGTACCCTTTTGAAATACATCCGGCGTACATCCAAAGCGCTTTCGCCGCAGCGATGTCCCAACAGCGCGACAGCGCTCCCCGCAACGTGACCGGACCGAATGCGAGCCAGATTTGCCACTCAAGCTGCCTTGACCATGCGTAGTCTAGGACTCGGCCTACTTATGCCTACGACCAAAAAGACACGCTCATTGGATAAGAATTGCAGTCTCGAAACGAGCATGACCTAATAAGCTGCAGTGAGATGGCCGACGCACGATCCAACCATCTCGACCGGTTTAATTTGCTATCGGGGGCCGGTTTGCCAAGCCAGTTGAGACTGCGCGGAAGCCAACATACCTTGCAGTCCTAGGCGGCCTAGCACAAATCTTCGGCCCCTCCGCTTGACACGCCGCCGCAAGTCCAAGATAATCAATCCGCAGATGTACGGGGATGGTGGTGCGCAGTAGTGCCTGGGTTCTCTCGGTTGGGCTCTCGGTGCGGTCCTGTCTTACCCCTGTAGGAATCATCGTAACGAACGCCGCCGGCGATAACTGGCGCGCGGCGAAAAGCGGTCTGACCGCTCGCCTTTCCGAATTCTGCTTCTGAAGCGGGCGGCGGAAGAGCAAGGATATTGCAGCGGCAAACCATCCGGTTTTCGGGACCGTCAACTAAGAGCATTGTTAGTTGACTTATTGCTCAAATGCCAACGATAACAACTGGGGACTAAGTATTTCTAACGTGCAATTCAGATATATATGCAGATAGCGTGGAGTGGCGGACCGGGAAAGGGCTATGTTATGCCAAAGCAGACAGGGTTATTTGGAACAGAGGGCAGCGCGCTGCGTTTCTGTTCCGGCTATGGAGCGTTCCCAATGAAATTGGCGAAGGCCGGATTGTCTCGAATCTTACAGCACGTTGTGCCGCGGAGTTGGCATCTTCTGGCCGCGATGCTTTCGATGGTGGCGGCTTTCCCCGCGCAAGCACAGCCGGTTCCCACCATCTCGCAGATCTCACCGCCCGTGGCTTCGGCTCTGGGAGGCACCCTCATTACCATCACCGGCGCCAACTTCGTCAGCGGCGCCACAGTCAGCTTCGGGCTGAACAGTGCCTCCAACGTCACCTTCATCGACTCCAATAACCTGACCGCTACCGCTCCGCCGTCGACCAACAACGCCGAAGGCAACGTGACGGTCACCGTGACGAATCCGTCCAGTCAGAGCGTGAGCGTGCCCGCGGGACTGTTGTACGATCTGCCGCCGGCTCTGACTTCGATTACACCCACCAGCGGCCCCACTGCCGGCGGATACAGCGTCACACTGACCGGCCAATACTTCCGCTGCGGTACGTTATGCCCCGGCGGACCCACCGTGCGGTTCGGCGCGACCCCCGCCACCAACGTTGTCTTCAACAACAACACGACCCTTACGGTTACCGTACCGGCCAGTGCCGCAGGCACGGTTGACGTCACCGAAACCAATAGCGATGGGCTCTCCACCGTCCTTGCCGGCGGATTTACGTTCACCCCACCGCCGTCCATCTCGCAGATCTCGCCGACAGTAGGTTCCGTGTTTGGGGGAACCCCGATTACTATCACGGGCGCCAATTTCGTCAGCGGCGCCACGGTCACCTTCGGCTTGAACAACGCTATTAGTGCCGCCTTCGTCAACTCCACTACCCTGACTGCCGTCGCTCCGCCGTCCACCAACAACGCCGAGGGTGCCGTTACGGTCACCGTCACGAATCCTTCCGGTCAGAGCGGCACCCTGCCCGGCGGACTGCTGTACCATCTGCCCCCTTCCCTCACGACCGTCACGCCGAACAGCGGTTCCATCGCCGGCGGCTATACCGTCACATTGGCAGGCCAATATTTCCGTTGCGGGTTGCTGTGTCCAGGAGGGATCACCGTGCTGTTCGGCTCGACCCCCGCGACGAACGTGATCTTCAACAACAACACGACCCTCACGGTATCCGTACCTGCCAGTACAGCGGGCACGGTCAGCGTCACCGAAACCAACTCCGACGGGCTTTCCACCGTCCTGGCTAACGGATTTACCTTCACCCCGCCGCCGTCCGTCTCGCAGATCTCGCCGACAGTTGCCTCGGCGCTAGGCGGCACGCTCATCACCATCACCGGTGCCAATTTCCTCTCCGGCGCCACAGTCAGCTTCGGGCAGAACATCGCCACCAACGTCAACTTCGTCAACTCGGGCACCTTGACTGCGACCGCTCCGCCGTCCACAAACAACGCCGAGGGCAGCGTTACGGTGACGGTTACCAATCCTTCGGGTCTGAGCGCTAGTCTGCCCGCGGGACTGCTGTACCATTTGCCTCCATCCCTCACGACCATCACGCCGAATACGGGCTCCATCTCCGGCGGCTACACCGTCACATTGGCAGGCCAATACTTCCGCTGCGGGGTGCTGTGTCCGGGAGGGATCACCGTGCTATTCGGCTCGACCCCGGGCACCAACGTGATCTTCAACAGCAACACGAGCCTCACCGTCACCGTACCGGCTCACGCCGCGGGCGTGGTCGATGTCACCGAAACCAATCCTGACGGGCTTTCCAACGTCCTGGCGGGCGGATTTACCTTCATCCCGCCGCCGTCCATCTCGCAGGTCTCACCGGCGGTGGCCTCCACGCAAGGCGGCACGCTCATTACCATCACCGGCGCCAATTTCGTCTCCGGCGCCACGGTCAGCTTCGGGCAGAACACCGCCACCAACGTCAACTTCGTCAACTCGGGCACCTTGACTGCGGCCGCTCCGCCGTCGACCAACAACGCCGAAGGCAGTGTGACGGTGACCGTGACCAATCCTTCCGGCCAGAGCGCCAATCTGCCCGGGGGACTGCAGTACGATCTGCCTCCATCCCTCACGTCCATCGCGCCGAACAGCGGCTCCATCGCCGGCGGATACACCGTCACGCTGACCGGCCAATACTTCCGCTGCGGGACGCAGTGTCCCGGCGGGCCTGTCGTGCTCTTCGGCTCGACGCCCGCCACCAACGTGATCTTCAACAACAACACCACCCTCACGGTTACCGTACCGGGCGAGGCTGCGGGCACGGTCAGCGTCACCGAAATCAACCCCGACGGGCTTTCCACCCTCCTCGCCAACGGATTCACCTTCGTGGCTCCGCCGTCCATCTCGCAGGTGTCACCGGCGGTGGCCTCCACGCAGGGCGGTACACTCATTACCATCGCTGGCGCCAATTTCGTCTCCGGCGCCACGGTCAGCTTCGGGCAGAACACCACCACCAACGTCAACTTCGTCAACTCGGCTACCCTAACGGCGACCGCTCCGCCATCGACCAACAACGCCGAGGGCAGTGTAACGGTGACCGTGACCAATCCTTCCGGTCAGAGCGCCAATCTGCCCAGGGGACTTCAGTACGATCTGCCGCCATCCGTCACTTCCATCACGCCGAACACCGGGCCCGCCGCCGGCGGCTACACCGTCACACTAACGGGCCAGTACTTCCGCTGCGGGACGCAATGTCCCGGTGGACCTACGGTGCTGTTCGGGTCGGCCCCCGCCACGAATGTCATCTTCAACAACAACACCACCCTCACGGTGACCGTTCCGGCCGCAACAGCGGCCACGGTCAACGTCACCGAAATCAACACCGACGGCCTTTCCACGGTCCTCGCGAATGGGTTCACGTTCACCGCGTCACCCACCATCTCGCAGATCTCGCCCACGGTGGCTTCGACGCTGGGCGGAACGGTCATTACCATCACCGGCGCCAATTTCGTCAGTGGCTCCACGGTCAGCTTCGGGCAGAACAATGCCACCAACGTCACCTTCGTCAATTCGACCACTCTGCAGGCAACCGCTCCGCCGTCCACCAATAACGCCGAGGGTAGCGTCACGGTGACCGTAACCAATCCTTCGAATCAGAGCGTCAGTCTGCTGACGGGACTTGTCTACGATCTGCCGCCGTCGCTGACTTCCATCAACCCGGTCAAAGGATCCGCGGACGGAGGCTACGCGGTCACGCTCACGGGCCAGTTCTTCCGCTGCGGAAAATTATGCCCGGGTGGGCCTACGGTGCTATTCGGAACCACGCCCGCGACCAACGTGATTTTCAACAACAACACGACCCTCACCGTGACCGCTCCGGCGCACGTCCAGGGCACGGTGAAGATCACCGAAACCAATACTGACGGGCTTTCCACCGTCCTCCTCAGCGCCTTCACCTTCATCGACGGGCCGGCGATTACGCAGATTTCGCCGGCCGCGGCCTCCGCCATGGGCGGCACGGTCATTACCATTACCGGCACTGGTCTCGGCAACGGCGCTACCGTTACGTTCGGGCAGAATAGCGCCACCAAGGTCGTCTTCATCAACTCGACCACGCTAAAAGCGACCGCGCCTCCGTCCACGAACAACGCCGAGGGCGCCGTGACCGTTACGGTGACCAATCCTTCGGGTGTCAGCGCCACGCTGCCGCAGGGACTGGTCTACGATCTGCCTCCCGTGCTGACCTCCATCACGCCCAACGTGGGCGCCACCGCCGGCGGCTCCACGGTCACGCTGACGGGCCAATTCTTCCGCTGCGGGACGCAGTGTCCGGGTGGACCTGCCGTACTATTCGGTACGGTCCCCTCCCCCAAGGTCATCTTCAACAACAACACCACCCTGACGGTATGGCTACCGGCGCACGGTGCGGGCACGTACGACGTCACCGAAACCAATACCGACGGCCTTTCGACCGTCCTCGCCAATGGGTTCACCTTCGCCCCGATTGCGATCACGGACGTGAGTCCGGCGATCGGGCCTACCGCCGGCGGAGAGACGGTGACCATTAACGGCAGCGGATTCACGAGCAACACCACCGTGTCGTTCGGCGGCACGGCTGCCAAATCGGTCACCTTTGGATCCGCCACACAACTCACGGCCGTGACGCCGGCGCATTCGGGCGGCACGGTGGACGTGAAGGCGCAGGATCCAGCCGGGTCGTTTAACCTGCCCGCGGTCTACCAATACACCGCCGGTCCGGTCGTCCTCAGCCTTTCTCCGGCGGAGGGTATCTTTGGGGGAGGCACAAGAGTGGCCCTGAGCGGCTACAACCTGGCCCCGGTGAACTCGGTGCTGTTCGGCGCCAATGCCGGAACTATCGACCACACAAGCCCGGCGGAAGTTGTTGTTACCACGCCTCGCTACACCACCGGCACTGCGAATCCGGTGAACGTCACGGTCGGCAGCCCCAACGGCACACAGAAACTGCCGGGAGCTTTTCGCTATGGACTCGTCATCCTGACGCAAGCGCTCGATAACGGCTATCCAAGCATACCTTACAGCAATACGCTTTCGGCCCAGGGGGGAGCGGCGCCTTACCAGTGGTCCATAACTGGCGGCGCCTTGCCTCCCGGACTGGCTCTCAATCCCGCCACAGGGACGATCGGCGGAACTCCGGGCAGTAGTTATGGCACGTATAACATCACCGTCTTAGTGAAAGACTCCTCCACGCCAGCGGCGAGTTCGACGGCGTCGTTCAGCTTCAACATACTCTTCGGATTCACTCCGGGACCGATTCCGCCCACCTACTTCGGCATGATCCTGTACGACCAGACCAAGTGGCCCACTGTGCCGGTTGGCGCACTGGGGAAAGGTCTTGGCACTACCTGGCCTTTTATCGAACAGCAACAGGGCGTCTTCAATTGGTCGATTCTCGACCAGTACGTAGCCGACGCGCAGTCTCACTTTGTGCCCGGCCAGTCGACGCCTCTGACGCTGTACTGGACGAACGACAGCATTCCCCGATGGGCGGCCGCGGACCAGACCCTGACTCCCGGGCCGTGCTCCGCATACCCGGGGACCTCGCCGCCGATCTTTCAGTGTACGGGGATGGTGGCTAACATCCAGTATCTGACCGACTTCATGACCGCGCTGGTGAGCCGTTATCAGGGCCTGATTCAGATCTACGAACTGTGGGACGAACCGAACGTCGGCAACGTCTGGACCGGAAGCACTCAAGACATGGTGACCATGACCTCGGCGATCTACAACGTCATCCGGCAGACCGATCCGAGTGCCATTATTCTTTCGCCCTCGTCCACTTCGGCGCAATATCTGCAAAGCTATCTCACCACGCCGGGCGCGCCGGTGGGCGTCGATGGCGTCGCCGTCCACGGCTATCCGGACGTGCAAACCGCCGATGTGCCCGAGGCAATCATCGGATTCAAGAGCGTGAACGTGAAGCTAACCATGCTGGCGGTCCCGGGCATGGGCGTCAAGCCGCTATGGGACACGGAATCGTCGTGGGGCAAATCGCCCTGCGTGCTCTACAATCCGCAATGCAAGAATCAGCAGCCCACGACGGCGATTTCCGATCAGAATTTGCGGGCCGGTTATGTGATGCGCAGCTTCCTGCTTCACTGGGCCGCCGGCATCCAGAACTTCTATTGGTACGGTTGGGATGCACCCAACTGGGGAACCCTGTGGTATCCGTCCCAGGGAACCACCCTCGCGGGCACCGCGTACGGCACGGTCGAAAACTGGATGGTTGGCGCGACCATGCCGCAGCCCTGTTCCCTCAACGGCGGGACCACATTCTCGGCCATATACACCTGTGCACTGACGCGCTCCAACGGCTACACCGCCCTCGCGGTCTGGGACACGAATCAGACTTGCACTACCGATACGAGCAACAACAGCACTTGCACTTACTCCACTTACACGCCCAGCCCGATTTATACGCAGTACCGCGACGCCACCAACACAGTCCATCTCATCACTCCTGGACAGCCCATTAAGATCGGCTACGTGCCGATTCTGTTCGAGAACAAGCCGGCATCCGGCGGCACCCCGCCCCCGTTCCAGGAGAATGTCACCCTCGCGCTTCAGGGCTTGACTCCCGCGTACGGCACAACGTCGCAGCAGATTACTTACCAGCCACTCGTGCCGGCCTCCAGTTCTTCCCCCACCGGTGCCTGCCTGGTGGGCGGGACGGCGATCTGCAACCTGCTGACCGTGCCGGGTCTCTCGGCGCCGGTTCCGCAAAGCTGGATGCCGGCAAACGGCGCGGAGGATTCCGACGCGACGCTCGCGGTAGGCGCCACGCAGGTGATGCAATGGGCCGATTTCGGACTGCAGCTCTTTACCAAGGCAAGCTCCGGCGCCATTACTCCCATCGGGAATGCCGTGTCGGGCGCCGCCTTCTGGTCGCCGGGAACCGCTTGCTCCACCGGCGTCGGCGCCGACGGAATGGTCAACTACGACAAGAGCGCCGGGCGGTGGCTGGTAGCCATGCGCAGCGGCACGAACTCGGAGTGCATCGCGGTGTCGCAAAGCTCAGATGCCACCGGACAGTATTACGAGTATCTGGTAACTTACAACGATCCCGGTGGCAAGAGCTACCAGATGGACTGGCCGCGAATCGGAGTCTGGCCGGACGCCTACTACCTGACGTTTGACATGCTCGACCCGAGTAATAATTTCGCTCCCGTATATGCGGTTGCCTGCACGCTCCAGCGCAGCGCCATGATCGGCGGCTCGGCGACCCCCAGCGCCGCCTGCCAGCAGACCCAGCGGTCGAACAGTACCGGCTTCTTCCACCTGATGCCCGCCGACCAGGACAGCAGGAATCCGCCACCCACCAACGAACCGGAGACCATCTACACCTTCGCCAAGCCGGTGGGGCAGTCGGCCTATCACCTCTACGCGTACAAGTTCTATACCAACTTCAGCGTGGAAGCGGGCAATGTGCTGGAAGGGCCATACCAGGTGGACACGAGTTCCTTCAGCACCGTGGAGCCCGCATGCAACGCGGGCAGCGTCAACTGCGTGCCGCAACCGGCGCCGGCCGTCACGCCCCTCGATTCAGTCGGCGGTTATCTGATGTACCGCGCCGCTTACCGCAATTTCGGCAATCACGAATCCGTGATTCTGACGCAGGCGGTGCAGGCGGATTCCAACCTCAATCCGAACCCGACGCCGGTGGGCATCAGGTGGTACGAACTCCGCAATATCTCGTCCAACCTGTACGTGTCCCAGCAGGGTTTCCTGGAGTCGGCGAACAGCTCGACGACGGCCGACGGCTTCAGCCGCTGGATGAGCAGCGCAGCCATGGATAGCTCAGGCAACCTGTCGGTGGGCTACAGCATCTCCGGGCCCGCCGCAACCTCGTACTATAGCGGGTTCCCCGGCATCGCCATCGATTGGAGGAATGCAGCGACCGCGGCGACGGGCACGCTCTTCACCGAGCGAATCGTATTCCCGGGCGTCAGCGTGGAGGAGCCAACACCGCCGAAGAAACTCGGCCGCTGGGGCGCGGTCTCCAGCATGGCGATCGACCCGGTCGATCAGTGCACGTTCTATTTCACGGGTCAGTATCAGCCCGCCGCCAGCACGTATAACTGGGCGACACGAATCGTCTCGTTCCAGGTCCCAGCCGCGCCGGGGGGGAAAGCATGCACGCCCCCGGTGCTGACCGCGAACTGGCCGCCGGTACAATAGTTCCAGCTTGTTGGATAGCGGTTTGGGCGTGCAGGTCGGGTCGCGAAGTTTCGGGATCCCAGGCGGAGCCGGCCCTGCGTGCGCCTCGGCGCAGGCGCCCTTGTGGCGCATGGCTCGTTTCCTCCTGCAAGCGCTTCTGTTCTGTGCCGTTGTGTTTCGAGGGGAAGCGCAGTTCAACCAGCAGGGCAGCAAGCTGGTAGGGACCGGAGCCATCCCCTCGGCCCCGAATCAGAGCGTGTACCAGGGAGCTTCCGTCGCCCTCTCGGCCGACGGAAACACGGCGATCGCCGGCGGACCGGCCGATAACAACTACACGGGTGCGGCCTGGGTATTCACGAATTCGGGCGGAGTGTGGTCCCAGCAGGGCGACAAACTGGTAGGCTCGGACGCGGCCGGGGCCAACCCCACCCAGGGGTGGTCCGTGGCCCTGTCGGCCGACGGGAATACCGCGATCGTCGGCGGGTACAACGACAACGGCGGTGTCGGAGCCGCCTGGATATACACGCGTTCGGGCGGGGCTTGGGCAGTAAGCTGGTGGGCGCCGGCGCCTTGGGGGCTTCGCAACTGGGTACTGCGGTGGCGCTATCGGCTGACGGGAACACGGCGATCGTCGGCGGATTTAACGACAACGACAGTGCCGGAGCCGCCTGGGTATTCACGCGCTCGGGCGGGGTGTGGACCCAGCAGGGCAGCAAGCTTGCCGGTGCCGGCGCGGTGGGGATTCCCCAACAGGGTTGCGCCGTGGCATTGTCCTCCGACGGAAATACGGCGATCGTCGGCGGGGGACTAGACAACAACCTGACAGGGGCGGCGTGGGTGTTCACCCGGTCGGGCGGGATATGGACACAGCAGGGCAGTAAGCTAGTTGGGAGCGGGGGCACCGTCCCCTCCTACCAAGGTGGCGCGGTGGCCCTATCCTCGGACGGAAACACAGCGATCGTCGGCGGACCGGAAGACAACAACAAGAAGGGTGCGGTGTGGGTGTTCACGCGGTCCGGCGGGGTGTGGACGCAGCAGGGCGGCAAACTGCTCGGTATAGGGGGAGCGTATGCGTCGCAAGGTTGGGCCGTAGCACTATCCGCCGACGGGACCACAACAATTATCGGCGGCCCCGGGGACAACCTTGGAGGGGCGGCGTGGGCATTCGCACGGCCGGGAGCGGTTTGGACACAGGAAGGCAGCAAACTGGTGGGCGCCGGGGCCGTGAACACCTGGATACTCCCCGGGTTCGGCAGATCCGTAGCTCTGTCCGCTGACGGGAATACGGCATTGGTTGGCGGGTCCGGCGACAACGGCGGGATGGGCGCGGCCTGGGTGTTTACTCGCGGCTGCCACGCCGCCGCTCCGTTCCTGAGCCAGTTGGGCGATCCGGCTGCATCGACGCCACTTCCCAACCAATGGGGCACGCTTCCCTACGACAACCTCGCCGGCGAAACCATCGCGGAGCGAGGCTCCGCCTTGACATCGCTTGCCATGGCTCTCAACTACGCCGGACAGAGCTGGGATCCCGGAACTTTAGATTCACTCTTGCAAGCGGCCGGAGGATTCACGCCGGCCCCCGCGGATAGCGTCATCTGGCAAATGGCCACGGCTGCCACCAACAGCGTATACGCCGGCAGCTCACTGGCTTTCGATGACCTGGGGGCCTTTGTCAACTCCAATCTGCAGTTCACTACTGCGATCGGAACGGTTGAGCAGGCCATTTGCGCGGCGAGTCCGCTGCCCGTGATCGTCGGGGTGAAGTCGCCATCCACCGGAAAGTTTCCAGGGCACTATGTGGTGGTGACAGGAGAGATCGTGAATCCCGACGACGGCACCAAAGCATTCCTGATTAACGACCCGTACTACCAGACAACGATCATCGGCAGCGATCATGTGACGGGCAACTCCGGCTACGCTGCCGCCAACGGCCAGCCGGAGTTTTGGACGCGCGGCGCGGTCCACAATGCCGCCAGCCTGACCAGCCTTTCGGCGACTGTCGACGCCGTGGTGGATCTGATGGTCACCGACCCAAACGGACTCCAGTCCGGATACGTTCCGGGCAATTCAACCCCGTCGCAGCATATTCTGAACTCCGGTGCGGCCGTGGATGAAATCGACGACACCGTGACTGGCGCGGCAGGTTCGCCCGTGCAGACGGTGCTGATTGAGTCGCCTGCCGCCGGAACGTTCCAGATCTCCGTCACCGGCACGGCAACCGGACCGTACTCCCTGGAGGTGGTCGCGGAAGCTTCGGATGGCAGTATCCAGTCCTTTTCCGCTTTGGGAACCGCGGCCTTCGGCGTCACGACCACTTACGGCGTAGCTTACACCGGCGCCGCCGGCGGCGCACGAATTGCGACTATCAATGGCTCGCCGGTGAGCGCGTGCGACATCGATTATCGCGGCACTACCGACATCTCGGATGTTCAGTCCTCAATCAACCAAGCCCTCGGCGTGGCGTCCGCGGCCAACGATCTCAACGGAGACGGCGTGGTGAATGTTGTCGATGTGCAGGTCGTGATCGGTGCGGCCCTCGGCTTGCCTTGTTGGTAGGGGCAACGTTTTCCTCTTGTTGGGGACCAGCGAGCCGAGAGGGGACCCGGTGGCTGCGCGATTCGTATCGAGCGTGGCTCGCCGACCAGCGCCTCGCCATGCTTTCGATCAGCAACGGCTCAACTCCCGGCGCCACCGGACTGGGGCAGGCGCGCAGGCGGTCCACGCCGATGCGCTCAGCGTGGCACGTGATATGCCGGCCAATCGCAGCGTGCTTCACACGCTGGAAGAGGCGGTGGGCAACCGGCCGGCTGACTACATGAGGAACAAGGGCTGGGTGTTGATGGCGCTGCAAAACGCGTTCTGGCAGTTGCTGCACGCGTCCAACTTTGAGGAAGGAGTAGTCGGGACCGTCCAACTGGCAGAATCTCCACCCGAGCCGCTGCCGGTTCGACCTCGGCTAGCTCTTTCGATGCCGCATCGATGGCGGCGACGCACGCGGCGACGGATTGTTTCGCAGTCGCCAGCCGGGTTCCCGTGGGTTGGCGCGCGTGGTCAGCGGCACTCGCGTCGCGGCGGGCATTCGCCAACTCCGCGGCCTTGCCGGCGATCATGAACACGTGGATGTCACGGTCCAGCACGAGACGCGTGACCACGTCATCGAGCAGATGGACAGCGTCGGGCGCGGGAACGGCACGGTCGTAGACGTCGGCGGCCACCAGCACTGCGTCGGGGTGGAAGTCGTCGGCGACGCGCGTCAGTTGATCGAGCACGTACGCCTGGTCATCGAGCAGTCGTTCGCCGCAGAGCGCCCGGCCCAGATGCCAATCCGAGGTGTGTAGAATTCGCATAAATACCTCTTCTTTGCCGAACTCAAGGAGACGCACCCAATATACGCAGCCCGGCGCCTCACATTGTATGTCCTTTAAAATCCTTTAAGGTGGGTATCCGCTTGACTCAGGTTGGCCCTGGAAGGCCGCTATACCTTGCGCAAACAAGGTGCGCCGCATACAAGATGTTGCGGCCACCTGAGTGAAGGGGATTCCCGTCTCCTTTAATTGCAGACAGGCCGCTTCCGAATTCTAGCACCCCATCAGTCGACCTTTGCGTGTCCGCATGCCAGTTTTTGGAGCCGGGCCGGCTGAGCATAATCTGAGCGCGTCGATGGGCCGTCGTTACAACGCCGCCATACGCGAACGGCCGGCCCGACAGGCATCCAATTGCAAGTACCCGATTGTTGACGAACGTCGAGGGTTGTCGAAACAGGGGGGCGTACTACAATGAACGATGCATTGTACTTGCCGTAAGGGTCTTCATCGTATATGACATTGACGATCGGGCGGCTGCCCATTCCAGTGGCTGGGTTGCTGATCGGGTTGGTCATCTGCCCGTGCCTGTTTGCCGGAAAAGAGTATCTGGCAGGCCCAGGCGAAAAGACTGCGCCGGATCAACTGCTGGTCGGGCTGCAGCCCGGAGCGGACATCAACCGCGTCCTTGGCTCAATCGCCCCACGTGCGCTTGCCCGGACGATCAGCCGGGAACGGAACACTTATTTGCTGCGCCTTCCACCTGGAATCCAGGCGTCCGCCTCGAAACTCCTGGCTGCCCACCCACTGGTGAACTATGTGGAACCCAATCGCATCCGGCACATAGCCGTGGTGACGCCGAATGACCCCTACCTCTCGCAGCAGTGGGCTTTGACGGCGATCCAGGGGGTACTGGCCTGGAGCTACTTCCCCGACCAATACCTGACTGCGGCTACTGCCAGCACGACTCGAGTGAAAGTGGCCGTCCTCGATACCGGCGTGGATTGCACCCATCCGGATTTCATGAATGCCGGTGGCACCTCGACCGATTCAGCGCAGGGCGGCCAATTAGCCTGGGCATCGAGTGAAGCTCCTTTTGCCACTACCATATCTTCGCCGGCGTGCCCTTGGGAGGACGACAACGGGCACGGCACGCTGACCGCCGGAGCCATTGCCGCCGCTACCAATAATGCTGCCGGCGTGGCTTCGCTCGGCTTTCCGCTGCAACTTGTGGTCATAAAGGTGATTGACTCGACTGGCCAATCGCCTGACAATGTCGTTGCCGAAGGGATTGAGGCGGCGGTCAGTGCAGGGGCGCAGGTCATCTCGATGAGCCTCGCGGGCGACGGGTATTCGCAAACGCTTCAGAGTGCGATCGACATTGCGTGGCAACACAACGTTCTGGTCGTCGCTGCCGCCGGAAATAACGGGGGCAGCACGCTGACATATCCGGGTGACGCCAATCATGCGCTCACCGTTGCCGCCACCGACACGAACAACCAGAGCGCAGGTTTCTCGAACTATGGCACCTGGGTGAAGATCGCCGCACCGGGCGTGAACATCGAAACCACTTTTCCGACCTATAGCAACATTTATGGTTCGACGAATTATGGGCAGACTTCCGGAACATCCATGGCGACGTCGTTTGTCTCCGCTCTTGCCGGGCTGTTGTACGCGGCCAACCCGAGTCTTTCGGCAGCGGCGGTTGCCGAGAGAATCCAGCAGACTGCCCAGACACCGAACGCGGGCTGGGATCAATACATCGGCTACGGCCTGATCAATGCCGCCGCGGCCTTGGCCGGTACGCCCGGATCAGCTACTTTGGGGAGTCTTACGGGCCAGGTAGTGGACGGTTCCAATAATCCAATCGCGAGCGCCGTAGTCTCTGCCGGGAACCAGTCCTTTACCACGGTGACCGATCCCAAGACTGGAACGTCCACCGGGCTGTTTCGAATTGCTAATTTGGCCCCGGGGACATATTCGATCACGGTAAGCGCGACGGGGTTCACGAGTGTCACGACTCAGTCCGCCGTGGTTGCCGGTGTCGACACCATGCTCACGATTCCGATGGGGATCGCGCTAGGCGAAGTGACGGGCACCGTGAGCTACAACGGGATAGGGATTGGAGGGGCGGTGGTAGAGGCGGTCGCGGGCAATCCCGGTCTGATTTTAGGGACGACGCTGACCAACGCCGCTGGCGTCTACACTTTGTATTTGCCGGCAGGCACATACACTTTCCTGGCTTCGGCCCCCAATTACGTCAATACCTCATCCGCCAGCCAAACGGTTGGCACCTCGGCTGTCACTGTGAATCTAGCCATGCCCGCATCGGGTAACATCACGGGAACGGTGACTGACCTGAATGGAGCGGCGGTGGCCGGCGCCCACATCAACTTCGTCAGCAACAGCTATAGTGGCGGTGCGTTCACCGGCGTCAACGGGGGATACTCCACGTTCGGGATTCCGTCTGGGACCTACACAGCTACGGCCTCCGCCTCCGGATTTGCAAACGTGAGCACCAGCGGAATTAACATCGCCACAGATGTCTCCACCCTGGTGAACTTTAGGTTTTCCACGGCAGCTGCGTGCTCAGTTAGCGGGGGAACGAGCGTCAGTGAAGTACAGCAGATGATCAATGAAGCTCTTGGCGTGTCATCGGGAGTTAACGATCTGAATGGCGATGGGGCCGTAAACGTTGTCGATGTCCAGGTGCTCGTCAATTTTGTGCTTGGACTCGGCTGCACACTTTAACGTCTGTCAGGAAATAACCGCTCCCTCTGGTCGCGGCTCGGAAATGTCCGGTGCCGATACTGAGCCGCGACCAAAGGGAGCGGTTGCCGCAAACTGGCACTGTTATTTCTTAACGAGCCCTTAGCGCTGCCCCAACACGCGCAATCTTATTGAGCCGCGGAGACGTAAGCGGCATCGACCTCAACCGCCACAGAGCGCTCCAGCAAAGTGACTGAGATGACCAGCCGCCAGGAGTTCTTGACCCGGACCAGAATCCCCTCTAGACCAGACAGCGCCCCGCCCTTGATTTTGACTTTCTGGCCTATTTTCAGGAACGGCCAGGGTTCGGCTTGAGCATGAGTCTGCACCACCGTCCGGACCGCTTCGATTTCCTCTTCGCTAATGGGAGCCGGAATTCGCCCGACGCCCACGATGTCGACTACGCCCCCAGTGGTAAGCACCAGATTCCTCTCATCCAATGGAATGCGGCAGAATACGTAGCCCGGAAAAAGGGGTAGGTCCAGCGTCTTAACGCGGTCAGACCACTTCCGGCGGGAGCGGTAAGTAGGCAGAAATTTCTCCACCCCTTTTTGATCTAAGACAGCGCCGACGTTGGCTTCGTAGTTGGATCGAACGCGCACAGCGTACCACTGCCGCGCTGGATTCGGGTACAGGTTCACTCTCCTATGATCTGTAGGTGTTGCCCGGCCGTCAAACGCAGACGGACGCTCGCGCCACTGTATAGAATACCGTGGACGCTTGGTCAAGTATAGCAGTGGAGTTGAGGATCCGCACAGACACGGCTAACGACGCCAGGCGCGGGAGAGCAGGGCCGCCGGGCGGCAGAAGTTGACCTGCCTTGTCCCCGCGCGGCTCTGGCAGTTCCTATCGGCTAATCGCTTCCAGAGCGAGCGTTACGATATTGCTGCGCCAGCTAGTGCCATCGGGAGCATCGCCAGTCAGGGACAGCGGCAAATCCCCATCTTCGCCAGCCGCGTCCGGCACTG
>Ga0182030_10001362_pt1 | contig 50262 bp, 34 predicted proteins | sample 812S3MmetaG_FD_121299 | JGI IMG/M metagenome (GOLD analysis project Ga0182030, IMG submission 121299) | Permafrost microbial communities from Stordalen Mire, Sweden - 812S3M metaG (Illumina Assembly) | ecosystem: Environmental > Terrestrial > Soil > Wetlands > Permafrost | place: Sweden... | reverse complement strand
TCAGACACGGCAGACGGATTGGCCGTCGACTCAGCGTTTCCCGCCCCAAACGGTCAAAACAAATGTCGCGCTTGCGGAAGCTTTTTCGTCGTCCTTTAGGTTAATGCTTATGGCCCGGTGCCCTCACCGGGCGAATTCTTCAACAGGCTGCTAAAAAGCGGGCGGGAGGGGCCGAATCGAAATAAATCATTATTATCTTGTATTTATGATAAACATGATTTATCCTGTTTACATGATATGACGGACTACCCGATCAAAACACCGCAACAGCTTGGCTCTGTGCTCCAAGGATATCGGAAAGAGCAGAGACTGACTCAACGGGCAGTCGGAGCCAAGGTGGGCCTCGCCCAAAACGCAGTATCGCAAATTGAGGCCGAAGCGGGGAGCGCCGGTCTGGCGCGAATCTTCAAGTTATTGGCCGCCCTCGATCTTGAACTTGTCGTGCGACCTCGGAAAGCAACCGGCCGCCAGTCAGATTGGTGACGTATGGGCCGGCGTCGAAAGTCCCGCTCCCTCTCCGTGTGGATGAACGGGGAGAGGGTTGGTGATTGGCGTGTCGCGGCCACCGGCCAGGAATTCCTCTATGCGGAGACATGGCCCTCCTCTCCTGCCGCCAGGCCTGTTTCGCTGTCGCTGCCGTTGCGCCCTTCCCGGGAGCCGTATCGCGCTGGGGTCGAAGCTTTCTTCGACAATTTGCTGCCGGATAATCGTCAAATCCGTGAGCGAATCCAGCGCCGATTCAATACGCGGTCGGTTGGGGCGTTCGATCTGTTGCAAGAAATAGGGCGGGATTGTGTTGGCGCGTTGCAATTGACGCCTGAAGGCGAGGCACCGCCCGGCATACGCCAAATCACCGGCGAGCGCCTGACACCAACCGGAGTCGAGCAACTTCTTTCCGGAACCTTGGCCTCGACGTTCCATGAAGGGGAGGCGGATGAGGACGCCTTCCGGATTTCGCTGGCGGGAGCGCAAGAAAAGACGGCGCTTTTGTGGCACAAAGGCACCTGGCTGCGGCCGACGCATGCGACCCCCACAACGCACATTCTCAAGCTTCCCATGGGAATCAACACCCAGGGAATTGATCTTTCAACATCGGTGGAAAACGAATGGCTGTGCGCGCAAATCGCACAGCAATATGACATCGAAGTGGCAAAGTGCCGGATGGAAACGTTCGGCCAATACAAAACACTCGTCGTGGAGCGGTTTGATCGGAAACTGGCCCCTGAGCGAACGTGGTATCTGCGATTACCGCAGGAGGACTTTTGCCAGGCGACCGCCACACCGCCGGCATTGAAATACGAGAGCGATGGCGGCCCAGGCATCGGTGTGCTCATGGACCTGTTGCTGGGTTCGGAGCGAGCCGTCGAAGATCGCCGGGATTTTATGCGCACCCAATTGGTTTTCTGGATGCTGGCGGCGATTGACGGCCACGCCAAAAACTTCAGCCTTTTCCTTCTGCCTGGCGGGGCGTATCGGCTGACGCCCCGGTATGACATTATGTCCGCCTATCCAATTCTGGGGCACGGCCGCGGCAAGCTGGCCCCGGAGAAGATTCGAATGGCCATGGCCGTAGCGGGGAAGAATCGTCATTATCGGTGGAAAGAGATTCACGCCCGGAATTGGATCGAAACGGCGAAGCGGCAGGGGTTCGGGGACATGAAGCAAATTATGTCGGATGTGATCGCACGGACACCGGGGGCGATTGACCGGGTGCGCAACGTGGTGCCGAGGGGATTTCCCGCCCGGATTGCCGATGCAATACTCGGCGGAATTGAAATGTGCGCGGAACAGCTCAAAGAGGAGTTGTCCGACTGAATTCGCATTCAACAAAGATCAAACACCGGAACAAAATGCAGAGTGGGGAATGCAGAGTGCAGAGTGGTTCAACTCATCACTCCCAACTCACCACTCACAACTGGCTTTATGAATGACATATTGAACAAGTCGCTGGTGCTGGTGCTCAACCGCAACTGGCAGGCCGTCAACGTCCGCACGCCGCAGGAGGCCTTCTGCATGATGGCGACCAACGTGGCGACCGGCCTGGAAATCGAAGGCGAACACCACATTCGTCCCGTCTCTTGGGAGGAGTGGATCACGCTGGCCATTCGTCCGCAGGATAATGCCGTGCAAACCGTTCGCGGCCCGATCCGCGTGCCCACGGTGATCGTGGCGGTCAACTACGCCAAGGTGCCCAAGAAGCGCCCGAAGCTGTGCGCCCGCGCCATCCGCGAACGCGACGGCAACCGCTGCCAATACACCGGTCGCGTGTTGCGGCCCGAGGAGGGCAGCCTCGACCACATCGTGCCCCGCTCGCGCGGCGGCAAGAACGCCTGGGAAAACCTGGTTTGGGCCTGCAAGGACGTGAACGCCCGCAAGGGCAACCGTCTGCCACACGAGGCTGGCTTAAAGCTGCTCGCGGTGCCACGCGCGCCAAAGGAGCTGCCAGCCTCGGCGACCATTCGCAATGCACACGGCATTCCAGAATGGAGGTTGTTCGTGCGGGAATGAAACAAATCGAATCCAGGAAAGCGAAAGCGCTTTCCTGGGTAAATGAAATCAAATATAAACCTTTCTCAGGGCGACAGACATCCTGTAAAATCCGGCAATCAATTTATGAAAACGAACCCAAAACAGATTGGTTCAAACAGCGGCAAAGTTCTTCAAGACCATCTGAAACGTGGAAGCACATTCTTTTTGCCCTTAACATGCACCGCGACCGGGCCGAAATGGAACTTAATCAATTGGCGGTCTGATTTTCTTCCAGAATTAGTTTGGCTGGCTCAGTTCGTAAGCGACGTTGGCTACGAAAGAGCAAACGAGCTGGCTTGCACTCTCGCAATCACGACAAAAACCATCGCGACTACCTGCGGAGATTTTGGAACTATCTCGGGTTACTCAATTTTGACTGATGACTTGAAGACATCTATTTGTGACCAACTTCAAAAAACCGGCGTTTGGGACATCATTGCACGCTCGCTTACACCCATTCTGCGTCTTTATCCGGCTTGCCCACTTGGATTTTTGTCGGCTGGAAAACCTCTCGCAATTTCCGAAACCGAAGCCGCCGAGAAGCTGGCACCGATTATTGCGCAGTGTCTGATCCGGAGGGAAACACTGCCGATGCTCGCTCAAGGCATTTATTACAATATTCTATTGGCGACCGGCCGCCTTAGCGTTTCGCAGCCGCTTAATACCGCCGCGCTAAAAGACTATCCAATTACCGCGGAATCGCAAGAGGTTGGTGGATTTGTTCGCACAACTGCAACTGGTCTTGGGGTGTGTCGAATCTCCGACGAATGGCCCAAATACTTTTGGCGACACGGACTGGAAATTGGACAATGCGTTTTAGAGGAACGGGATGACGGCCAGATTCATGGCATTTCCGAGGATTTCCTTCGCTACCATATGTGTTGCTTTAAGCGATACAACGACCGATGTAACGAACTCTGGAACACCATCAATCGAACATATCCCTTTGACCTTTACTCGCCACTCCGAGATGAAGTCCTTTTGGCTCTTGTTTGCAGAATATATCGTGTGACCATTCAAATCGCGAGCTTCATTGCAAACTGGACACAAGACATGAGCGAAACCTATGTGCGGATGGTTGTCGAATCTTACATCTATTACCAGTGGTTAAGCAAAAAAGGATCTCCGAAAGATTTCGCAGAGTTTTACGAACACGGGCTGGGCCAACAAAAACTGCAAAGCGAGCATTTGAAGGTCTTTTTAGACGCCGCTGGTCTTACCATCGAAGAAGCGCAAGCCCAAAACGCGGGCTTGGATTTCCTGCGCAAACACAAAATGCCAGAATTTATTAGGGTCAATCTCGGTAATCCACTGGGCAAGAATTTGAACCAAATCGCGACTGAAGTAGATGAACTTGCGCCAGAGCTTGCATGCAAGAACCTGCACTCCTTGGTTTATTCGCGCGCTAGTTCTGCCGTTCATGGCATGTATGACTCACTTGAAATGTTTTATATGAAGCAGTGTTTCAATCCTTTTCACGGCGGACATAGGATTCCTTACTATTGGAGTAAAAGTGCCGTTACAAGCTATGGATTCAGCAATTGTCTCGGACTGACTGATTCTGTCTTGGCTGATGTGGTTAAATCAATCGGAGGAAAATTACCTGAAATAATGCCGGGCGAGTTGTTTATGGTTGAATTAGGTAACTCCGATGAATTTGAAGACTTCAAGAAAAGCACAAGGTGTAAAAGTTCATGAACACCAAAGATCTTCTTCGTCTCGGCGTCCCGTTGGGCGAGGCTACGCGGAGGGCGGCGGATTTTGTCGCCAAATTCATCCAGGGCGGCGGAAGATTCGGGCTTGTTGACCTCCGGGTGAAACATGTTACTCTTTGCGTATGAAAACGATCACGATTCGCGATTTGCGCCAGCGCTGGCCGGATGCGGAAGCCGCCCTGGAAGTCGAGGACGAAATCCTCATCACCCGCGATTCCAAACCCGTGGCCAAGCTCGTGCGCTTCGTCCCGCCGAGAGCAAAACGCCCGCGATGGAATCCCGAAAAACAAGCGGCCCGGATCAAAAAGATTTTCGGCAACAAAGTCTTTCCCTCGATTGACCAGGAACTCGCGGAAGCCCGGGCCGACAGGAAGTTGTGATTTATCTTGATACCAGTTGTTTGTGCAAGCTCGTGCGCCCTGAGCCGGGGAGCGCGGATGTCCGCGCCGCGATCACCGCTGAACCGGAAGTCGTCGTTTCCGTCCTGGCGGAGTTGGAGACTCTCGTGCAACTCAAGGCCTCCTGGGCCGGGGGGAGTTATACAACACCGCAGTGGCGCAAGCTCGAACTGGAACTGGGGCTGTTGCGAAATCAACCGCCGTTCGAATTCCGGCCGCTGCCGGCCCGGATCTTCCAGACGGCCTTGCGCCAGCACCGGAATTCCGGAGAGTTGCATTGCCGCTCGTTGGATCGCCTGCACCTCGCGGCCATGGAAGAGTTGAAGATTTCACGCTTGATGACGCACGACGAGAGTCAGGCCAAAGCCGCCGTCGAAATGGGTTTTGAGGTCGTGCGTCCGGGCCGCGATTGAAGGCCCGCCAAGGCGTATTCGCTTTTGCCGTGAACGCCGGAGATTTTCTCAGACTGGGAGTCCCGCCGGACCAGGCCGCGCGGCGGGCGGCGGAGCTTGTTGCCAAGTTTAACCTCGGAACGGACGAGACGTCGCGGCTTCAAGGGGAAGTTGCCGCCAAACGGACAACGTCACAGAGATTGAGAACTCGTTTCACTCAAAATGAGGAATCCGCGACATCGCGCCGGGAGGCTTTCTTGTCCGCTCTATGGGATTTATCAGCGAGCATCCGCGCCTTGGCCCGGCGACTCTTCTTGCGTTTCTGCCGGCGTATCTTCTCGATTCGGGAAACCTCCGCCGCCACTTGCCCGGTCTGTTTCCCTTCAATTTTGTCGAGCAATATACGCCGGGCAATAAACCGATTGAGTCCTTGTTGACGGGTTGTCTGGCACTTGACTTGCAGGCCGGTTGGCCGGTGAAGCAGCATCACGCACGTGGCTGATTTATTGACGTTCTGCCCCCCATGCCCCCCGGATCTAACGAAAGTCTCTTCGATATCGGACTCGCGCACCCCCAAGGCGGCCATCCGCTGGGCGAGTTGCTGAGCTTTGTCTGGGTTCACGGGATACGGCGTCATTGAAATTAAGAGAATCGCTTGTCGCGCTGGTGATGAAAATGGTAGTCCCCCCGTCTTATGGCTGGCGCAGCAGATAGAACTGCTGCGTCTCGTTGTTGTTGATGGCATTGGTGATGTTGAAGTTTCCACTGCCGTCAAAGCTGCCGGCGCCGACTTGTGTCCAGTTGGCAAGCGGCATCGCCAAGTTGCTGGAGGACAGAATCTTGTATGTGCCGCCCGGCAAACCGTTTGTTCCGCCGAACAACACGTTGCCACCGGCAATCGAAGCATGGACAATATGCGATGGCGGAAGCGTCGCGGAAATGGAGGACGGATAGCCAAAGAACTGCAACTCGGCCACGTTGCCCCAGCCGTTGTTGGGCGAAAGGTAACGGACATACCGAAACGCCGATGTGCCGGTGAGGCTCACCGGCGTGAACACGCCCGCGGCCGGTTGCGCCGTCACGGTGTATAGGGTGACTGCGCCGCTGAAGTTCGCCTGGTTCGCGCCCTGAAAAATGCCGCCCACCATGCGCGATTCAAAGCCGGAGCGCGGACAATAGTTAATTTGGTTGATGGCATTGCTCACCCCCGTGCCAAAATCCAGCCCTGCCCAGCAACCGTTTGCGGTGGGTCCGTCAAAGAACGTGGTCAGGTTGCTGTCAAAGACGTTGGCGATGGTGTTGCCTGAGCTGTTGTACGAACCTGATGTGCCGATGACGGCGCCAGCAAGTTCGGTGAAGCTCAACGCCGCCACGGCGCTGTTCGCGGTTTCCCCGCCGCCGATCATGACGCTCACCGCGTAATAGCATCCGGCGCTGACCGGTGCGCCGGTGTCAGAGTAGTTGGTGCCGGTGACGTTGGTGGCGATGGTCGTATAAGGGCCGCCGCTGGCGGTCGAACGTTTGACGTTGTAACTCGTCGCGTTGGAGACCGCGTTCCAAGCGAGGTTGACCTGACTGCCGGACACCGCCGAAGCCGTTACCCACATCGTCGCCGCAGCGGCCGGGACGCTGTTGGCACCTTCGCCGCCGGCGTCCACTCCGCTGACCACATAAAAGGAAGCGTCGCCGAGCGCCAGGCCGGCGTCATAGTAGTTCGTCCCGGTGACGCCCGTGGCGAGGATTTCGTAAGGTCCGCCGTTCGTCGTCGAGCGTTTGACATTGTAGCTGACAGCGTTGCTGACAGCGTCCCAAACGAGGTTGATCTGGCTGGTGGAAACTGCCGTCGCGGCAAGTCCGCCCGGCGCCGCCGGCAGCGGCACGGAATCGCCCGCCAAATTCCCATAAAACTGCAACTCGGCCACATTGCAATAGCCGCCATTGGGCGAAAGGTAGCGGACATACCGGAACGCCGACGTATTGGTGATGCGAGCCGACGTGAACACACCCGCGGCGGGTTGCGTAGCCACGGTGTATAGCGTCACCGCGTCGCTGAAGTTCGCCTGGTTCGCGCCCTGGAAAACGCCGCCCACCATGCGTGAGCCAGATCCGGAGCGCGGACAATAGTTGATCAGCGTGATGGCGTTGCTGACGCTCGCGCCAAAATACAGCCCCACCCAGTCGCCGTTGGCATCAGGCCCGTCAAAGAACGTGGCCAGGTTGTTGTCAAAAACATTGGCGATGGTGTCGCCGTCGTTGCCCCACGAACCCGCTGTGCCGATGATGGCGCCCGTGAGCCGGGGGTGGCGCAGCGCAGCTTCGGTGCCGTTCGCGGTTTCGACGCCGCCGACCATCGCGCTGACCACGTAATAATATTCGACGCTGGCGTACGCGGCGGTGTCGGCGTAGTTGGTGGCGGCAACCCCGCTGGCAATGGTCGTGTAGGGGCCGATGCTGGCGGTTGAGCGTTTGACGTTGTAGCTAGCCGCGCCGGCGAGGGCGTTCCATGTCAGATTAGCCTGACTGCTGGAGGCCGCCGTCGCTGTCAAATTTGTGGGGCCTGCTAACGACGTCGTGGCAGCGGTAATGGTGCCGGACACGTTGGTGAAATTGCTCCATTGATAGGTCTTTCCGGAAACCACGATGCTGCCGCTTCCCAGCAGCCCCAGGTTGAAAACCGAAAGATCGGTGCCGCTGGCGGCGCTGCCGTTGACCTGTTGAAGCGTCCCAGTGAGGTTGAAAACCAGGGTGTTGCTGCCGCCACTCCCGGCGCCCAATCGGGGCTGGATTGTCGGCAATCCACTGATATACACATTCACATTGCTGGCGCCTCCCAGCCACGCAAGCCCGGTGAGGATGTCTCCAGAATCAACCATAACGATGGCGCCGGGCCAACCTATCCCGAACCACCCTCCGCTAATCGTGCCGGTGTTTGTAATATAGGCGGTGCCCCACGGGCCGCTGGAATAAGCGGCGATGGACAGGGCAAAAGGCTCGCCGGAGGCTATCGTGCCCGAATTGTAAAAATGCATGTCGCCGCTGTTGCCATCATTCTCCATCCACACGCCCTCGCCTCCCGGGCCGCCGCCGTTGATAATCGTCCCCGTATTGATGAACGTCACGTCCGCGTTATTCGCGCCAAAGTAAATCCCGGAAGCATCCCCGCTGGAACCCGTCATCGTTGCGCTCATGATGCCGTTGTTGATCCAAGTTATGTTGTTCTGGTCATTCCACATGGCCCCGGCATGGGAGATGTTCGTCGCGCCGCCGGTGGCACTGACAGTGATCGTCCCGTTGTTGACGACGTAGATGGGAGACTTGTCGCTGGGATCGAAGGTGAACACGTCAATCCCGGCGCAGTAGGCCTGATTGGCGTTGGTTCCTTGCGTGGCGCCGGTGGCGGTCGCCCGGATCGTCCCGTTATTGACGATCATTTGCGCGCCGCCGCCCGACGTGTAAACGCCTCCCGCATAATAGGCCGCCGTTGCGCTCAAAGTCCCTCCCGAATTGTTGACGGTTACGGTATTCGCTTCCGCATAGAGTCCGGCTGCGAACGCCTGGCCGGCGCCGGTGACAAGGCCCTGCATGAGTCCGCTTGAATTGTTATTGACTGTGTTTATCCCGCCGCTGACCTCAACCAGCACGCCAACACCGTAGTAGTAATCCCCCGACCGGTTTACCCCGGGTGTCAAATCCCAGCCAAATAAAGGGCCTGTGTCTCCCGGCAAGGTGGAGGTGTCGTAGATCAGCCCTCCGGAATTGGTGGAACTTCCCGCGGAAGTGACCAGGGTGCTGCCATAGAAGTGGTTCACTCCCCCTTGCCATGGAGACTGTTGGAAGTTCGTAAATTGCGACAGCGCGCTCAAGGTGGGCAACATGCACAGCGCTGCCAGGAGTCCAGCCCCAAGAAGGGAGCGCATCTTGGGATTCGTCCGCCGCCACGGCGGGGATTTCGCTGCATTTGATTTCATCGGGGTTCTCCATTTGAATTCTTCCCCACAACCGCCGTCGGACTGCTTCCCAATTTTGTTCCTGCTCCCCAGAATTGCAAGATATTTTTGCTGGACTCCATGCAAGACTCTGTTTACAAAGACGCCATGAAAACACACTTCCTTGCAGCAGCGGCAATTCTCGCGCTGGCCCCGCGCCTCTTTGCGCTCGACGGCACGATCGGAATTCATGACCCCTCAACTGTCGTCCCATGTGATGGCAAATGGTACACTTATGGCACCGGCGGCAGCCCCCTGGTCTCCGACGACGGCTGGACTTGGCGTCGCGGCACCACACCCGCGCGCACCGGCGCGGCACCGGATCTCATCCACATCGGCGACCGCTACTTCATGTACATTTCCGGCGTCACCATGATATCGAGCAAGTCCCTCGATCCGGCATCCCCCGACTACGCGTGGGAAGATGGTGGAAACATCGCCGGGTATGAAGCGACGGATGATTGGCTCAATCCAATTGATCCGGGGGCCTTCCTGGATCCAAACGACGGCAAAATGTGGATGACCTACGGCTCGTACGTTGGTTATCTGCGGGTGGTGCAGCTTGATCCGAAGACCGGCAAACGGGTGGATAACATTTCGCATAACATCGCGGTCAATTGCGAGGCGTCGGACTTGATTTATCACGACGGGTGGTATTACGTGCTGGCCGACCACGCCTCGTGCTGCGCCGGGTCGAGTTCGGGCTACAACATCCGCGTCGGGCGCTCGAAAAGCCCGACCGGTCCGTACATTGACAACATGGGCATTGATATGATCCAGGGTGGCGGCAAGCTGTTTGCCACCGGCGCCGGACGCGTCGTTGGCCCCGGCCATTTCGGTCTGATTGATCTTGGGGATGGTGTGCAGAAGTGGTCCTGCCACTATGAAGCCGACCTTGACCGTGGCAGCGCCAGTGTGCTGGACATTCGCCCGCTGCTATGGAAAGACGGCTGGCCCGTTGCCGGCAACAACATGAAGGAAGGCACTTATGAAATTAAATCCATGCACACCGGCAAATCGCTCGAACTGAGTGTGCCAGAAGATTCCCCGCCAACTGATGTGCAGTTGGGCAACTACATTCGCCAAGACCAGCAGAAGTGGACGGTTGCGCCCGTGACCAACGCCGGCGGCTACCCTGGCTCGCCCTATTTCAAGATTACCATTGCCGGGACGGACCGCGCGCTGGCCTCCAGCGGGCTCACCAGGCTGGCAGTCGTGCCGGCCTTCACCGGCGGCCCTGAACAACTGTGGCGGATTGATGGCCTTCCTGACGGGTCATGGCGGATCATGCCCAAAGCGCCCAATACCAAGGAATCGCTCGCGCTTTCGGCGGGGGATGGCGATTTGAGACTGGCCATGTGGGACCCTGCGAACGACAAGCAGCACTGGCTGATGCCCGCCTTGTGGAAAGACGGAACGCTAGCTGACGCGGATTTCCTGAGGGATGGCACCTATCAGCTTGAGTCTGTGCGCTCAGGGATGGCGCTTGAACTGGCCGTGGAAGGGGTGCCCGTAGGCGGCGGGCGTGCCAGGGGTGGCGGTGGCGGGCGCGGCGGAGCGACAGGCGGCGGTCGGGGCGGCGCGGCTCCCGGCGACGCGGCCCCCGGCGGCGCGGCTCCTCGCGGCGGCTTTGGCGGTGGCGCTGGCGCCGGCGGTGGCGGTGGTGGTGGTGGGTTTGGCGGCGGGTTCGGCGGCGGTGGCGGGGGGGTGATCCCGCCGCAGGAGGCCGCTCAAGTCTCTTCAAATTGGCCTGCCGGCAACATTGACACGCGCTTGGTCAACTACATGTGCGAGGCTCAGCAGAAGTGGGCGATTGCGGCCGTGCCAAACACTGGCGGCGACCCTGGCTCGACGTATTACAAGATCACCATCGCCGGAACGGATCGCGCGCTTGCCGCGACAGCGGAGCGCGAATTGGTGACGCTGCCGGCGTTCACGGGAGGGGCTGAACAGTTTTGGCGGATTGAGAAACTCGCCGACGGCACCTGGAAAGTTTCGCCGAAGTCGGTGCCCAATTCCAACGAAGCTGTCGCACTTTCGGCGGTGGGGACCGGTGGCGCGACGCTGGCCAAGTTTGACTCATCAAGCGACAAGCAACACTGGTTCATCAAAGCGCCCTAAACCAATCCTACATCTTAAACGTCACTAATAATCAAAAACCAGTAGAAGGATTTTCCATGAATACAAGACGAAAAATTATTTTGGTAGGAACCGTGGTTCTGGCCGGCTCGGCGCTCCTGGCGATGGCTGGGGGCGGCGGCGCGGGCGGTGGCCGGGGTGGCGGTGGCGGCATAGCTGGCCCCAATCGCGCCAATGGCACAAATGGCGCGATGTCCACGCTTACGAAGCCCACGACGCCCGAAAAGGCACCCAGTTCACAGGGTTTCCTGCAGCGCTGGCTCATCCTCGATCCAATCACTGGCGTCCAGGGAGTATCCCAGAGCGCCTTCCAGGCGTCGGCCAAGCGGGAGTACTTCCCCAACCAGATGACCGTCATTCCGCACGACGGCGACAAGGTGACTGTCAACGGCTCGGAACTGACCTGGCGCGCGCTGGACAGCTCCGTTTACAACATGAACCTCTATCATTACGCCCACATATATAACACGACGTTCGCCAACGTCCTGTTTTGGGCCGTTACGGTGGTCAACAGCCCGGAGGAGATGCACGACGTGCGTCTGGCTGTTGGCTCCAACGACGCTTCGGTCTGGTGGCTCAACGGCCAGGAGGTCACCGGCCTCTACGGCGACCGCCCGTCCATCATTGACGACGGGGTCTCGAAAAGGCTCACACTCAAGAAGGGAGCCAATATTATTCGGGGGGCCATCCACAACCAACAAGGCCAAACCGACTTTGTCGTGCGCCTGTTGGATGCGAACGATAATCCGATTACGAACATCACTGTCAATCTGAGCATGGGTGACAAGTGAGTCAGCGCCCGCGGCGCGCCTTTCGCGGATGGGAAGGAAGTTGTCTGGAATATGCAACCGCCTCTCGGGGTTGCTGTTCCGGGCAATTGCGCCTTCCTGCCAATATGTTGCGCCTTGCAGGTGTGGTTGTCGGCGTCCAATCAACCCTTGACACAAATTAGAGCCTATGATTAAATACTCGGCGTGAGGGACGAAGGCAAAATCCAGGGATCATGCGGAAGCGGGGGCCCGGCGCGGGCGGCGGCGTGGCGCTCCCGCAGTCGCGTTGTTTCTCCCTGGCCTTCCTCCCAACCCTCCCACTCCAAAATGGTAGCGGCGGATGTAAATCCGCCGCCATATTCCAAGACATTGCAAGCCACCCTTTCGCCCATTCCATGGCAGCTTTACCCTGCTTTCCAGCCACATTTCAATCGCGTTATTCGCATTTTTGAGAAAATCAACGCAAGTCATTGTCCACCAACAACTTACGCCAATTATAGGACTTTTCCAATCAAGCCTAATCAAGCCTAATCGTGCCTAATCGCTCTATATTTCTATGCCTTCAAACCGCGCAATGAACGTTACCGCGTCCCTGATTGATGCATTAACATTCAGGTGGTCAAATTTAGCCACCCGAGACTCCGTCACTCCAGCCACCCCATTCCGAGCCTCATTCAAGGCTAATCAAGCCTAATCAAGCCTAATCGTGCTATTTTTCGATGGCAAAGCCTCAATCCAGACTCACCCCCGCACACCCTCCCGCCGCTGGCGAGCGACTGAAGGCGGGCGAGTACCTTGGCTACGCCCTGGGTGACACGGCCTCGAATCTGTTCTTCAAAACCTTCACAATTTTCCTCCCTATTTATTATGTGGATGTCTGGGGTATCCCAAACAGTGCGTTGTTGTGGATAATGCCGGTGGTCGGTCTGATCGGCGCAGTGACCGATCCGGTCATGGGCTTGATTGCCGACCGCACGAACACGCGTTGGGGCAAGTTCCGTCCCTATATTCTCTTTGGCACGATCCCCTTCGGCATCTGTGGCTATCTGATGTTCGCCGGCCCGGCCCTAAGCCCGATCTGCAAGATCCTTTACGCGTTCGTCACCTACGCACTGATGCTGACGAGCTACTCGGTCATCAACGTCCCCTACTCGTCCCTTCTGGGCGTGGTCAGCTCCTCCCCACGCACGCGCGCTGTGGCATCGAGCTTCCGGTTCGTAGGCTCGTTTGCGGGTGGACTGCTCATAACGTGGTTTCTGCGGCCCTTCGTGAAATATCTTGGCGGCGGCAACGATACCACAGGCTACCATTGGACCATGGCCATCGTCGCCGCCGTATCGGTGATCATGTTCTGGATTACGTTTGCGACGACGAAGGAACGCGTCAAGCCGCCGCTGCTGCAGAAGACCAATGTCCGGGAAGAGCTGGGCGAACTGCGGCGCAACCGGCCCTGGGTCGTACTGCTCATCGCATCGGTCCTTTCCACGACGTTCATTGCGCTGCAAGCGGGCAGCACGGCCTTCTATTTCAAATATGTCTTCGGCGGCGACCGCACTCCGATTTTCTTCGGACGCGACCGCACCACAATCTTCCTTTCGGCGGGTATGCTGGCACAAGTGGTAGGCACGGTGGTGTTGGGCTTCCTGGCCCGGAAGGTGGACAAGAAATACGCAGCGGCAGGCCTGTGCGCGGTCACTGGAGTTTGTTTCATGACGTTCTTCTTTCTGCCGAAGGACCGGTTTGACCTCTTTCTTGTGGTGAATGTCATTGGATTCCTCTGCATGGGGCCAACCTCGGCGCTGACCTGGGCGCTCTACGGCGACGTAGCCGACTACGGCGAATGGAAGTTCGGACGCCGCTCCACCGGGCTGGTCTTCTCAGCCTCCCTGTTCGCGATCAAAACAGGAAACCTGGTTGGCGGCTTCCTGCTGCCGTTGTTCCTGATTTGCTTCGGTTATGTGAAAGACGTTGAGCAAACCCCCAAGTCATTGCTCGGCATCACGCTGGCCTTCTCGCTCGTGCCCGGGTTTATCGCGTTCCTCAAGGCCGCAACGCTCATGATTTATCCGCTCAGCCAAAAGCGCGTGGACGATGTCGAACGGGCGCTGGACGCCCGCCGCGCCGCCGCTTCACCTCAGCCAAAAGCCGCATGAACATCCGCAACCCCATCCTCCCTGGATTCAATCCCGACCCGTCCATCCTGCGTGTTGGGGATGATTACTACATCGCCACCTCGACCTTCGAGTGGTTTCCCGGCGTGCAAATTCACCATTCGCGCGACCTCGTCAACTGGCGCTTGTTCACCCGCCCTCTCAACCGCGCCGGCCAGCTCAACATGCTGGGCGATCCCGATTCCTGCGGCATTTGGGCGCCCTGCCTCAGTTACGCCGACGGCTTGTTCTGGCTGATTTACACCGACGTCAAACGCTATGGCCGCGCCACCGTAGGCGGCGCGAGCGGCGCTTCGCTGCGGGATTATCACAACTTCCTCGTCACCAGCCCGCGCGCGGACGGCGATTGGTCCGATCCCGTCTATCTCAACAGCAGCGGTTTCGATCCTTCCCTCTTTCACGATGACGATGGCCGCAAATACCTCGTCAACATGCTTTGGGACCACCGGCCGGGCAACAACCGCTTCGCCGGCATTGTCCTTCAAGAATACTCAGTTAAGGAACGCAAGCTTGTCGGCAAACGCACCAACATCTTCAAAGGCACGCCGATCGGCTTCACCGAAGCGCCCCATCTCTACAAGCGCAACGGCTGGTATTACCTCATCACCGCCGAAGGCGGCACAGGCTGGGGACACGCGGTCACAATGGCGCGGTCGCGGGAATTGACCGGCCCTTACGAATTGCATCCGGACACTTACATCCTCAGCGCCCGGCACCGGCCTGATGTTGAATTGCAGCGCGCCGGCCACGGCAGCCTGGTCGAAACGCCCGATGGCGAGACTTATATGGCTTATCTCTGCGGCAGGCCCTTGCGCAATCGCGGCCGCTGCACACTCGGCCGCGAAACGGCGATTCAGAAAATGGTCTGGGGCGAGGACGATTGGCTGCGCACCCTCAATGGCCAGGGAATTCCAACTGTTGAAACTCCCGCGCCCTCTTTGCCCGTTCACATATTCCCGAAAACGCCGGCCCGCGAAGATTTCAACGGCCCGCATCTCCCCATTGATTTCCAATGGCTGCGCACTCCCTGGCCGGAGGACATTTTCAGTCTCACCGCGCGTCCCGGATTTCTGCGGCTCCTTGGGCGCGAAACGATTGGCAGCCTGTTCAGGCAGGTGCTCGTCGCCCGCCGCCAGCAATCGCACTGCCTGAGCATTGAGACGATGGTCGAGTTCGAGCCGGAGCATTTTCAACAGAGTGCGGGCCTGGTCTGTTACTACAACAGCGCCAAGTTCCATTACCTCTGCATCTCGCATGATGAAACCGTGGGAAAACACCTCCGCGTGATGTCCTGCCTGCCCGACTCCCCGCAGACCGACGCCTTCACGCCGCCCATTGCCATCCCCGCCGGCAAGCCCGTCCTTCTGCGCGCCGAGATTGATTATGAACGCCTCCACTTCGCGTATCGGGTGGAAGGCGCGGACTCCGCCTGGCACTGGCTCGCGCAACAATTCGACGCGAGCATTCTGTCCGACGAAGCCACCGCTCCCGGACTGCCCAATTTCACCGGCGCCTTTGTCGGCATGGCCTGTCAGGACACAAGCGGAACGGCCCGTCCGGCCGACTTTGACTTTTTTGAATACCGCGAGAGAGGCTATCTCGTGAACGTCACAGACAACACAACTGAAACACAACTGAAATGAATTGCCAAAGCGGGAGATTGGCCCATAATCGCGCGCACATCTCGATATGAATCCGTTTATGTCAAGGCCGGTCGCCTGGAAAGCCGGGAATCGCAAAACGAGGCGACTCCTCCGGACGGCCTCCCTGTGCTAAATGGCAATCAACGCAAATCCCCCCGACAACCATGAATAAATTATTGTTGACACAAACCCGCGCGGCTGGCGCCGGCGCAATCCTGCTCCTCTCCGCAGCCTGTCTGGGCGCGCAGGGACAAACCTCAAGTCAGTTCGCCATGACGCCGCAAATGGGCTGGAACAGTTGGAACCGATTCGGGAACCGGGTGAACGAGCAGGTAATCCGCGAAACCGCCGAAGCGATGGCCACCAACGGCATGATGGCGGTCGGCTACCAATACGTCTGCATTGACGACACCTGGGAAGGGAGCCAGCGCGACGCGGACGGCAACCTTACTGTCAACACTAATAAATTCCCCTCTGGAATGAAGGCCCTGGCCGATTACGTCCATTCCAAGGGCCTCAAGCTCGGCATTTATTCCGACGCCGGCCCGAGAACGTGCGCCGGTTTCATCGCCAGCCGCGACCACGAGGATCAGGACGCGCGGACCTTCGCCGCCTGGGGGATAGATTACTTGAAATACGACTGGTGCAACAACCAGGGACTGGTCTCTTCCAACGCCTACAAAAAAATGGGCGACGCGCTCAAAGCGTGCGGACGTCCCATCCTGTTCAGTATTTGCGAATGGGGTTCGACCAAGCCCTGGCTCTGGGCGCCGGCCATCGGGCAATCCTGGCGCACCACCGGCGACATCACCGCCCGCTTCGACAACGGCAACCGCCGCGCGGGTGGCTCCGGCAACAGTGTCCTGACGATTCTGGACCTGCAGGTTCCCCTGCGCAAATACTCCGGCCCCGGCCATTGGAATGATCCCGACATGCTCGAAGTTGGCAACGGCAACTTGACTCCCTCCGAAAATCGCGCGCATTTCACGCTCTGGTGCATGTTGAACGCCCCGTTGATTACCGGCAACGATCTGCGCAACATGAACGAGCAAACACTCAAGATTCTGACTGACAAGGACGTGATCGCCATCAATCAGGACCCCTTGGGGATTCAGGCCTTGCGATATTCCTCCACCAACGGCCTGGAAGTCTGGTTCAAGCCGTTGTCCAATGACGCGTGGGCCGTCTGCTTCCTCAACCGGAACACAGACCCTCAGAAGGCCGCCTTCGACTGGAAAAGCGAAAAGGTGATAGACGACCTCTCAAACCGGGACGCCAAGTTCGACACCGTCACCTACCGCATCCGCGATTTGTGGCAGAAAACAGACCTCGGCACCACCAAGACTCCCTTGAGCGCCGATGTGCAGGGACATGACGTGCTGGTGGTCCGGCTCGACAAGAACTAGCCTGGGGGACATCTGTGATTGGAGATGGAGAAACATGCGGGCCTTCGCCGAGGCGTGGCCGGAAACCGCAATTGTGCAGCAGCCGGTTGCACAATTGGCTGGCTCAGGGAAAGCAACCTTGCACCCGCCCGATGCACGAACGTCCCAAGCCAAGTCCGCAATAGTGCAAGCCCCCCTTGCACAATCCCCTCGCAAAGTGCCGGCAATTGTGCAGCAGCCTGCTGCACAAATTCCCTGGACACCATTGTCTGCTTCTCGACCGACTGTCCTCCTCGAAAGACCGGCTTTGGTATCCCTGCCAAGTCAATTCCAGTGGCCCCTTCGCCGAAAAAGCCTTACAATTGTAACAAATTTGTCACCTTGCCGCAGTTGTGCCCGGGCCGGATTTTGGTGAATCATGGGAGCGTGAAAGCCAAAGTCTTGGTTGTGGATGATGAGGAGGATGTCCTCGATCTGGTCAGTTACAATCTCACCCAGGCCGGTTTCGTGGTGGAGACCGCCTTGGATGGCGCGGATGGCCTGCGCAAAGCCCGCTCGGCCACCCCGGATTTGATTCTGCTGGATTTGATGCTTCCGGAAATGGATGGGCTGGAAGTTTGCAAACTCCTGCGGCGCGACCCCAAAACCAGCGCCATACCCATCATCATGCTCACCGCCCGCGCCGGCGAAATTGACCGCATCATCGGCCTGGAACTGGGCGCGACGGATTACGTGACCAAACCGTTCAGTCCGCGCGAACTTGTGTTGCGCGTCAAGAAGAGGCTCGAGGAGCGCCAGGCCCAGGCCGCCCCGCGCACCACATTTTCCTTCGGCGCGCTCCTGTTGGATGTGCCGCGCCATCTGGTCACCGTCAAAGGCCGGAGGGTCGAGTTGACCGCCACGGAATTCAAACTCCTGGCCATCCTCTGCCAGCGCGCCGGCCATGTCCAATCCCGCGAGCAATTGCTCCGCGACGTCTGGGAGTACGAGACCCACATTGACACCCGGACGGTGGACACTCACATGCGGCGGCTGCGGGAAAAGCTGGGAGTGGCGGCCAGGTATCTCGACACGGTTCGCGGGGTTGGCTACCGCTTTCTGGCGGAATGACGGACAATGACAGCAGTTAATGAGAATACAACAGGTTCGGGCGGCAAAGGCCCCATCCTTCTATCTCCGTGGCTGGTCGCAGTGTTGGCGCTGGGATTGTACGGATGCACACTGAACCACTGGGTGACTTTCAGCAGCGTTCCTTTCGCTTCCCAAATAACCGGCTGGGACTGGCATCCCGGCCCCCTCCCTTGGCGTCCCAATCCGCAGTATCCCCTGTTCTTCATTTTGACCTATCCCTTGCGCTTGCTGCCAGTGGGCTGGCGGGTGATTGGATTGAATGCGTTGACCGCGACTTGCGCGGCCTTGACGCTGGCCATCCTGGCCCGCTGTGTGCGACTTTTACCGCATGACCACACCGACGATCAGCGGCGGCGGGGGAGGGGAGGGCATGCGCTCCTATCCGTGCGCGCGGCATTTCTGCCGGCCGCCTTTGCCGTGCTGCTGCTGGCAGCGCAATTGACCTTTTGGAACGACGCCGTTTCCGGAATCGCCGATATGATTGATCTGTTGGTCTTCGCGTTCCTGATTTTGTGTCTGCTGGAGCATCGAATCTCGCCCGACGACAGGCGGTTATACATCTTTGCCTTTGTCTATGGAGCGGGTGTGGCGAACAACTGGGCGCTGATTGGTTTTTTCCCGTGCTTTCTCCTGGCGATGATCTGGATCAAACGCGCCGCGTTTTTCCAGTGGAGATTCGCGTTGAGGATGACCGGTTGCGGCGCTTTGGGGCTCCTGCTTTACGGACTGAATCCGCTTTTGGGCGCTGCTGCGGGTGACGGCAGCTTTCTCGAGATCCTGCACGAGAAGTTGGCCGAGCAGTACGTTTTCCTTACCAGGATACAGAAATACTATGCGGTCATCGCCGCCGTGCCAACGTTGATTCCCCTTCTCTTCGCAGCCGTCAAATGGCCATCGTCCAAGGACGATTTGGCCAGTGGCGCTCAGAGCCTGACCCGCGGGTTCGTTCGCCTCCTGCATCTGGTGTTTTTGGCGATCGGCGTTTTGATGTTTTTCGATATTGCCTCACTCCCGACCCCTCGGAACATGGGCATGGGTGTCCAGCAGGGAGCGCCGGGCTTTCTAAGTTTCTATTTTCTGGCAGCGCTGAGCGTGGGGTATTTCAGCGGCTATGTTCTCCTGGTATTTGGAAAGGAGCAAATCTCCCGCTGGCGGCGGACTACGGGGTTTCCGCGCGTCATCAATGCGGTGGTGGTGGTGTTGCTTTGGGTCGCGGCTATTGGGCTGCCGGCGATGTTGTTCCGTGGGAACTTTCAGCATGTCCGCGACTTCAACAGCTCGGTGGTCGCCGATTTTGGAATGGAACTGGCCAAGGGGTTGCCGTCCCCGCCTGCCGTGGTGCTATCGGACGATCAAACCCGGTTGTGGCTGGCCATGGGTGCCAGCCAAAAGCTCGGCCTGCCTGATCAATACGCATTCGTCGAAAGCCCGTCGCTGGTTCATGGCGAATATCTTCGCTATTTGGCGGGCCGCTATCCGGCTGTTCGGAAGGCGCTTGCCGATCCCGACCACGTTCCCGATCAGATCACGGACCACCAAGTGGGCCGCCTTTTGGAGGCACTTGCAAGCCAGGGATCGGTCTATTATTTGCATCCCGCCTTTGGCCGCTTCTTCGAGCAGGTCAGTATGACCGCCCACCGCCTGGGCGTCATTTTGCATCCCTATCCGACCAACGTATTGGCGACGCTGGCTCTGTCCGCGCCCGCAATTGTCGCGAACCACGACTATTGGCAGGCGATGGAAAAGGGACCGCTGGCCGCACTGCCCGCTTTGGCAAATCGCAGTCAAGACGCTCGGTGGATCGCCGGTTATTATTCGCAAATCCTGGATTACTGGGGTGTCGAACTCCAAAAGATGGGGATGCGACGCAAACTACCGGTTCTGCTTGAAGATGCGAACGATCAATTTGCGGCGGCAATTCAACTTAATCCAGGCAATCTGGTGGCTCGGGCCAACCAGCAATACAACGCGCAGTTGCGGGGAGTGCCGCCCGCCGGGACACCTGTCGGTACATCCTATTTGGCCGCGCCCTATGACAATGTCTGGAACTTGGCGCTGAATGAATGGGGCCCGGCGGACGAGCCGGACTTGGACATCCGGATCGGTCGGTACTTTGCCAAACACGGCGAACCTATGCAGGCTGTTCCCTTGTTTCAACGCAGCCTCGAGTTGGTGCCAGCAAACCCTGTGAGCGAACTGGATCTGATCAACACTTACATTGAAATTGGACTTGTGGATGCGGCCTCCGGCTTCATCAAAGACATGCGCAAACGTTCGGCAGGCGATCCGCTCGAACTTGTCGGCGTGGAAGCTCTGGCCAATCTGAGCAGAAACGATTTCGCGCAAGCCGATGCGTTGCTGACCGACGCGCACAAGAAGAACCCCAAAAATGAAAAATTTGCCGGTATGATGGCCGTGTTTTACCGGCTCATGGGGGCTGGGATATTGCGCCAATGCGAAGGGGACGCCTCGAAAGAAGAAGCTGCCGGGAAAGATGCCGCCGTATGGTTTAAGAAGGCTTTGACGGTCCTGGATGACCAATTGGAACTGCTCAATGCCCGCTCCGCCGGGGCGCGGGAGATTTCCGATGTCAACCTCCGCAGGTCGGATATGCAAATGGCGCTCCATGATTATCCCGCGGCCATCGTCACCTTGACCGAGCTGGTGAACCAGAACCCCCGCGAATCCGCCCCGCTCCTTGGCCGTGCCAAGTCCGAGTTGCAAATCGGCCGGCTCGACGCCGCCAAGAGTGATTATCAGGCACTGGAGAAAATGACCCCTGGACCGTCGCCCGAGGTCTATCGCGGCCTGGCACAGGTCGCCCAAAAAGAAAACGACAAGAAGAATGAGGTTCTCTACTACAAACTTTACCTCCAACACGCCCCCACGAACACCCTGGAATTCACCAACGCAACCCGGCGACTTGGCGAATTGGGAGTCGTTGCCAAGCGAGATTGAAGAAACGGCGCGGGGATTTCGGCGGCTGGCAACTCCGCGGGCGCATCCTCGATGATCCGGTTTCACCCAATCGTAACAATTCCAACGCACAGTTGTAACAATGGGCGCATACAATGGCCACAGGTGTTGACGCTCAAACACGACCGTCAAAGTTGAAGTCCATTGCGATGAACAAGAAAGAATAAGAGGCACGCCAATGTTACCCGGAAGCGAAAAACGCAAAACGCGCAACTCAGCGAAGGTGAATCTTTTCCTGTCCCTTACGTTTCACAGCCTGATCGTGGTGGGGATATTTTATTTCGCCGCGCGCGAGGGAATTTTGGGCAACAACATGAAGACCTTTGCCGTCAGCCTCGTAGAACCAGAAAAGAAGCCGGAGCCAAAGCCGGTAGTGAAGCCGAAAGAGCCGGATCCGATCAAGGAGCCGGATCCAATCAAGCCGGTCGAGGTGAAAATAACACCGAAAGTGACCGACGAAGCTCGTCCGGCGGTCGTCCAGAACAACGCTCCGGCCGAAATTGCTCCGCCTCCGGCGGAGCCGGCCGCCTTTTCGTTCGAGGGAGGCGTGCCGGTGATAGGCAGTACGGACCCCGTGGAAATGTACAAGAACAATATTCGCGTAGCGCTGGAAGATCAGTGGGATCGCCCCAAGGACATGGATAAACAGACCAATGCCGCCGAGGTGAAAGTCGCGGTGGGCAAAAACGGGGAAATCAGCAGTCCGGTCATAACGAAGTCCTCCGGCCAGAAGAAATGGGACCAATCCGTGCTCTTGGCGATTGCCAACACCAAGAAAGTGAGCACAGCGCCGCCCACCAACTTCCCCTCCCACGTGGTGGTTCGCTTTTACGTTGAGGAGAAGACGGACTAACGAGCCTGCTCATTGTGGCACATCCCGCATTGGTGCGGCCGCCATCGTATATACACTTCCATCGGATGGAAACAGGATGTGATTGTGCGCGCAATATTGACATGCTGCGGAATAATCGGCGGAGCAACATGGCTCGGCATCCAGGCCGCCTGTCTAGCTGCGGCGGACGATGCCCCGCTCGCAACCGCCTGCGTGCCCGCCACGAATGACAATTCAAATCCCTATTCGGTCATCATGGAACGCAATGCGTTTCGTTTGAATCCACCCCCCCCGCCTCCGGAACCACCAAAACCTCCGCCGCCCGCCCTCCCAGAAGTGAAGTTGAGCGGATTCATGCAGACTGGAAATCAATGGAAGGTGCTGCTAGCGGTGAAGGTGAAAGCCCCGGATCCTAAGGCGGCTTCATTGAACTCTTACTTGGCCCTTTCCGAAGGGGCGAAAGAGCGTGTGACCTCAGGCGAAAATCAGTTTGTGGTGGAAATGGTCAAGATTTACGCCGATCAGCAGAAGGCCGAAATCATTAACTCAGGCACCCCCGAGACTCTTTCGATGAAGGACGACGGTTTTGGAAGTCCGGTGACCGCCTCCGGTGGAGGCATGAACCCCGCAGTAGCAACCAGACAAGTTCCTAAAGGCAAGACGGAAATGACCCCCGCCATGCGGGAGCACCCCCCCCTTACTGAGGAGGATGTACTCAGGGCTCAGGAGAACGGCGGTGTGTTTAAGTAATTCAGCAGTTGAGTTGTCCGCTTACTGCGGCTCATCACGCATCGGGAACTTTCCCTCGAGGGGCGTAATTTCCTTCCTTAACTTGCCCGCCAACTTGTCATTTCTTTGCGCCACTGCCAAATCCAGTCCCTTGCGGTACTGTGTGACAGCTTCATCCGGTTTTCCCACTTTGACAAGTGCCTTGCCCAAGTCATAGCGGGCATCCACAAAATCAGGATTGATCGCCAGCACCTTTCGGAATTGCGAGATCGCCTTTTCAAATTCGCCCTTCATGGCCAGAGCGATGCCAAAATTGTTGAGAATTCGCGCGTCATTAGGCGTTGTTTCCAGGGCTTTTTGGTATTCGGCAATTGCTTCCTCTAATTCCCCGAGCTGCAACAGGGCATTCCCCATGTTATAGCTGGCTTCGGTATAATCAGGATTGTGCTCCAGAGCTTTGCGGTATTGGACGATGGCTTCCTCCTTCTCTCCTTCCGCCGCAAGATCAACCCCCAGATTGTAGCGGGCCTCCGCGTAATCAGGATCCAGATTCAGCGCCTCCCGGTATTGCTCAATGGCCTCCTCCTTCTCCCCTAGGTCGAACAGGGCCATTCCCAGGTTCATATGGGCCACCTTATACGCCGGATTGATCTCGATTGCCTTCCGATATTGCTCGATGGCATCGTCATTCCTTCCCTTCTTGGCAAGAGCATTGCCCAGGCCGTTGTGGGCCACGCTGTTAAAATCATTGCCATTGCCGTCGGATGTACAGGCCAGAGTGCGCGACCAGAGTGATTCGTCGTTACGCCAATACGAAGTCTGGTTGCGGCCGCAAACCGTGAAAGAGCCAATCACTGCCACCATCAGAAAGCCCATAACCACCCGCCGAACCTTCCATCGGGCGGTCCAATCCGCCAGCACCCAGGTTCCCGCGACGGCCAGACCGATTTCCGGAAGATAGGTGTAACGGTCAGCGTGGGCCGCATCGCTCGATATTTGTATGATCCCGATTACCGGGAATAGCATTCCCAGATACCAGAGCCATCCCGTCAGCAGGCAGGGATGCTTCTTGCCCCAGACGACCACCCCGGCGGAGATGGCGGATATTAAGACAAAGGCAACGCAGACAATCCCTGCCGGCTGGCCGTTCGGCGCGTTTGGATAATGCGCGGCCAATTGTGTCGGAAAAACCATTTGCCGCAGATAAACAGTATAAGAAATCACGGCGTTACCGAGGCGTCCAAGGATGGGAATTTGCTCCGGGACTATGAGTCCGGGTACTTTCACAGTCGCAACACACGCTCCTGCCGAAAGCAAGAAAAACGGAATTTTCTCCTTCACCAACCCCAAAAAGGGAATTCCAACAGCGCTCTCTTGACCAAATTCAGTTTTCTGTTTTCTGCTTTCTGCTTTTGGTTTCATCCTTCCCAGCGGCCAATAATCCAGCAGCAACAACACAAATGGCAGCGTCGCCACCATGCTTTTGGCCATCAGCCCCATGCCAAAAAACACCAACGTCAACACATAAAAGAACTTCCGCTTTCCGTTTTCCCCGCCCTCCGCACCTTTCCCGCCCACCGTGGATTTGCCGAAACTGGAACCGAAGGAGGATCCCTTCCATTTTTCCACATATTCCACATAAGCCCACAGCGTCAGCATAAAGAAGAACCCGCTCAACACATCCTTGCGCTCCGACACCCAGGCCACCGACTCCGCGCGTAACGGATGGACGGCGAACACAGCCGCGACGAATGCGCTGCGACACAGGCTCCCTGTCATCTGCCGCAACACCAAAAACAGCAATACGGCGTTGGCAGCGTGCAACAGGACATTGACTGCATGGTGTCCTCCGGCATTCAGTCCGAAGACCTGGCAGTCCAGCATGTGTGAAAGCGTGGTGAGGGGTATCCAATTGGCTACCTGCGGGTGGGTGAAGGCCCAGCCAACCGCTTTGACAGACAAACCCTGCTGCACCACCGGGTTCTGAAAGACATAATGCTGGTCATCGTAGCCGACGAATTCGAAGTGTGCCGTTTGTCCGAAAACAGCCAGCACCGCCAGCATCAGCAAAATGCAAACACACACCACCTGCGTCGTTTCCGTTTTTCTTGCTGTCAGTGTCGCTCTCAAGTTCCGGCTTTCAGCTTCGAGTTTCTTGCCATTCAAACTTGTGATCTAAGCAGAGAGACGATGACCCTTGCAATGCCAAAGGGAGTCGTCACACAATTGTTGCAATCCTAATCCTTGAAACGGCTGTTCCTCTTGGGCAAGATGTACGCCTAATGTTTCATTTCCACTTTTCCTTCCCATTGTGCCGGATTGCCGACGATTCCAGACTTTTTGGCCTCCAATTGTGAAGAATCGCTGACATTGAGCGCGGTTCACGCCCAACACTCATCTGTTTCGGGCAAATGTGACGTAAGTGGTTGATGATGAGCATCTTACACGTCTGTCAAGTCATATCCACTTTTCCTCAACCCATGTCTGTTTTTAAGACGCACCGTTTTGCCGATGCCTTACACTGGTGCCGACATTGAGCAAGAGTTTGCCCGATGCGAACGATGTGAAGTTGGTTCGAATCAAAGGACCAAAATCGCCGTAAAACAGTCAAACTAGCGAAGTTGGCCAGATGAAGGCCAGGAGAAAAGAAGACAGACACTATGAATAAAAATCAAACGATCATGCTTGCCATGGCGGGCGCAACCCTCTTGGCGTCCTCCCAGGCCCAAGCTGGCGGCTTAACAAGTTATGCCTACGGTGACCTGCTGTTGAACTTCCGAAATACTCAGACCGACACAGGTAATGACGTAGTGGTTGACATGGGCAATGTCAGCACTTTTCTGAGCACCGTTGCGACCGACGGCGGCACCGTTGTGTTGGATAATGGCACCGGGTACAGCGCCACCGCCGGCATCAACTACTTTTCAGCCGGCGACTTGCAAACCGAGGTCGGTTCGTTCAATCAAGTTGGCATGTCGGCTATCGCGGATGCCGTGCAGTCCGGCACAGCCACGCAGAAGGCCACATTGTGGTTGTCCAGGGTGGTCACCTCAGGCCAGGGCAGCAGCTCCCAGGTTTCAGGCCCCAATGCCTCCTTGGTAAAGGGCTATATACAACAGATTGGTGGCGAAGCCTCTTCTGCTGGTGGAGATGGAAATCAGTCAACGTTAGCCAATTCAGTCAATGCAGCAGTAGTTCTCGCCAGCGCCCCTGGTAGCTACCAAAACCAAGGTCAGGCTCCCGGCGACCCGACAACAATCAATTATCAAGGCGTCATTAGCGTTAGCGGCTCTGCTCTCGAAGCGACGCCGTCGGCTGGCACCGTTTATGAGGCTTTGTGGACAACGCCTCCGACTGGAACCAGTGCCACCTACGATGGCTACTTCGCCTTCGAACCCAACGGCGAAGTGGTTTTCTCGACTGGGACTGTTTCCGCGATTCCCGAACCGTCCACCTACGCCTTGTTCGCGGTAGTCGGTCTCGCCGCCCTGGCTTTCCGCCGTCAATTGCGCTCCCTGGCCGCGTAATACGGATTCAAAGTGAAACGAAAAAAATTCCCGATTCAAGAGAAACAAAAGAAAACTAATAATAGAAAGAGATTACGTAATATGAACAAAATGATCAATACAGTCAGCGCCCTGGCGCTGGGGCTTGGATTCGCGGGCGTCGCGCAAGCTCAACCGGACGGCAGCGTGGTCGGGGATCCAGTTTATATCACTGGATCCACCGCGTTCCGCTCGCAAGTCTATAACGGGCTGGGAGATTTGGGCCTGACAGCCGCAGCGAGTGACAAGAGCGGCTCGAATTGGTTCACCTTCTCAGGCGCTGTTGCCGCCAACGCCGGCGGCATAACGGGCGTGACGGCGATCCCCGCTGTCACCGTGTTCTGTTCCTGGAGCGGTTCCATGGAGGGAGTCCAGAACCTCGTCACCCCGCAGTCCGCAACCTATCAGAACGTAGATGGTTCCTTCTATGGCGGTACCTTCTCTCATACCGGCGCCGACGTTGCGTTCTCGGACATAGGCCAGACGGTATGCTATCAAGGGATCGTAGGGTCAGGAGCCAATCCGGTGAATTACACGGCGCATAAAACCGGAATTACTTTGCAGGAGATTCGGCTCACCGCTGACAAAGCCCGCAAGGCGACGACCGGCATGGCGATTATACCGTTCACCTTCGTGGTCAATAACGCCGCATCAGGCATTAAGAACATTACCCTCACCCAATTCGAGGACCTGTGGAACACGGGCGGGTTCGGATATCCTCTGAGCTTCTTTACGGGCAGCGCCGGGGATTCGGCCACACCCGTGATTCCCGTGGGTCGGTACAACCTCTCCGGGACTCGCACCGCGGTATTCACGGACCTCGGTTATTCACTGCTCAATGACATTGATCAATTTGCCTTGAGCGCCGATGGGACCACCACGCCCGGCCTGGCATCCACAGACACGGCTCCCCCTCCTTCAGGCGGGAACCAATGGGTGGAAGTTGTTAATGATGGATATTATTCCGGTGGCAATGTAGGGGCCGCAATCCATGCCAGTTCGGTTAATGGAGCGACCGCTGCGGTTGCTTACATCGGCTGGCCGGATTCGTCCAAACTCACTGGCACCGGCGGCGAGGGCCCGATCAATTATGAAGGCCAAGTGCCTTGGGTTGGTGGAACGTTCCCCAATTCGGGCGGTTATAATATCAACGCCGTCATCAATGGTTCTTATACCCTGTGGACTTATGAGCGATTGTATGCCAGTCCGGCGGTATCCGCTGGCACTCAAACGGAATCACCCGGCGTACGAATGAGCTCTGCCCAAGTCCAGGCTTTCGCGCAGGATTTGATTCTGGCAATCCAACATGAAATTCAGAATTCTGCCAACTACACGAAGTTTGGCACTCAAGTCACCGGTGAACAGACGGCGGTCAACCTCAGCCAAATGCAAGTCTATCGCACAGGCGACGGCGGCGATGTGCAGCAGGGCAACTAGATCCCTCATGCTGCGTCAATTCGGGAATTGAAGTCTCCGTTCCGGGGGCGAAACAGGGTGCGGACCCGCAAGGGTCCGCGCCTTTTCTTCTTCAATTGGCGCGGAGGACTGCCGATGCGCACGGGGCGTACTTTTCCATCCCTCGAATTCCGGCCAATACAATGTCACGCAATTGTAACACCGCAGTCGCGGGGCTGCCATAAATCACCGTATAATGGAATGACATGGCAAGACCGCGCAAACCAGCCCCGATGTCGAACCCTGCGCCCCTGTCCAAGTTTGAGAAAATCATCTCCAATGGCGCCGAATGGACTATGGCGGCGCAGGACTGGGTGGTTCTCCAGTTGGCCGAGGGCGTTGCCTACGCGTTTGACAGCAAGGCGACCAGGGAATTGCCGCAGGGCGGGGTGATTGTCTGCCCGCCCCAATCACAGGTCGCGCTCACGGCGAGTGTGCTGGGACGCGCGGTGATCCGCGGCATGGCAATCCGGGTGGATTCCTTGACGGGGTTTCTGACGACTCAGGAGAGACATTGCCTCGATGCGGAAGTGCCCCGCCATTTCGCGCCATTCCTGGCTCTGCCGCCCGATCATGAGATGGCCAGGCGGATGACGCGGATCTTCGCGCAGGGCCAGATGCCGGCGTTGGCGAACCGGCTTGCCTTCGCCCAGGCATTTGCGGAACTGGTGGCGCCGCAGTTGTGCGAGGCGCTCAAGCAGGGGATGAAGACTGAGAAGAACCAGCAGGAGGCCAAGATTCGGCTGAGGCAGATCCTCGGTCAGATTCCAGAATCCGAGCTGTCAAGTTTTTCCCTGCCCGAATTGGCCAAACAAATGCACTGCTGCGAACGGCACGCCAGCCGGCTGTTCCGGGGGGAGTGCGGAACCAGCTTCCCGTCCTTCGTCTCGGATATTCGCCTCAGGAAAGCCTGTCACTTGCTGTTGGAGGGGAACCTGAAGATTGTTGACGTGGCGCTGGGAAGCGGGCACGGCTCGCTGGCGCATTTTAATTATGCCTTCAAAATGAAGTTTCACATGACACCGACGGAATGGCGGGAACGACAGACAGCGCCCGCGCGCCGTCCGACACGGTCAAAGCTGCTGCAAATGGCGGCGGCGGTGGTTTGGCTGCTGTTGAGCGTTGCGGGAGTTTCCACGTGTTTTGGGGCAGCAATGGTCGGGCCGTCCCCCACCAACGCCGCCAGCGCCAGCACTTCCGCTGGCACCAATGCCGCGCCCGGCACCAACACCCGCGCAACATCCGCGCTCATGTTCACGGTCAACCGGTATGAGGTGCTTGGCAACACACTGCTGTCAACCAATCTCATTTCCAGTGTCCTTGCGCCCTACACCGGGGACGGCGTGGATATGGGAGGATTTCTCGCCAAAGTCACCAACGCCATGGGCGCGCTGCAACTGGAGTACAGTCACCGCGGTTGGTCCACCGTGAAAGTGAGCGTGCCCCCGCAGAGCAATACCAATGGAGTGGTCCTCCTGCAGGTGACGGAAGGGAAGCTGTCGGCCGTCAGGATTTTGCACAACCGTTACTTCAGTTCAAACAACATCATTGCCTCGTTGCCCTACGTCCAGTCCCTCCTTTCCGGGGATCGCATGCTGAACTCAAAGGTATTTCAAACAGAGTTGGACCGCGCGAATTCCAACCCCGACCGGCAAATTTCGCCTGAAATACGAACCGGTTCGGATGCCGGCACCTCAGCCCTGATCTTGGATGTCAAGGACCACCTTCCCTTGCATGCACGGCTGGAGTTTGACGACTATAGCCCGCCAGGCACACCGGCTTTGCGGCTCAACGGCAATCTCTCCTATGCCAACCTGTGGCAATTGGATCACACCCTCGGCTTGCAGTATGGGTTCAGCCCGGAGAAAATGAAGCCATCGCTGGGGGAGGACACGCATCTGTCGTTGAACCCGATGGACGCGCCGGAAGTGTCATATTACAGCGGCTTTTATCGGATGCCGTTCGGTGCGCCAGCGGCGGTGGAGGACCAGATTGCGCAAAATCCCAACCAATTTGGTTACAATGAGACGACCAGGCAGTTCATCCAGCCTCCGGCCATCGCGCGACCGGAGTTCACTGCGTACGCGTCCCGCTCAACCACCGGGCCGACCATGTATGGGCCGAACTATAGCGTTGTCGATACATCCCTGCTTCAGATTGAAAAACAATTCATCTCCCAGCAATACACTTCGCAAACCACGGTCGGAGGAAGGCTCAGTTTTCCGCTGCCAACGTGGCACGGGATTCAATCGAGTTGGAGCCTTGGGATGGACTACAAGGAGGACAAGGTGGTGACGCTGCCCACCAATTACTTTTACTTCACCACGGTCATCACTCACGGCATCAGTTCATCGGTCCCTCCTACCATCACCAAGACCACGATTGCCATTCCAGGCTCCGAAACCTACCCCTCCTTGCAGTACACGCCCTTCTTTTTGGGTTGGAACGGATCGCGCCAGGATCATTGGGGACAATTTGGGGTGCCGGAAAATCGTTGGAGTCTGTTTAACGGGGGCATTTCCCTGGTGGCGGGAACGGGTGGGACGTTCTCCCGCGAAAAGGCATTCCCGACGCTGATTTCTGGCAACAAGGATGCCACGACAGAATTCCTGGCGATTCGTCCGCAGTTGTCGCGCACCCAGGTGCTGCCCGGCAACTTCACTTTGTATGGCAACCTCGCGGGACAATGGGCCAATGAACCGCTGCTGAACTTGGAACAATTTGAGCTGGGAGGCAATGCCAGCGTCCGGGGATACCAGGAAGGGGAGTTCTACGGCGACACCGGATGGATGGGGCAGGCGGAACTCCGCTCGCCCTACTACTGGCGCGGCGCGGGCCGGCGGTTCGGGACCCAGGTCACCGCCTTCACGGATTACGGGGAAGGTTATCTGGTGGCGCCGGGCGCAACGCAGAATTCAGTCCAGGCGCTTTGGGGCACCGGGGTGGGCATCAATTTCAAACTCGGCCCTCATGTGGAAAGCCACGTTTTGATTGCGTGGCCGCTGATCAACAGCCCGGATACCAGATACGGGCATGAACGGATTATGTTCAGCCTGAGCGCGCAACTTTAGCTGCAAGCAGTTCAAACGGCATTTTATATGAAAACACATTCATTTCTGAAATCCGGGGAGCGCACGTCCCGATTCCGAATAGGGATGTGGCGGCCCTCGCCTCGTGGGCCGCATCAAACCCGCGCTGCCAATTTGAATGTGGCCGCCCTGGCGCATCTCCTGCGCGGCTTGGTCGCCCGTGTTACGGCCGCTTTCTGTTTCCCTTTCCTCCTCGCAAACGCCTGCGCAAATCCGCAGGGGTTGACCGTCGTTTCCGGTTCAGCTCACTCCACCCAACAGGGAAATGTGTTGCAAGTTACTACTTCGGTGAACGCGATCTTGCAGTGGAACAGCTTCAATATTGCCCCAGGCGAAACGACGGTCTTTCACCAGCCTTCAGCCAGTTCAATTGTCATTGACCGGATCAACAGCGCGAATCCCTCGGCCATTTTTGGCTCATTGCGGGCCAATGGCATTGTAGTCCTGGAAAATCAAAGCGGGTTTTACTTTGGCCCCAACGCTTTCGTCAAGGCCGGCGGGCTGGTGGTCACCACTGCGGCGGTCAATCCCTGGTCGTCCGCCGGAGGCGCGGGTTGGAGTTTTGACGGCCTGCCGGCGGTGACTCCGATTGTCAACTACGGGCATCTGGAAACAGCATCGGGTGGATCGCTCTTCTTAATCTCCAAACAGATTCAAAACAACGGTACCATTTCCGCGCCCGGCGGCACAGCGGCGCTCCTGGCCGGCCAGGAGGTCTTGCTCTCGGAACGGCCGGACGGTTTGAGCCTGGCAGTCCCCGTCAAACTGCCTGCCGGCAGCGTGGACAACCAGGGCCGGATCGTGGCAGACGCGGGGCAGGTACTTTTGCAGGCGCAAACCGTCAATAATAGCGGAGTGATCCAGGCCAACTCAGCGCGGGTGAAGAATGGCGTCGTCGAATTGTTCGCTTCCGACGATGTGCAATTGACCGGGACCTCGGTGATTCAGGCCAATGGCGGCTCGGACGGCGCCAGCCAGGGGGGGAACATCACGATCAAGTCCGGCGGCACGTTTGGCGACAGCACCGGAAGCCAAATCTCGGCGACCGGCGGGGCGAACGGCGGGAATGGCGGAAATGTGGAGATAAGCGCTCCGAGCATCCTTTCTTTGAATTCGGCCATGAATGCGAGCGCGCAGCCGGGCTTCACCGGCGGACAACTTTCCCTCGATCCGGAGAACATCATACTGGCCATTTCCGGCGGGGGCAGCGCCGGCAATGGAACTGTGACGGCGGGGAGCACTCCGGGGACGACGTTGCAATTGAACGTGAACACCGCCTTTGCCAATATGAATTTTTCCCAGATAATGCTCCAAGCCACTTCTGATATCACGTTGAGTCCGGGCACGAGTTGGGATTTAAGCCAGAGCACGGGCAGGACTTCGGGGCAACTGACCCTTCAGGCCGGTGGCGATATCTTGCTGGGTGCGGAGAACAACCCTTCCACCATCAAGGATGAGAACAACTGGTCAGTGACACTCGATGCGGGATATAATTTTGCGACCGGCCACGTTGATGCCGGCGTTGGAAATGTCACCCTCTACGACTTGAGTCGGATCTCTACCGCCGCCGGAAACATCACGGCAGTAGCCGGGAATGATGTCTCGCTGGAATCCGGGGGAATTGTGACCGGAATTGCCAACGGCAGGGTGATCGGCGGCGGCGGCGGCAATATCAGTGTCCAGGCGCTGGCTGGAAATGTCAATTGCGGTTCCGGCCCGGCAGGTTTTCGCTTCTCGTCCACCGGCGCAGGCTATACGGTGGACCCCTCGTTAAGCGGCATCAGCACCGCCAGCGGCGGGAATGTCACGATTCAAGCCGGCGGCAGCATCGTGTCCGTGCTGCCGGTAACCACACTTGGAGGAAGACAGGAAGACCCTGGCTCTGGGGCTTTCGGCGCCGCTCCGGGCAACGTGACCCTGATCGCGGGCGGCGATGTAATCGGCCATTATGTCGTGGCTAACGGCACGGGCAGCATCTCGGCCGTCAATGCGGGCGACAACAGCCAGGATATTTCGCCAGGCCTGGTCAACGCGGGCATCAGCAGCCGGGATCTTGCTCTGGATCTCATCAAAGGCGAATGGGTGGTCAACGCCACCGGCAACATTTCACTTCAGGAAGTGCGCAACCCGAACGGAATGTTCAACAACAATACCATCCGAGGGGCTTCCGCTCCCACACAATTCCTGTTCAATTACGATCCCCTCGCCGCTGTGGTCTTGAACGCCGGAAATGGCGTTACCATCACCGGCCAGAACCTGCCACGAATTAGCAGTGTAAATGATGGTGAAGGACTTATTTTTCCGCCTATTCTAACGATCAATGCCGGACCGGGCGGTATTACCCTTGACACCAGCATCAGTTTGTTTCCTTCCCCGGAGGGAACCTTAAACCTGACCACCACCGGCGGCGGCAACCTCAGCAGCGCCACTCCTGGAATTACGGCGGGCATCTGTTTATCCGACTCCCAGTCTTCTCAATGGCAGGGTGGGATTTCCTTCACCTCCGCGGACAATAATCAAAACGTGCTGCTGCATTTGAACGACCCGAACCCGGCGCGGATCAATATCAGCGGCTCGGTTTCCGACATTGCTCTCGACATCCCCAAACCGCTCGAGATGCACGTCACGGGCAACATTGTTGACTCCAGCGCAACCATTCAGAATCTGCATCCCACCGACACGAGCGTCATCTCGGCGGGTGGAGAGATCCTCGATCACAGCGATTACGTGATCCTCACTCTGCCTGTTGGAGAGGCGCCTAATTTCAGCGCTTTGGACCAGGTTGCATATCCCTTCCTCAACGCGTTTACCCTCGCTCCGGCGCCGAATAACAATGGCATTCTGACACTTCCCAATCCCAATTACAATCCCGTTCTGAACGGCCAGGATGGTTCGTTCAAGTACTTTCCCGCTTCAGGTAGCTTGGTGTATTATGGGGTTATGTCGCCTGCCGTGGAGCAGGCCTTGCTCTCTATGACAACCCGTTTTCTGACTGCGGCCTCCATTGAACAAATCTACTCCCAAAGCCAGCCTGATGCGACTCAACCGCTCCCTGGTTATCTGATTGCCGGGCCGGGAACATTGCGGATCAACGCGGCTTCGATGAACTTGGGGAACAGCGTTGGCGTGATTTCGCAGGGATTTAATAATGATGCGGCGCTGGCGCCCTATACTCCTCGCGGCGCAAATATTGACATTTCCTTGAGCGGAGACCTCACGATGCTTTCTTCGTCCATCAGCTCCCAGTACGGAGGGGAAATTAACGTCGTCAGCGGCGGCGCAATTGACCTCGGCTCGGCACTTGTTCCAGCCACGGGCTATGTGGGCATCATCAGTGTGTGGCAAGGCAACATCAGCGTGATTGCGGACGGGGACGTGAATGTGGATGGCTCGCGCATCGCTGCCTATGATGGCGGCAACATCTTCGTGGAGTCGTTACATGGAAATGTCAATGCGGGCACCGGTGGCGAAGGGCTTGTGGCCGTTTCCAAGCCTTACTTGGATCAAAAGGGTGGGGCGGCAAGCCTCACCGATGTCATTCCGGGCAGTGGCATTCTGGCGACCAGTTTTCCTGAATTGGTTTATGGCGAGTCTTCTTCTCAAGTCGGGAATATTACCGTCCAGACCCCCCAGGGCGACATCACGGCCAGCAAGGGCGGGATTGTTCAACTCGTTTTGGGTCCGGTTGCACGGAACGATGTTACCATCAATTTGAATGCCGGCAGCAAGAACAGCGACGGCACAGTCGCTTACGTCGGCAATGTGGACGCTGCCGGCTCCGGCGTTGTCGGCAGTCAGGTGGATATCACCGCCACGGGAAATATCAATGGCCTTGTGGTGGCCAGCGTCAGCGCGAGTGTGAGTGCCCTGCAAAATGTCAACGCGACGGTTCTGTCTCAAGGCGCAGCTACCGTGAGTGCGGGGGGGACGGTCAGCGGGACCGACGTGGGTACAGGGGTCGTAAGCGTGACCGGAGGGAAGGATGTCGCCTCAGCTTTTTCTTCAACCCTTGTCAATGCTGTGGGCGCTGCGCCCGGTTCGGCGGCGACCCCCACTGCCCCGACTCCCCCTTCTGCCAATCCCGTGGAGCCACAGCAATTGAATCCAGCGCAGTCTAACACCGATGTTGCAAGCATCTCTGGAGATGGCGATGACCCGCTGCATCCGGGAAGAAAGCCACTGATAAAGGAGTACGTTGGCCGGGTGACAGTGCTCCTGCCGGAGTAAGGCGGTGGAAATGAAGACTGGTGGCAAGATGCGGCCGGGATTTTGCGGCCCAGCGAGGCGTGAACGAGACGCATATCCCCGCGATCTGCAACGAGTGAATAACGAAGCTGGGCGGCAAAAGAACAAGGCAGGTTGCCACCTTTATTCATTTCCCCCGCCTAACTTAAAACTTCCAAGTCGCGTCCACCTGCAGGATTTGGTACCGGTTGATTGGATTCGGCAGGGGCAAGTCGGCGTTGTAGCCGCCTGTGCCTAATTGATTGTTAATTCGCTCGGCCACACCGTAGCGCAAGGTCCCGATGATCGCGTCGGTGAAGCTGTAGGCGAAGGCCGCATAAAGTCCTTGCAAGTTGCCGCGGCCTTCAAAGAAGTCCGAATCCAGCAGGTTGGGGTCCAGCGCATATTGTTCGACATGCTGCCAATAGGCCCGCGCCTCCCATGTCCCCTTTTTCGGCCTTGAGCCATAGACCAAATCCAGATTATTCCCGACGGCCACGCCAAATTGCATGGCCTGATTCTGGTTCAGTTGCAGGCCACCGGGGAAGGCTTTCGGTGCAGCATAGTAAGCAGAACGGGCGCGGTCATCCCCCTCCATATTCAGGCTGTAATCGCCAAATACCCTGGCACCCAGGGACCCAATTTTGAAATTGATCTCCATCGGAAATTCAAGGATGGACAGATCATTGATTCCCGTTTGGTTGTAGCTGGAGATTGCGCCAAACCCCCCAGGCAGAGTACTGGAGCTGGTGCCGCCAGAGACCAGCGGGTCTGGATTGAAGGTGAAGCCGCGGATTCCCTGCCCCACGAACGGGCCATAAAACCCCGCGCTCGCGTTCCCATGTCCCACATAATTATAGAAAACAGGAGCCACTTTGACCGATAAATTGGTATCCACATGATAGTTCACCCCCACTTGCCAGGCCATCATATAAGCATTTTGGTCGGAAAAATCCCCCAGGTAGTACGCCGCAGTTGATCCTTCCACCGCTTCAGCATTGGCAGGAGTTACGTCCTGGTATATATACTGTCCCAGCGTTGCGAAGAAGTCCGCCGGGCCGTAGGTGTATTTGAATTTCTCCACCAGCCCCTCCGGGGTGTAGTCCGAATCCCATACCATCGGGGTCGTGTATAGCGGCTGCGGCACTCTGCCCACTGAAATGTCCACCCACGAAGCCGGGCGCCAACCGAGATACGCCTGGCCGATATAAAGGCTATAGCTGCTCTTGCTGAAAGGCCCCGCGTAGGGAGATGTGCCGGTGCCGCCCATAGTGTTCCAAGTGGACCGCTGGTTTGGCGAAGTTTCCAGCCGGAGTCCGTAATAAAAGTCATCCACCAAGTCACCGCGCACCCCAATCCGCAACGCGTAGCGCCACCGGTCGGCCGTATCGTAACTTTTCGCGTACGGTCCCGCTTCCTGACCCAGTTGCGCGGAGCGGTATTCGTAGCGCATCCGCAGATCGCCGAACAATTCCATGCTCTTGATGGCCCCGCTCAACTTGAACTTTATCCCACCTGTGTTGTTGGTGCTAACCTCCTCTTTTAGATCCGCCGCCTCGTTCGTCGTGAGAACTCCCTTGGCCACCAATTTGTCCAGTAACGCATCCGCAGAGACTTGGGCCGTCGCCGTTGTGGCCAACGCCAGGCACCCCGCCGTCCCGGCCGTTATTGCCGCTATCCTTTGTAGTAGATTCATTATAAATTGGTTCTTAAATGTTGCTCTCTGATACCGTCTTTTTGTGACAGCTCAAAGGAGATTGTGTGACAATCGTGTGACAATCGGTTTATTTGAGCGTATCGGCTCACAATGCCTTGACTTAAGGGAGTGCCTCGAAGAGAGTCCCAGTTCTTTACTTGTCTTAACTTGTATGAGGACTGCCGGTATTCGCACATTCATGCTCCGATTGCTTTTTCAATGTTGCCGGACGGGGCTGGCGCCGCTTGCCGCTCTTGCGGCTTGCTGGGTGGCCTTCCCGGCTGTCACCGTCGCAGCTCCGACGCTGCTTTACTCCTTCTCCGCCCCGAGTTTCCCCACTCCGTCCCTTGCGATCAACAGCGACGGGCAGGCCCCCGCGTCCGCGCTGGTGCTCACCACCAGTGGATATCTGTACGGCACCGCTTCGCATGGCGGCGCCAACGGCGCGGGTTCCATCTTCCGCATCTTAACCAATGGTGCAAATTTCTCCAACCTCTTTTCTTTCCAGGCTTCTTTTCAGGCGGTTGCAGACAGTGGGAAGACCAATTACGCGACCAATTACGATCTGCAGCCGAACGATTTGGTGCAGGGAACTGATGGAAATTTCTATGGCACAACCCGGTTTGGCGGCTCCAATTTCACCGGCACGATTTTTTCGATTTCCCCCTCCGGTTCCTTCACAGACCTTCACACCTTCGCCGCGGAAACCATCAACACGAAGGGTCACGCGATCAGCGCCGAAGGCGCGATGCCGGTCGGCGCCCTGGTGCAGGGGACCGACGGTAATTTTTATGGGACGACTCAATATGGAGGTTCCAATGGCACAGGCACCATCTTTCGCGTCACCTCTGCGGGCGCTTTCACCAGCTTGTATTCATTCAGCCCATCGGCCGCCGGCTCCACTTCCGCCAAAGGCGCCGTTCCCAACGCTCTGATTCTGGGAAACGATGGCATTTTCTACGGCACCACACAGCAAGGCGGACTGGACAATGCGGGCACTTTCTTCAAATTCACCCTGGCAGCCGGCTTTACGCAGTTATATTCGTTCAATGGCCAGGCGCCCGCCAACAACCCGCTCACTCCAAACTCCGCGCTGGCGCAGGGCGCCAACGGAAATTTTTACGGGACAAGCGCTTTCGGCGGCTCGCAGGGCGGTGGATGCATTTTCGAAATCACGGCCGCCGGCGGCGCGACCGTCCTCCATTCATTCCCTCAGCTCAACGCGGGAGCCGGCGCTTCCTTGACCCTCGGCGCGGACGGCACGTTCTATGGCACAACCGCGGCCAACGGTTTGAACAGCGAAGGCACAATGTTCAGACTCACTCCGTCAGGCGATTTCAGCGCTTTCTTCTTCAGCCCATTGGACGCCAATTCGGACAATGCCGCCGGCGCCAATCCGTCCGCCGCTTTGACAGCTGGCGCCGGCGGCGCCTTCTATGGCACTTGCTCCGCCGGTGGAACCGGTGGTTCCGGCGTCATCTTTCAAATCATCGCCTCCGAGTTTGATCCGCCCTCTTTTCAGTCACCGGCCAACCCGCCCCCGGCTTTGACCAACACCCTGGTCGGCGCTTCCATAACCCTCGCCTATTCCGCCCAAGATCCAACGTCCGTGAGCTATCAATGGCTGCGGAATGGATCGAATTTCTTGGCGGATGGCGGCGACCTCTCAGGCTGTCTGACTGGCACCCTGACGATCAACCCCGTTTTCCCCCGTGATATCGGCAGCTACAGCCTCCTCATCAGCAACTCTTGGGGTGCTTTGACCAGTTCGATGACGGTTTTGACGGTTAAGCCCCCGGAGATTTTCATTTCCTCTCCGGAGCCTGGCGCCCGCACCAATGCGCCGGTATTCTCCGGAACTGCCACCAACGCGCCCTTGTTCGCCGTTGCCTATTCCAACGAAGTCCGGCCGACAAACATAATTTACACCATCAGCAACACCTTCAGCGGTTTCGCCGTCACCGGTCTGGTGGCGGCCATCACCCCGGGCGCCGGGGGGGGCTCCAATTGGTCGTTCTCCGCGACTCCTTTCCCCGGCTCGAACATCCTGTCTGTGCAGTGCGTGGATGTTTCCGGCAACGCCTCGCCCGTCGCTTCACGCGCCTTTTTCTTCGAGCGGCAAAGTCAATTGACCGTTCTCACAACGGGGAGCGGTGCTGGCGGCTTCACCATCACCAATGGCGCGATGCTTGATGTCGGCCAGAGCTACTCCATCACCGTCAGTCCAATTTCATCCCTGTTCAGCACTTGGACCGCTGCGGTCATCGGGGTCGCCGGGGCTAATATAAGCTACGATCTGACTTATCCGTTCATCATGCAGTCAAACCTCGTGTTGACAGCTAAATTAATGTCGCGGCAACATCCCTCCGTTTCCATCTCTTCCCCAACCAACCACGTTCGCGTCGGTTCCGCGGACTTCACGGGCTTCACCGGGACCGCGGCCAGTTCGCCGCTGTTGCCTGGTGCCAACCCCGGCTATGTCCGGCTGACCAACGTGGAGTATTGGCTGACCAATGTCACCACCGGCTCCGTCAGGAGCGGTTTCGCGGCTCTCACCGGCGGCGGCTCGGTCTCCAATTGGTCCATCCCGGTCACTCCCATGCCCGGCACCAACACCCTGTCCGTGCAAAGCCAGGATTTCTCTGGCGGCCTCTCGCCAGTTGTGTCCCGGACCTTCTTTTACAAAGTGCCGGCTGCTTTTACGCTCGTGAAAATCGGGAATGGAGCCGGCACATTCACGGCTGCCTCCCATGTGCCCGGCGATGTCCCTCCCACGAACGGCGCAACGCTCAACATCGGAGAGCGCTACTCAATAACCGCCAACCCGGGTCAGTTCTCCCGCTTCATCCAATGGCAGGGCATTCCCGGCAATCCCTCCTCTCCGACTGTATTGTTCACCATGACAGCAAACTTCGTTTTGACGGCGAAATTCATGGAGATTCCTCCTGTCGTGGCCATTTCCACCCCAAAGGCCAATGTGCGCTACAGCGGCACTAATTTCCAAGCCGCTGGCACCGCATCGGGCCATTTCACTATCACCAATGTCATCTGGGCTTTGCAGAACAATTTCACCGGCTCCTTCTCCAGCGGCTCCGCCATGTTGGCGGCGGGCGCTGGCAATGTCTCCAATTGGTCCGTCACCCTCGCTCCCCCGCCCGGCCCCAACATCTTGACAGTATATTGTGAGGATGTTGGCGGCAACCAATCCCCCGCGGTTTCCAGCGCGTTCTTTCGCAAAGTTCAGTCCCGTCTGACCGTGACCAACGCCGGACCCGGCCACGGAACCTACAAGGGCGCGGCTTCCGTCGCCGGCGACGCCGTGCCCGCCGATGGCGCGATGCTCAACCTCGGCGAGAGCTACACGATCACCGCCGTGCCGGACTCCTCTTCCCTCTTCAGCAATTGGGTCAGCGCCGATGCCGTCTCCTTCACCCCGGCTTTGCCGTTTGTCATGCAGTCAAACTTGGTACTGACAGTTACCTTCATCACCAATTTTTTCACGCCCCTGGCCGGAACTTACAACGGCCTCTTCCTTCCCCGTGGCGCCGTCAGTGGGGCAAACGCCGGGATGCTCTACAACCTCGGACTTCGGAAAACAGGCGCGTTCAGCGGCCAGTTGTTAATGGCCGCCACGAACCACTCATTCTCCAGCAAGTTCGACGCTTCCGGCCAAGCCAGCTTCAATGCCGGCCAGTTTTCGGTTTCCTTGACCCTGGACACCGCCGCCTCCCAAATTACAGGGACTGTTGGCTCCTCCTCGCTGATCGCCAATTTGGCTTCCGACGCCCTGCCGTCGGCCCGGTACACCATCCTTCTTTCACCAACTCCGGCGGATTCTGCCGCTTCCCCTCCTGGCGACGGATACCTCCTCCTCACCAACCATGCCGGGGTCGCCACTCTCAAAGGCGAATTGGCAGATGGGACCGGCTATAATCAGTCCGTTGCAGTATCCCAGGCCGGCGACATTCCTCTTTTTTCCAGACTCTACACAACCGGCGCTTCCGCCGGCATGTTGCTGGGGTGGATCAATCTTACAAATCTCCAGGCCGCCGCCCCGCCTGGCACATTGACATGGATAAAGAACCCGCTCCGGTCTCCGACTCGTTATACCAATGGTTTTGCCAGCACCTTATCGGTGCAAGGCTCTCTTTGGACAAACCCGCCCGGCTCCAACTCCGCCATTTCATTGACCAATGGCGAGCTGGTCATCTCCAACACCGGTTTGCTCCTCACCTATACCAACATCCTCGTGAGCAACAACACACTTAAGAATTCCGGCGCGCTCCCGACAAATTCCCTGACCGCCGCCGTCACTCCGCAAACCGGCCTTTTGACTCTTACCTTCTCCGACAACAACGGCAAGCCAACCCAGGCAAGGGGAGCAATCCTTCAGGACACCACGAATGCCGGAGGCTTTTTCCTCACCCCCACCAACGCCGGTTCTCTCCGGTTGCAGCCGTAACCAAAACACTATTGCGTTGCCAGGCCGACGTTTGTGATCCCCGATTGTTGCAGCGCGTCCAGAACCTTGACGACGTTCTGGTATTCCACCACGTCGGTGCCTTTGACAACGACTTTGGGAGCGTCCTCCGTCAGTTTCAATGCATACAGGCTGTTGCTGATTTGGTCGTCGGACACGAAATTCGAGTTCAGGAATACCTTGCCCTCGTCGTCCACCTGGATTCGGTTGATTTTGGGCAGGTCATTTGTATTCTGAGGCTTGGGCTTGTTGTCGCCGGAAGGCAGCACCATCTTCAGGGAGTTGATCATCTGCGGCGTCGTGATGATGAAAATGACGAGCAGCACAAACACCAGATCCAATAGCGGTGTGATGTTCAACTCCGTCAATGTGCTGTGCCCGCGCCGGGTGGTTTTTTTCATCGCTTGTGGAGCCGCTGGCTCGGAGTTGCTCCTCTTTATTTTTTGTCCGCCACCTCGGTGGCCAGGTCCACTTTCACAAGGGCGGACTTCTGGCACTGATCCAGCACGGCGCGGACTTGGCGGTACTGGGTCTTGGCATCGCCCCGCACAATCACGCTCAAGTTCGTGTCCTTCATGCGCAAGTCCACCAACCACGCGTGCAGCGCCGGCATGTCCTCCATATGCTTATTGTCCACATACACCGCTCCATCTTTCCGCACGGTTATGTAAGTGACGCTGTGCGGCGGATCCTTCTTGCTCTTCGAGGCGGAGGGCATTTTTATCGGGATGTCATCGGCCACCGTCGTCGTGGTCAAGATGAATATCACCAGCAGCACGAACGCCAGGTCCAGCAGCGGAGTGATGTTCAACTCCGTCAGCGTTTCATGCGCGCTATGGGAGCACTTTTTCATGCCTGCTCTCCGGCTAGACGCCCGCCCTGTATTCGGACATCTCCCGCGCCTCGCTCCCGCTGCGATTCAGCGCCTCCATGATGTGCCGCGCCAGTGTGTCGTTGGATTCCTTCATTTCCTCCGACAGCGACCGGGTGTCCACGTAGCGGTGTTCAATTTGGTTGGCGTAGCGGGCCCCAAACCCGTCCAACTCCTGCGTCAGGTGCCGGATGCTCGTCACCATGAAGTTGTAACTGAACATCGCCGGAATCGCCACCAGCAGTCCAATGACCGTGCAGATCAGCGCCCCAGCCACGCCCGGCGCCATCGCCGTGATGCTCGCCCCGCCCGCGTTCGCTATCCCGGAAAACGTCTCCATCACGCCCCATACCGTCCCCAGCAATCCTATAAACGGCCCCCCTGCCACCGCCGTCGAAAGCACGATCATCCCTTTCTCCAGCCCCATCGCCTCCCCGGCCGCCGCCTCTTCCATCACCACCTTCATCGCCTCGAAGGACGCCGTGCTTACCTTGGTGGTCATCGCGCGCGCAAGGTGATCGGTGTTCCCATGCCCAAGGGTGGGATCATCGTTGACCGGTTTGATAGTCTTGACCGTCACGGGGTTGTTCTTTAAGTGGTAATCCAGTTCATCGGCGCCCCGGATGTAAAGCTGATAGGCCGGTGCTCCCTCAAACTCCTCTCCCCTCCGCTTGATGTCCATCGGATCGCGCGTGGAGGCATAAACGTCCAGGAATTTCTTGGTCCATTTCCGCGCAATGAGAATCTGACGCGCCTTGGTGATGATGATCGTCCAACTGAACAGCGACAGTATCAGCAGCGCCCCCATCGTCGTTTTGCCTTCAGGCGTCGCCCTGTCAATGGCAAACTTCAAGGCATTGACGTGCGGCGGGGCGGGAGGGGCCGCGTCCGCCAGGAACGCCATGTTTCCTATGACGGAATTCAAGGTATGTGTGACCAAGGAGAGATCGGGGTGAAATGGAATCATAATGCTGAAATGTTAAAGAGGCCGGCAGGACGGTTGGTTCTCAAAAACCGTGCTCGCGCGGAAGATCGCCCTGCTTCCGAAGAGGGTTTGACGGTTCCTAGTCTCTGTTGCTGGCCACACGGGGGACAGGCTACACATCCCATGTTACAACCTCGCGTCGAACTGGAAACGATTCTGTGAATTAACCCTTCATTTTCCCCTGCCAGGATAACTGACCGCTCCTATCAGCCCCATAATTCCCAGACTTCCCATTCTTCCCATCGGTCCCTTGCGTCCTTTGCGTCCTTTACGTCCTTTCATTTACGCCGGTTCGCGATAGGTCGCGCCTCCAGTGCCCTGGAAACCCGGAACCCGCCCTCCCGTTACCAGATTAGCAGTCCTCATGCACCCTCACCAAAATCCCTAATACCCCGCCACCGCGCAACAATTGAATTGAAAAGCGATTTTTCCCGGTTATCATGGCCGACTAATTTTCGGTTTATTAGGAATGACTCATGCGATTTGCTGTTTTTGATGAAACCACGGGTGGTGAAACCCGGGTCGCGCTCGTTCCCGATGCGGTCAAGATGCTGCTCAAAAAGCAGCACACCGTCTCGGTGCAATGCGGCGCGGGCCGGGCCGCGTCCATTCCCGATGCCCAGTTCACCGCCGCCGGGGCGCAATTGGCCGCCAATGCCGCCGAACTCGCCGCCGCCGCCGATTGCCTCCTGCTCGTCCGCCCGGTCACGCAGGACCAAGTGGCGGGCATCCCAGAAGGCAAGGCGCTGATAGGCTTCCTGGCGCCGTTGCGAAATCCCGAACTCGTCGCCGCGCTGGCCAAGCGGCGCGTCACCAGCTTCAGCCTCGATTCCATCCCCCGAATTTCGCGCGCCCAAAGCATGGACACCCTTTCCAGCATGGCCGCCATCGCCGGCTACAAAGCCGTGCTGCTGGCCGCCGATGCGCTTCCCAAATTTCTCCCCATGCTCACCACCGCCGCCGGCACCATCCGCCCCTCGCAAGCTCTTATCCTCGGCGCGGGCGTGGCCGGCTTGCAAGCCATCGCCACCGCACGCCGCATGGGCGCGGTCGTCGAGGCCTTCGACGTGCGCGCCGCCGTCAAGGAGCAAATTCAGAGCCTCGGCGCAACGTTCCTGGAAATCCCCAACCAGGAAAATCTCGAGGACAAAGGCGGTTACGCCAAACAAGCCTCACCGGAAACGCTCGCCAAGCAGCGCCAGCTCCTCCACGAGCGCGCCAAAGTCGCCGACTTCATTATCACCACCGCCCAAGTCCCCGGCAAGCCGGCCCCGCGCCTCATCACCAAGGAAATGGTTGCCGACATGAAACCCGGCTCCGTCATTGTTGACCTCGCGGCGGAAAGCGGCGGCAATTGCGAGCTGACCAAGGCCGGCCAGACCGTTTCCGAAAACGGCGTCACGATCATCGGCCCTGTCAATCTCCCGGCCCGGATGCCCCTTGACGCCAGCCGCATGTTGGCGCGAAACCTGGCCAACTTCATCCTCGAAATTACCAGCGAAAAAGGCTTCACGATGGACTGGAAAAATGAAATCTTCGCCGCCACCTGCGTCACGCACGACGGCGAAATAACCCGAAAGGCCCCATGAGCACACTGGCCATGATTTACATATTCATCCTCGCCATCTTCACCGGCGTGGAAGTGATCGCGCGCGTGCCGACCGTCCTTCACACCCCGCTGATGTCCGGCGCGAACGCCATCCACGGCATCGTCCTCATTGGCGGCGTCATCGTCCTCGGCAGGGCTGGCGACAGCGCGCTTCTCTTCACCCTCGGTTTCATCGCCGTGGTTTTCGGCACCTTGAACGTGGTCGGCGGATTTGTCGTCACCGACCGCATGTTGGAAATGTTCAAAGCCAAGCCAAAAGACAAAGACGCCAAATGAACAGCTTCAACATCCCCGAAGCCGCCTATCTCCTCGCCTCGCTCCTCTTCATCTTCGGATTGAAGCGGCTGAGTTCCCCGCGCACCGCCCGCTCCGGCAACATACTGGCAGCGATTGGCATGGCGCTGGCCCTGGGCGGAACTTTCCTCCAGCCGGGCATGGGCAATTTTGGATGGATCATTCTTGCCATTGTCATTGGTACCATTCCAGGTTGGCTGCGGGCCAAAACCGTGAAGATGACCGCCATGCCCCAAATGGTCTCCCTCTTCAACGGCATGGGCGGCGCGTGCGCCCTCTTCATTTCGCTGGGTGAATGGCTGCACCAGATTTACGACGACATAACCGTTCAGATGGCGGACCATCCGCCGACTTTTTCGCCTCACAGATTTCATCACGAGTTGGCCATCTCATTTCCCATGCTGTTGGGAATTGTCCTCGGAGCGATAAGTTTCACTGGCAGCCTTATTGCCTTTGGCAAGTTGCAGGGATTGATCAGCGAAAAATCAGTGCGCTGGCCCCTCCAGAAACCGATCAACGTGGTGGTTGTTTTGGGCATCATCCTCTCAGCCGGAGGTTCTGCCTTTTCTGCTTCTCTCCCTGATCACGCGGCGGTGATTTGGATCATCGTCCTCGTCCTGCTTGCCTTGATCCTCGGCGTCCTGCAAGTCCTCCCCATCGGCGGCGCGGACATGCCGGTCGTCATTTCCGTCTTGAATTCCTGCACTGGCCTGGCCGCGGCCGTCACAGGTTTTGCCATGCAGAACATGGCCATGATTATCGCCGGCACATTGGTCGGCGCGGCTGGCTCCCTCCTCACCGTCTTGATGTGCAAGGCGATGAATCGTTCGCTGGTAAAAGTCATCTTCGGCTCCTTCGGCGCGGGCGCGGCCAAAGGCCACGCCGCCGCCGGCCAATCCGACCGAACCCAGCGCGAAATCGCCGCCTCCGAATGCGCCATCATGATGGGCTACGCGCGCAAAGTCATCATCATTCCGGGCTATGGCCTCGCAGTCGCCCAGGCCCAGCGCCTCGTTCGTGAACTGGACCAACTCCTCGAAAAGCGCGGCGTCGAAGTCAAATACGCGATTCATCCCGTCGCCGGCCGCATGCCCGGCCACATGAACGTCCTCCTCGCCGAAGCCGACGTTCCCTATCCCAAACTTTTCGACATGGAGGAAATCAACCCCGAATTCGACACCACAGACGTCGTCCTCATCATCGGGGCCAACGACGTTGTCAACCCCGCCGCCCGCACCAATCCTGGCAGCCCGATTTTCGGCATGCCCATTCTCCAGGCCGACAAGGCCAAAAACATCGTCGTCATCAAGCGTGGCCGCGGCACCGGCTTCGCCGGCATTGAGAACGATTTATTTTACGACCCCAAGACCCGCATGTTATTTGGCGACGCCAAAAAAGCCGTCCAGGAACTGATCACCGAAGTTAAGGCCCTGTAGGAGCAAGGATGCATGCCTGAGCCGGAGAGGTTGATTCCAAAGCACGGGGGTTACCGGCGCTTGAAGAGTTTTCAAGTGGCTCAATTGGCTTACGATGTTGCCGTCCGTTTCTGCGGCAAGTACATCGAGAAACGCAGCCGCACCTGCGATCAAATGATCCAGGCCGCGCGTTCGGGAGTCCAGAATATTGCGGAGGGGAGCCAAGCCTCCGGCACCTCGAAGAAAACCGAACTCAAGTTGACCAGCGTGGCACGCGCCAGCCTCGAAGAGCTTCGCCTCGATTATGAGGATTTTCTGCGGCAGCGGGATTTGGCATGCTGGCCCCGCAATGACCCCCGAAGACAGGAACTTATCGCGCGGCGTCCAGCTACTGTGGACGACGTGGCCCAGTGGGCGCGCGACACCCGCCAACGGTCCTTCGTCCGACTGGCTGTCCCTGGTGGACAAAGTGGACAATGTGGACAGCGTGGACAATGTGGACAGCGTGGACAATGTGGCCGCGACAAATCCGCGTCATCGTCCACCTCGTCCACTTCGTCCACTCCGTCCACTCCGTCCACCTATGCCGAGATTTCCGCCAACGGCGCGCTGGCTCTTATAGCAGTAGCATCCGCCTTGCTGGACCGCCAGTTGTCCAGTTTGGACAGAGCATTTCTGGAGCATGGGGGTTTCACAGAGCGTCTCTACCGGATGCGCAGCGCGAACAGGCCTTTCAAGCCCCAACCCCCTGCGTATTAACCAACCGATCTTGCTTCTTCCTCCACCACCCCCGCGAATTCCACTCCCAACTGTCCCGCCAGCCATTCGCTGAACGCCCGCCCTTTCTCCTCCGTCCAGCCGCAAGGCGCCACTGCCTCCCGCTTTATGCCCGCCCCGGCCTCCCGTCGCTCCAAAGCCGGCAGAAAACTATAGAAACTCCCGCTCGACAGCCGGCTCACCCGACGCTGCAGACACACCCCCGCCATCTCCCCGCGTGAAAAAGTAACGGGCTGCCGCCGCCTGGCCGTCTGCGGCAGCGTGATGGCTTGCGATTGCTCGTCAATCAACATGTCGTACTTGCCGGAAGCATTCCGCACCGTCGTCCAACAGAAGGCCGCCGCCGCCACCGCGATCACCGCCATCCAAATCCACTCCATCGCCTCCATGCTGGGCGAAAGCCCGATCAGCGCCACAACAGGAAAAGTCGCCACGAACGCCGCGCCGCCCATCGCCGCAACTCCCGCCGCCGGGGCCGACAGCCCGCCCAGGCGCACCCGTATCTTCCCATCCCGCCGCCGGATTCGCACTCCGCCCGCCGCCGGCACGCGCCAACTCTCCCGCAGCCATGCCCCGCCCCAACTCCACAGCAGGACCATCACGGCGTTAACCGGAACGGCAAACAAAATCAGCATCAAATCCCCTCCATCCACACCCGTTGCCAGAACCGAGTTGGCCGGGTTCTTGGGATCGTAATAAGCCGTGTGCTCCGTCCACTTCCGAATATGCTGCGCGACATCCGCTCCGGCGATGCTGGAATACGCATCGTCATACCGGTAGCGCCAGCCGCGGTAATCCTTCCCGTTCACGGCATACGCATACTCGACGGTCAGGCCCGAGTGCAGCGATCCTTCATGGGTTGTCACCTCGCTTTTCACAATCTCGCAACGGGTCTGCGCGAAGCTGCCGGACAGATACTGCCGCACCGTCGTGCCCAGCACAAAGTAGTCCGCCGCGGCAATCACCGCCGTCCAGCAGACCAGCATCACAAGCACAAAATAGGCCGTGGACTTCGACATTTCCCACAATATGCCCCCGTACGTCCCCGAGACAAAGCCGAAAAATCACCCCGATAGTGCGACGGGCGCATCTTGCAACCACCACCACGCGCTTTGCGCCCCCGCGCGGCATCTCCTCCCTCTCCTCCACATACTTGTGGAGGAGAGGGCCGGGGAGAGGAGGCTCTGCTGGTGGTTGTGTCAAGATGCAGCCTAGTGCGACGGGCGCATCTCACCTTTGTCGAGCCTGCCTTTTCGCCCGGCGTGAAGATCAAAATGATTACAGTCAAATCAACGCCCCGAGGAAAGAAGATCGCAGACGATTGCGACAGAAAATCCCAATAAAGGTGAGATGCACCGCTCCCGGTATGCTTGCCTTGAATCTATTCTACCCGCATTGAAAGCCGCAATGTGCGGTAGAATAAATTCGGCTTTGTCAAATGTCGAGCCAAAAAATGGATTTTGGGGCGGCTCTCGGGGGCTCTCAGCTTTGTTGAGCACTCCATCTGACTCGGTGGCCTCTTGGCCCATTGGCTTTGTAAAGGAATTTGTGTAAATGGTTTTTGTTTTGTTTTTCTGTCGTGATTTTTTTTGGCTGTCAGCAGCTAGTTAATACGAGCAGGGGGCGAGCCGCAAGCCCTTGCTCGCGCCCCCTGCGGTCGAATGTTTGACAGCTCCCGGGTTCATAGGGTTCAGTTTAGGGGCGGCATCCGATCGCCAAATTCGACGGCGAATCGGTTCAGCGCCTCGCTCCAGTTGTGAATCGGCATCGTCCATTTTTTGGCAATCCGCTCCAAGGCCAGATAATAGAGCTTGAGCAGCAATTCCTGGTTGGGAAAGACGCCACGGTTCTTGCTGATCTTGCGCAGCGACCGGTTCAACGATTCAATGGCGTTGGTCGTATAAATGGCTTTGCGAATCTCCGCCGGGTACTTCAAGAACGTGATCAGCTCCGGCCAATGCGTCCGCCAGCTCTTGCTGATCGACGGATACTTGCGGTCCCACTTCTGTTCAAAGGCCCGCAACGCCCTCTCGGCCTCCGCCTTCGTGGCCGCCCGATAGATCGCCTTCAAATCCTGGGCCACTTCCTTGCGTTCCTTCCAGCCCACATAGCTCAGCGAATGACGCACCCGATGCACCAGGCACAATTGCACCTGGGTCGCCGGAAAAACCGCTTCCATCGCCTCGGGAAAACCTTTGCCCGTCCACGCAGCCAATAGAAATGTCGCACACCCCCCGCTCTGCAGCTCCGTCAAAACATGCAGCCAGAACTTGGCCCCTTCACTGGGCGCCGCCCACATGCCCAGCACTTCCATCTGCCCCGTCATCGTGATCCCCAGCGCCAGATACACCGCCACTTTGACCACTCCCCAGCGTCCCGCACCTTGCCCCACAGCGCGTCAAAATAGATGATCGGATAAACCTCCTCCAATGGCCGGTTCTGCCAGATTTGCACATCAGCATACACCGCCTCGGTCACCTGCGACACCAGGCCCGGCGAGACTTCCACCCCGTATATTTCCAACAAGTGCCCTTCAATTTCGCGCGTTGTCAGACCGCGTGAATACAAGCTGATGATCGCCTGGTCGAAACCTTCAAAGCGCCGTTGCCTCTTGGTGCTCGTTTCTCCACTGAAGATGTCGAGGAACCACAAGATTCTTCACGATAGAGGCGGCAGGAACAGGGGCGGGACTCAAATTGTAACGGGTAGAGGCGCTACAATGTAGCGGGTCGGCAAGTTGTAAGTCGTTGGTATTCAACGGGTGTAGCGGTGTAGCGGGTGTTACGGCGGTTTCCCCCGGCGCAAGGCCGGGCGCAGCAGTCCCGTGGTCCGCAGTCCTGTAATCCGTAATCCGGTGTAACGGCATGTAGCGGTTACGTAACGGGTCGAAAAGTGGCGTTTCTCATAGGTACAGAACACCGAAGGTGTGGCGCATGATTTGATTCCTCTTGGGATTGGAGGCTGATACCCTTTTGAGAAGACAAGCCGTTCCTACCGAGGCGGCCAAACTCAGAAAGGGTATTATG
>Ga0182030_10001361_pt1 | contig 50286 bp, 59 predicted proteins | sample 812S3MmetaG_FD_121299 | JGI IMG/M metagenome (GOLD analysis project Ga0182030, IMG submission 121299) | Permafrost microbial communities from Stordalen Mire, Sweden - 812S3M metaG (Illumina Assembly) | ecosystem: Environmental > Terrestrial > Soil > Wetlands > Permafrost | place: Sweden... | reverse complement strand
GACCTTCGTGTCACATGCCAGATGGGGCTTAAGCCCTTTTGAATCTGGCGGGGACGACGGGGCTCGAACCCGCGACCTCTGCCGTGACAGGGCAGCGCTCTAACCAACTGAGCTACGTCCCCACTAATCAAATCTACAAGATCCGCTGAAACCTTGTGGTTTGTGGGCTTTGCAGATTTTGCATTCCGCGCATCTTTTGCTCTGGCTGCCTGCGATAGCGGCGATTTCTGTCCAAACCGCCCATAAACCGCCAGTAAAAGACCCGCTCTGCAACGAGATTTATCTTAACACAGGCTCCCCTCCGGACAGATCGCGCGCGTGGCGCATTTCGTCGGGTGCTGATAGATCAGAACCGTGTACCCATAAACCGAATGACCGAAAATGGCAAAAACCGGACCACAGCCGAGTGGGAGGCGAAGTCACTTAGCGCTAGCGCTTGAGAGCGAAGATGGTACCCAGTATCATCGGTCAAATGGCTAGATGCACAGCACCAAAATATGGTCATCGTACAGCGAGCGGTCGGGCGGCCTGCCCGGCATGCGGTGGCGGCTACCGTGGCTACGGCGGCTACGGGTCGTACTCGTCCCCGTCCCCGTCCTACTTCTCGTCGGGGAGCAGTGGGAGCGGCCGGAGCAGCGTCGGCGGGTCCGGCAGCAGCGGAAGGCCGCGCTGGTCGCCAGCCGGTTCGTCAGTGTCTTACACTCCTGCTGAGGTGCGCGCACTCACGCCGGTCCGCGAAACCGTCGAGAAGCTAACGCCCGTGCCTGAACGTCGAGACTTCTTCCTCTGCCATGCGTGGGATGACCGGGCAGGGGCCGCAAAGGAACTGTACGATCAGCTCCAGTCACGCGGTGTCTCGGTCTGGTTCAGCGAGGTGGACGTTCGCCTAGGCACACAATTGCTCCGCGAAATCGACAAAGGATTGGCGAAGTCGCGAGTCGGTATCGTGCTGGTTACCCCTGCGCTGCTGCTCCGTTTACAAGGAGAGAGTATCGCCGACAAAGAGCTGTCGGTACTCTTGGCACGTGACCAGCTCATCCCCATTGTGCACGGCACGACGTACGAGGCTCTCAGGGATGTCAGCCCTATGCTCGCCTCGAGAAGCGGCCTGAGTACTATAGAAAACCCGATGACAGTGGTCGCATCGAAGCTCGCCGAGCTGGTCGCCCTCTAGCTCTATTGCCGGGTGCGTCACGCGGAGATACGTTCTCAAAACCTACCCTTTGTGAAACAGCGGCGCAGAGCGATAATGAACACGGAGATCAGCCAACATGCCCGAAATCATGCGCCAGATTTTTGCGGGAAGGCACCCCGTTTACGACATCGTGAAGTCAGCGGATGGATTGACGATCACTATTAGGTCAACGGAGGACCACTCCATGAAGATCGATCTAATCTCTTCTGTAGTTGGAACTCTCGCCAAAACCTTGCAGGAGATAGAGAAGGCGTCAGATTAGGCCCGTATCCCGTCTAAGCGTCGCGCCAGACCTTACCCTTTTCGGGACGCGCTGACCAGCAGTCGGAGCACCTATTTCTTAGGGGCTTTCCTCGTGGGACCGTTAGGCGTTCGGACATCCACGGACGCGATGCCGGCGCTTAACCTTGCCGCGCGCTTCGTAATCTTGCGGCGGCGGTTTGCCGGCAGACTTTTGATGATGTCGTTTACGTTTCGGGCCATGTGTGACCTCTTCCTTATCTCGATTTTGGATTGCCGCGCTGCTGCCGGGACTGCACAAAGGCGCGAAGCACATTGTTCATGAGTGTCTGGTAGCCTCGGCCATTGGCCTTGAACCACTGTAGAACGTCATGGTCGATACGGATATTGATATGATCCTTCGGAGCCGGGACACCCATCATCGCCTGGGTCCAGTCGGGATCGCCCTGAACGTCATCGGCATCTGCGCGGATTGATGCCTCCAGTTTCTTGCCGGTTACGGCGCGGGTCTTCGCCCAATCCGTCCGGTCTTCGCCACGCGCGATCCTGGCTTTGATCTCTTTAGCCGTATAACGCACGGTATCGTTTTTCTTCTTCATCTCTCGCCCTCCTTGCTGTGACTATGCGTATGGCTCCGTCGCGCCAGGTCCAGATGACGGCAAAGAACTTCCCTTCCATCGGACCGATACTGAGAAAACGCTCCTCGTCGCCGCGTGGCGTCGGCACCGTGAGGAGGGGGCGGCCATCAAACAGGCTGAAAGCCACGCGGAGAAAATCGATCCCCCGTTCGGCCAGCACCGAAGTGCGCTTCGCCTCATCCCAGCTAAAATCCATCGCATACTATACCCACACTTGTACCCACAGTCAAGGTTGATGACAGAGGCCTGGGCCGCGCAGGCCCCGGCCTCTATTTAGAAAAAGTAGGGTAGTTTTTCTTAATGCCGGCGGCGATTAACCGGGGCCTTTATCCCGGCACGGCGGCCAGCTCCTCCTGCACCTGAGCTGCATAGTCGGGATGGAAGCTGAGTTCCATGGAAGCGATGCGCTGGGCATCTGCGGCAGCACGGAAGATTTCGCGCTTGTCGTCTTTCAAGGGTTTGATCCAGCTTGCAAGGTAGCTGGCGTGCTGTGGGATGTCGGTCGGGATGCCGAGCTCGTTTGCAACGAATGCCGATGCCAGCTCGGCACGGAGTTCTTCCATCGCATAGGCGGATGATCCAAAGCGATTTTGAAGATCGCGGTTGAGCCTGGAGGAATGCCCTGTCCAGTGGGCGAGTTCATGCAAGGCCGTCGCCGCAAACTCCTCGGGGCCATTGAAGGCGTTCTCCGGAGGAAGCTGGATGTGATCGGTGCTTGGCGAATAGAACGCTCGATCTCCGCCGATGCGGACAACGGCTCCGCTGTTCTTCAGGATGATTTCTGAGGCTTCGGGGCGTGTCCAGGGCGCGTCCTCGATGGCTGGCGCTTTGTAAGCCGGAATGCCTTCGATCTGCGACGCATGAAACACAGCATAGTGCTTCAGAATGCGGATCATCTTCTTGCCTTCGTCGGCCTCGTCGTCCTCGACCTCATAGGGCTTCGTAAAGAAGATGGTCGTCGAGCGTTCGCCCTTCTGAACCTGCCACTTCTTCTCCTGCGCCTGCTGATAGGTCATCCAGCGCGGGTCGCCGCTCTGGAAGGCGCGCATGTCCATGCCGAGAATGAGGACATTGATACCGTGATAGCGCTTGCCGGTGACTGGATTGAAGGGCGCTTGCGGCCCTCCGGCCTTTTCCGGGTCCCAGGGGCGTACCCAGGGCTTCACGCCGTTTTCAAGTTCGGTAATGATGCGGTTCGCGAATTCCTGCATCGGATCGCGGGCAGGCTCTGCGCTTGTGCGCGCGTTGTGTCTTCCTGTGTTCGCTTGCGATGTCGTCATGTTCTGCCTCTTTCCGTGTGAATTGCCCCAAATGGCGGGGATGGAAGAGGCATGTCGGCCGACGCAAACGAGCGCGGCTGTCATAGCTTTTTGGGGGGACCGGGACCGCAGGGATGGGGGAGCCAAACAAGCGTCATTGATAGCAAGCGGCGGAGGCTAAAGTGCCGTCACCCCGCCTTCCCTGGGGCGGCAGGAAAGAGGTGAATGACGACAAACAGTGTGGGACGGGAACTTGTGCGGGACGTAGACTGGGAGGAACCATCCTCTCGCGTGAAGTATATGTATCTAGAGATGAGGTCTATTTTTGGATGGGAGAACAGAGTGTCGTACTGCAAGGAATACTGGATCACGTGGTCGAAGGTATCGATGGTCTTTGAAAGGGAAAGCGGGGAGGCTCTTCAATGAAATTTGTGAGCGACGGGATCGGCGCAATCGTCATGAAAGAGCTGGGCCTGGGAACTGAGGCTTGTCTTGCGGTTGCCTACTTCAATCCAAATGAGCGGATGTTGGATGCGCTTGGCCGACTTAAGAAATTGAAGCTCATCGTTTCAGAGGAGTTCACGATGAACAATCCGTACAAGCTTGAGAAACTAACCCGCGCGACGCTTCGCTCTGTTCCGCCCGGTCATGCCGACGGAAAGCTCCATGCCAAGGTGCTGATCGTCAGGCGCCGGGACGGTTCGTACTGGTGCCTACTAGGATCGGCGAATTTGACGCATCAGGGGATGTTCTCAAATCAAGAAGCTTGCGTGGTCATGGAATCGGAAAATCCTGCGGATGCCGCATCGGTGCGGGCGATGAGAGACTGGTTTGATCCTCTATTTCAAGGCGGGCAATTGCCCGATTTGAAACAAGCGAAATTGATCTTTGATACGCGGTCTCAGTATCGACTTGTGCCGAGAACTCCAAAGGAAGCCAAAAGAGACGTGGGCTACTGGGCACTGAAAACCACGTCGGGCTCAACGGGCAAGCAGTACTGGCCGATGTTCTTAGCGGAGAAAGTGATTGCCGTGGGTTGGGAGGATATCGCGGTTGACCCGTCCAAGGTGACGGATGCAAGTCTGTGTGCCGCGATCCAGGAGGGGTATCCGGACGATTCTTCTCGGAGTGTCCTTGTGTCAGCGAGCAGTATTAAGAAATTCGTGGAACTCAAAGTAGACGACATCGTCTTGCTGTGCCGAGGTTATGCGGCAAATCAATACAAGGATGTTCATATTCATGGAATTGCCAGAGTGACCGGACCTTTTCGTGCCGGGTCACGAAAGAAAGGAGGTTGGAGATTCAAGCACGACGCAGTGATCCAAGAGATCAATATGGACCTTCCTAGAGATGTCGTGGCATCTGCTTTGGGTAGGGACTCACTGAGACAAACGATCCATGCCTTGACGAAAGCTGATTTCGAACGGCTCGCAATGGAACTCAAGGACTATGGCGCGCATGTGGAGGTATGAGGTTAAGAGATATCCTTGACGTAGTTCTATGAAATCTCCACGGTTAAGATCTATTCAAGTGCGACGAAATGAGATCAAGAGAGGACACCATGCACGCGGACTTTGATCTTCCAAGCAGAGGTCGCGTGGACGGTCGCACATCGAGTATCACCGCTGCATTTTTTCAGGCGATCACCCCGGTAATTCCCCCGTCCAACGCCGAAGTCGAGGAAGCGCTCGGGGTATTGGGAATGGCGTCGGGCAGTTGCCACTGCGCCTACTGCGGTGACCCGCGCACCGAATGGGATCATTTTCGACCGATAGTTAAGGGCCGTCAACCGACTGGTTACATCACGGAGATCGCCAACCTCGTGCCTGCCTGCGGGAAGTGCAACCAGTCAAAAGGCAACAAGAATTGGAAAGAGTGGATGCTCAGCGAAGCGGCCCGTTCGCCAAAGCGGAGGGGCGTCGCGGACCTTGAAGGACGCGTAAGAAGGCTTGAAGCTTACGAGGCCTGGCGAGAGCCGGTCCGTATAGACTATGCATCAATCGTCGGCGCCGAGCGTTGGTCCCAATATAGCAATTTGTTGGACGTCGCTGTGGCGCATCTATCCGAGGCTCAGAAAGTCGCGTTGGAATTGCAATCGATTATCAAGGCCGGACTGACGGGCCAACAGGCGTAAGGCCGTCGCCCCCTCCTGTTATAGTATAGGCGAATGAACGACGAAGCTTTCAGCCAAGTTTTCATGAGGAGGGGGAGGGGGAGGGGAAAATCCGATTTGCGGCACAAATAGCGTTCGACTGATAGACCTCCACCGCCTTGATGATTCTGAATGGAAATCGAGCGCCGAAGCGGAAAGACCCAGATTTCAACATTTTCGGCCCATTATCCATCGAGGCCGGAAACCCGGCCAGCAACTAATCTGGTTCATGTAGAACCGCGGGCTGAAATGCATCCTCTTGGAGAGCGCATGGCGATGGTGTAATAGATTGTCCTCGGCGTGGGATGTGGCGAGCTGCTGAGAAGTACATCGCGGAGAAGTGGACGTCGCTAGCGGGGCGTAAGATGTGGCGGATCATGTCGATAGAGCGAAGCGGTCGCTTATCATGGCGGCGGTCCATTCGGAGAATACGAGCCCCGAGATGGCGGTCCGCAAGATCGTCCATGCTCTCGGCTACCGCTATCGACTTCATGTTCCAACCTTGCCCGGTCGTCCCGACTTGGTATTTCCGGCGCGGCGGAAGATCGTATTCGTCCACGGGTGTTTCTGGCACCGGCACAATGGATGTCGGTATGCGACTTTACCCAAAACGAATTGCGAGTTTTGGGAATCGAAATTCGCCGCTAACCTGGTGCGGGATCGCCGGGTGCGGCGGGAGTTGAAAAAGATGGGATGGACAACTTTCACGGTATGGCAATGCGAACTCAAGAAACCCGAGAAATTGACGGAGCGGCTGAATGACTTCCTCAAGAACCGTCCGTAAAAAGAGCGCCGCGCGGCGGCCGATCGGGATCGATTTGTTCGCGGGAGCAGGGGGGTTGTCGCTCGGTTTCGAACGAGCTGGCTTCGATGTGGTGGCAGCGGTCGAAATCGACCCGATACATTGCGCCGTCCATGAATTCAACTTCCCGAAGACGGCGACGATTTGCAAGAGCGTGATCGATCTCGATAGTACTGAAATCCGCAACCGCGCGGGGATCGGCGATCGCGCGATCGATGTGGTATTCGGGGGAGCGCCGTGCCAGGGCTTTTCGATGATCGGCAAGCGCGCTCTGGACGATCCGCGCAACGGCCTCGTGCATCATTTCGTGCGTCTGGTGCTCGAATTGCGCCCCAAGTATTTCGTTTTCGAGAACGTTAAGGGTCTCACCGTCGGGGCTCACAAGAAGTTTCTGGAAGAGATAATTGAAGCGTTTCAGGCGGACGGCACTTACCGCGTCGTGACGGATTACCGCGTATTGAACGCCGCCGAATATGGCGTGCCGCAAGATAGGCGGCGGCTGTTTCTACTCGGTGCGCGAAAGGGGCTGGCTCTCCCCACCTATCCCGACGAGCGTCGCAAGGTGACCGTAGCGGAAGCGATCGGCGATTTACCGGAAGTTGAGGAAATCCCCGAGCTGATGGAGCGCGACTGGACTCCCGCCAAGTATAAAACCTCGTCGGCATATGCGAAAAAGCTGCGCGGTCTCTTGAACGATCCGAGCGACTTTTCCTACCGGCGCAAATTCGACCGACACATTCTCACGTCGAGTCTTCGCACCTATCACACGCCGTTGTCTCAATCGAGATTTGCGGCAACGCTCTGCGGCGAGACGGAAGCCGTTAGCCGCTTTCACAAGCTCGATCCGGACGGAGTCTGCAACACGCTGCGCGCGGGCACGAACAGCGATCGCGGCGCGTTCACGTCGCCGAGGCCGATACATCCCCATACGCCGCGCTGCATCACTGTGCGCGAAGCCGCTCGGCTGCATTCGTATCCCGACTGGTTCCGGTTCCATGTCACCAAGTGGCACGGCTTTCGACAGATCGGGAACTCGGTTCCTCCCCTCCTGGCTCAGGCCGTCGCCGAGCGGTTGATGGCCGCTTTGCGCATCGAGCCGACGGTGCCTGGCGAGACGCTGCAACTCGGGGACCCCGCCCTTCTGTCCTACACGATGGCGGACGCTGCGAAATATTTCGGAGTGCCTAGGAATACGATCGCAAAACGCGAGCGGCTGGTCGATCGCGAAGCGCGGGAAGAGCAGGGGAGGCTTTACGCATGAACGAAGAACCGGAAGTGCCGAAGACCGCGAAGGCAGTCGCCCGATACCAGCAGATCATCGAAGCGGTGTTTCACCGCTACTGGAAAAAGGGCAAAACGGAGTTCGCATTCGAGCGGGACGAACTGAGGCAAGTCTGCGAGAAGCTCAAGATCGACGCTCCCAAGAACCTCGGCGACATCATCTATACCTTTCGTTATCGCCGGAGTCTCCCCAAGACGATTCTGGCTACGCAGCCGAAGGACAGAGGATGGCTGATTCTCGGCGACGGCGACGCGCGTTATCGGTTTCGGCTGAACAAACTCACGCATATCAGACCGACAAATGGACTGCTGGTCCGCAAGATTCCTGATGCCACTCCGGAAATCATCGCAGGCTACGCATTGTCGGACGAACAAGCTCTTCTCGCGAAGGTCCGATATAACCGGCTAATCGACCTATTTTTGGGAATCACGGCTTACTCCCTGCAGAACCATCTTAGGACGAAAATTCCAAACTACGGTCAAATTGAGATCGACGAGCTCTATGTCGGCCTCGATAGTCGAGGTGCTCAATACATCGTCCCTGTGCAGGCAAAAGGCGGCACTGATATTCTCGGGGCAATCCAAACCATTCAGGATGTGACATTCTGCCAAACTGAAAAGCGGTATGCCAATTGCATACCACGCGCGGTTTCGGCACAATTTCTGGCGGACGATACGATTGCGCTTTTCGAGACGACCTTCGACGGCGATGAAGTGTCGATCGTTCGCGAGCGCCACTACAAGTTGACGCAATCGGATGCCATCGGCTCGGCGGACTTGAAGCTCTATCGAACTCCGGAGCCGGATTGAGATGATTATGAGCAAGAAGACCAAACCGATGCGAAAAAAGATCGACAGTACAGCCGAGTCGATCGGGGAAATTCTACGCAAACCAGTTTCCTACAAAGTTCCGGCCAACCAACGCGACTTCGCTTGGACGGATGTGGAGATCGACCTTCTTTGGGGAGATCTCACGGCGGCCTTGCGCGACGGAAGAAGCGAGTATTTTCTTGGCGCGATCGTCGTAAGTCCCAATGAAAATGACCCTAAGGTCATGGAAATAGTCGACGGACAACAGCGACTTGCTGCTCTGTCGATGATCTTCGCCACGATAGTCGAGGCTTGGCGCGCCAACGGCGACGATACCCGCGCCGAGGATGTATTCCGAGAGTTCCTCGGAGCGAAGGACCGTCGCACACGGGATCTTGTCTCCAAGCTGTCGTTGAATGAAACGAACGACCCCATTTTCCAAAGCATCGTTTTGACTGGGCGCAAACCGACCGTTGGCGAAAAGAAAAGTTGGCCGAAGTCCAACAAGCTCCTGGCCGGGGCCTTCGAACGCCTCAAGGCCAAATTGGAGATGTGGCTGGGCGATCAATCGGACAAGGAAGAAGCGCTTCTCGAACTTGAGGAATACCTTACCGCAAACACGAATTTGATCCGGATCGAGGTGGGAGACGAATCCGATGCGTTTGTAATTTTTGAGACGTTGAATGATCGCGGTTTGGAATTGGCGGTTTCAGACCTCGTTAAAAACTACCTCTTCTCCCTAGCCGACACTCATCTTGACAGCTTCAAGAAAAATTGGACGGAGATTTCACTGCTTGTGGGTGGTGAGAACTTGACGTCATTCCTACGCCACTTATGGCTGTCGGAATACGAAGTAGTCCGCGACAAAGAGTTGTATCGAAGCCTACGAAGCAAAATCAAGAGCAAGCTGGCAGCCCGGCAATTCTTGGAGAGGATTCGAAAAGTCGCCGATTACTACGCTGCGTTGATGAATCCCGAGCATAGCTACTGGTCGGATTTTTCCGCGGATGCTCGCAAGCACCTGGACGCTTTGCTCCTATTCAAGGTGTCGCAGTTCCGCCCGCTCGCTTTGGCGGTGATGGAGGGGGGTACGCCTGATCAGGTCACAAAAATGCTCCGGCAAATGGTCGTCGTCAGTTTCCGCTACACGATCATCTCGTCGCTGAATGCAAACGAATTGGAAAGAACCTATTCGGATGCAGCTCTCGCCGTACGCAAGAACAACACGAGAAATCCTCAAGCGGTTTTTAAGCTTCTAAAGAGTGTCTATGTTGACGATACGCGATTCCAAGAAGATTTTGCTGCTCGATCGTTTAGCAAACCTCAAATCGCACGTTATGTCCTTATCGAGCTCAACAATGCACTGGAAAAGGATCGGGCTCTTGGAGCTAAAGGGGAAGTCGTCTCTTTGGAACACATCCTTCCAAAGAATCCCGACAGCAACTGGGCCAAAGCGTTACGAAGTGGCGATGATCCGGATGAGTTCGTGGAGTTGATTGGGAATCTGACGCTTCTTGAAAAGGCCGTTAACAGGGGCATTGGAAATAAGGACTTTGCCACGAAGAAGTCGAAAGCATACAGCACATCGAAACTCGCAATCAACTCCGATGTGACCGCACAAAGCAACTGGACGTGGAAGGAGATTCTTGCCCGTTCAAAGACCCTGGCCGCAACAGCCGAAAGCGTATGGAAACTCACATATTGATGAAACGGCTCCGCCCGATTCTGAGAAAGTAAATGGCTGACGATTCAAAAATCGGCACCGATTGGCGGAGCGACGAATTGGACGCGATTGTCGCAGATTATTTTGATATGCTGCAATCCGACCTTTCAAGGCTTCCCTACGTGAAAGCCCATCACAGCGCGGCGCTCATGGTACGCATTGGTCGGACCCATCGCTCTGTGGAATTCAAGCACCAGAACATCTCGGCCGTGTTGGATGAATTGGGCATGCCTTGGATCCCCGGATACAAACCGAAAAGAAACTATCAGAACGCGATCTTCGATGCGTTAGACCGTTACCTCAGCAAGCGCCCTGAGTTGCTTGCCTCGGTTCCCAGTTCACGAGCAACTTTGCCCGCGTTGTCCGATGTCTTCGTTACGCCACCAGCGCTCGTCGCGACGGATAGGCCTGCGCCCGAGCGTTTGCGACAACTTGTCCGCAAATTTGACCCGGTAGAGCGCGACTATATAAATCGATCCCTTGGTAAGGCGGGTGAAGAATTTGTTCTCGATCTCGAACATCGTCGGCTGACTGAAGCGAATCGCTCCGATTTAGCGCGAAAAGTAAGGTGGGTTGCGGCGGAGGATGGAGACGGCGCCGGCTACGATATTCGTTCGTTCGAGCCAAACGGGCAAGAACGTTTATTGGAGGTGAAGACCACCAACGGTTCGGCTCGGACACCCTTCTTTCTGAGCCGTAATGAATGCGAGGTGGCGACTGAGCGTCCCGAGGATTGGCGTATATATCGTGTTCACTGTTTCGCCAAAGAACCGCGCGTCTTCACCATTGCGCCACCGCTGGACCGGTCAGTAAGTCTGAGACCGGAGATATGGAGCGCATCCTTCTCGGTTGGCGCTTGATTGACGTCCGTTGGCGTGAGTTGGATTTCAATGAGGTTGTAGGGCAATCAATCGCTTTCTTGCAAAAGCCTCGGCGCTTGGCCAGTCGGGCGAAACATACAGGTCCTCGGTCTTGCCGGCGCTGGTCTCAGATACAACGAAGAATGAGTAGAGAATGGGGTCATCCCGTACGTCTTCCCTCGCAGCTTCGTACAGTTCCTGCCAGAGGAAGTCGTCGTAATCGATTGCATCAGGGTCCGGAATGTCTGCAGGCTCGAAATTCTTTTCCAGTTTAAGTGCCGCCGCGAGAGCCGTGGTCGCTTCTTCGTCGATACCGCTGAATACCTCACGGGCATATGATGGGTCGTAGGTTTTCAGGACCTCAACACGGCGGCTTCCCGTTGTCTGTTCGAAGAATACTTCCTGCCTGGGCATTGCAAAGCCTCCGGTAACTCATTATCCCGCTGAACCGGACGCGAGTCCAGCGGCAACCCTGGGCCTGCTTATTCTCTAACGTGGTGGAGAAGGAAAGGACCGAAGGCGGAGACAACACCTCTTCCGCAGGGGTACTCTGGCTGATTCTTGGCTATCTTGACCTTCAGAGCCCGACACCGCAGATTTTACTCCGGATGGTCTAAGATTACAGCGTCGATCTTTTAGAACCTGCCTTCATTCTGAGTCTCAAGAAAGCAGACACCTCATGTACGTTAGCAGATTGTTTATCAAGAACTTCAGAAACCTTCGGCTGATCGATATTGAGATTGGCGACGGGGTCACCTGCTTTATTGGCGAGAACAATTCAGGTAAAACCAACCTCTTCCATGCGCTGCGTCTGCTTCTGGACGGCAATATCAGCGCACAGCGCAGACGACTCCAGAAGGAAGATTTGGCAGCGGGGCTCACATTTGAGGCACCTGAGCATGTTCTGATCTCCGTCGAGTTTTCCGATTTTGCCGGCAGACCAAATGAAGAGGCATTGCCGTTCACCGCCGTGATGCGGAACGGAAAGGCGCGGCTCTCTTACAGGTTCAGACCAAAAGCAACAGTTCGGGACGCAATCGAGCAACGGGACGAGGGTGCTCCGATTCCGCGGCTCAGTATGGACGATTACGTGTGGGAGATAGCGGCAGGCGGCGATGACGTTGATCTGAATGCAGTGTCCTGGTTTGACTCATTTTGAAGTCGCTACAGCACAGAGAACCTGCAGCAAGGCTATCTAGTCACTTTGATGGAAGCTCTGCGTGACGTGGAGGGGCGGTTAGCGGCTCCACGGACATCGCCGCTGCAGCAGATTATCGATCAGAGGAGAATACCGGAGGCAGAACAGGCGGTTCTTGTAGGTCACATGCAAACGGCTAACGCCAATATCAACGCTAGCGCAACTATTGGCGATATCGGAACTCAGCTTAGCACTTCATTCGGTGACGCAGCTGGACAAACTTTTGCAATGGGCGTGTCTCTCGGTTTGTCTGAGGCGACATTCGCAGATATATCTCGCGGCCTGAAAGTCCTTCTCTCGGGTTATGGGCTTACCAGTCTGGACCCCAGCCGTAATGGACTCGGGTTGAACAACATCCTGTATATAAGCATGCTGCAGCACTATTTTGAGTGTCGCGTCGCTGAAGCAAGAACAGCAGGGCAGATTCTCCTCGTTGAGGAGCCAGAAGCCCATCTCCATCCTCAATTACAGCGCGTGCTGCTAGCCACGCTTCAGCGGAAAACGGTCCAGGTATTTATCACAACCCATAGCACGCACATTACATCGGGAGTCCCGCTTTCATCACAGATCATTCTGACATCGAGTGGCGGGGCCGTGAGTACTTGCGTTAAAGCGGCCACCATTCCTGGATTGGAACACGGCGACATTGCAGATTTAGAGCGATATCTGGATGCGACAAGGTCATCGCTTCTTTATGCCAGGAGGGTTCTGTTGGTCGAAGGACCAGCTGAGCAGTTTGTCATCCCTCGGCTTGTAAAGTCCGTGATGAATGTGGACCTGGACGAGGCGGGAATTGCTGTGGTTCCGATTTTCGGGACACATTTCAAACCATATGCGCGGCTTTTCGGGGCAGGAGGCATAGACAAGAGATGTGCTGTCTTGACTGATGGGGACCAGTTGCCATCAGATGCAGAGCCGGAAATTGCAGCCGAAGTGGACGAGACTAATCCCGGGCCGACGGTCGGCGAGATTGATGGTCTGAGAGGGACAAATGTCGAGGTATTTAGGTGCGAGACCACATTTGAGAGGGAGATCACACTTCCTGGAACATTGGTGATGCTGGAGAAGGCGGTGCGAGAAATAGGCTCTCCGGGTTCGGCAGATTATTTGCGCGACTTAAGCGTCATGCCTGCTCCAAGGCAAACTGCAGGTATGCGGGTGGCGAAGGATAAGGTTCTGCGGGTTGCGAAGCGCTTTGGTAAAGGCCGCTTCGCACAGCTCGTTTCGAAATACACAGATGATGCCGTGGAGCTGCCTGACTACATTCGAGAAGCCGTGGAATGGTTGATGCAAAATGCGGCTAACGGCTGAACAACTCGCTGCGGTAAACGAAGGCGGCCATGTGTGCCTCGTTTCTTGTCCTGGCAGTGGAAAGACCCGTGTCATCGTCGCAAAGCTGTTGAAATGCATCGATGCGGTGTCCCGATCGACAAGGCGAGTCGCATGCATTACGCATACTAATGCGGCGGCTGACGAGATTGATGGCAGGTTGAAAGAATCCTGCTTCGGCGGGGAAGATCTTTACTACGAGGTGAGCACGATCCACGGGTTTGCGCTGCAAAACATTTTGCGGCCGTTTCACCACTTGTTGCCGGAATTTACTGAAGGTTTTGAGATACTGACCTCGCAATCCGCAGAATACGCCGATAAGGCAAGGTTGCTGTTGCGTGACTATGGACTTGGCCGGAATCTGTTTGACGAGTTCGAACGTGTGCAGCGATCACCAGACGGAGAGCCTACACAGGTCGACTCCCTCCCTCTTGAACTTCAACGTGAATGGTGCGAGTGGCTGGATGAGAACAGTTACGTTACCCTAAATGAGATTGTTTACCACTCTGGCAGACTTGTCAGCACCTATGAACATATTGCGAGTGCGCTCGCAAGCCGATTTGCATGGATACTCGTCGATGAGTTTCAGGATTCGTCTCCCGGGCAGATTTCAATTCTGAAGAACATATATCGATTTCGACGGACAACATTCTTTTGCGTAGGTGATCCGAACCAGTCTATTTACCGTTTTGCGGGTGCGTCACCCGAACTGCTGGTGGAGTTTGCAGAATTTACCGGTGCGAATGTAGAGCATCGGCTGACTGGTAACTTTCGCTCATCCACAGCGATATGCAATGTCGCGGAGCTCTTGTGTGCCTCGGTTCCCCCCATGCGTGCAGTGGGAGAGTTTGCAGATTGTGCTCATGTGCCGGAGCATCAGACTTTTGATACGCCCTCGGCTGGAGTTCTCGAATATTTCCTTCCGATAACCGCCGCTATGGGTATCCCGTTAGGGAAGATCGCCATTCTCTCGTCGTGGTGGGTGTCACTTTTCAACCTCGCAAAGGAAATGAGAGAGCGAGGCATTCCGGTGATGGGTCCCGGTGCCCGTCCATACAAACGTAGTCATCAGATTGCCCAATTGGTAGAAACTGTGGGAGGTTATCTGGTAGGCGATGATGGGAAGATGGGAACAGCCGTTCAGCGCGCCGTCTATTCTCTGGCTGCGGATCTTACTGATAATGCACCCCATTCTGTCTTTAGGTATCGTGGGCGCGTAGCAATCTGCAAGCTGCTGGCAGAGGCAGCCAGGGCTAAGGAAGTGTCTGATTCTGCGTCTGCGTGGATCACGCTGGTAGCTGATGGGTTTGCGAGGGTGCTTGTTGAAGCGGAAATTTTGACAGTCGCCGCCGGGAATAATTTGAGACTTTCCGCAGCAGAGATGGTCGCGGACATTCTGAGTCGTCAAGGCGGCGCCCAGCTAACTGTCGAGGAATTAGGTATCTTCGCCAGGCCTGAAAATTGTATTCAGCTTCTGACGGTTCACAAAGCTAAGGGTCGGGAGTTTGATGCTGTGGCTGTTATAGAAACCCATGACGGTCGGTTTCCGCACTTCTCGATTGGGAATGTTCCTGATGAAGAAGAACGGCAAGCAATCTATGATGAAAGCCGCAGGGTCTTGTACGTAGCGGCCACAAGAGCTAAGGGCGTTTTGATATTCCTGACAGATAGAAGCGATTGGAGAAATCGACCGTCGCCATTTCTGGCGGAGATGCAGCTCTAGGCGAATGGCTGGATTATCTCTGGGCAATCTTATCGTCGGAAAAGCCAATCTCCGTTTCAAACTCCATTACAGCCCCTAGCATGCGCTGAAATTCCCATGGAAAGTGACCCAGAACTTCGGCCATTAGCTCCCCGGCGAGAACGACCAGCACACGCGCCCGCTCCTCGTCTATTTGGTCGCCTGGAGTTATTGGGCTTCCGTCTTTGACATCAATATAGAGGCATGCTTGGCGTGTCTTCTCAAACTCGTCACTCTCCGCCTCGTGCAGGAGTTTCCTGACGGCATTTATGCCCAAAATCCGATCAAGCCTTGAATTGATGAGGGCCCCGGATACGACGCCGATGAAATGCTTACGGCGGTGATCGCGATCAACGGTAGTTAGAACACCAGGTTTACGAGGGACATCGTAGTTAATGAGGTCTTGAGGAAGACGGCCGAGCTTTCCGATCTCTTCGATTACCAAGATCGAGAGAAAAGCCGCGATTGGAAAGTTCTTCAGTTTATATTCTTGCGCTGCACTGGCCCAAAGCCTCTCTACATGGGAGATGAGGTCCAGATACTGCGCCAAGCAAGTGTCGAAGTCAGACCCTGAAAGCAGAGATGGAGTACCTCTAAAGGCCTCGGTCCGTTGAACCATCAATTTTTCAAAACGTCGAGTACCATCCTTGCGGGCCAGCTGCTTGGCAATGGAGTTCTTATCTGATCGATCAGTATTCTGAGAAGCGATTCTCTCTTGCAATTCGATCAGAAGCGCCTCAGCTACCCCGGGGTTATTGAGAACGACGTTCACCAAACGGAAATTCTCTACGTAGGAACGATAATCTCCATCTTTAGCGGACCCAATCAATTCAAACAGAGACACTTTTCCATCGACAATGTCGCTGCTTAGCTTAGAGATGTCGGATCCACTCATTAGGTAACCTCCGTGGCCGGTTCGGATACAAGGTGTGACCCGCCTCTAAAATGCCTTGCGCTCGTATTTTAGGTCCCACGGCCACGTCCGACAAGGAGCCGGAGTGAAGCCCAGGCACCACAAATGATGGCTGGGCAATTGCTAGATAATACCCCTTTCCTGCCGGCCAATTTTGTGCATGATAAAGGACGTTATCATGCATGAGGTTACCTGTTTAGATTGTCTGCTATTCGTCTTCCTCTAACTCAGACGCTGCGCGCTTCCAATACTGAAAATACTTCTTTGCTTCTCCCCAGCGTCCGCGCTGGAGGTTTAATTTTGGTTCTGAAATAGCGATTGAAACAGCTTCCAGGATATTCAGGGCAGCTTCTACCGTTTGCGCGACTGCGGCAGTATCCTCTGAAAGCCTGTTAGCCTTTGTTACCCATTGAGTGCCAAACCAGGAAAAGCGATTCCAACGCTCAGACAAATGATCATTTCGATGCTGCTTGAGGCGTTTGAAGAGTCGTTCGTTACCTGCTCCGGTTTGGCCGACATAAACTAACTCGTAGTCCGCATATAGGACATAGATACCGCGTTGGCGTCTGAAATCTACGGGTTTCGCATTCTTGCTTCGAGTCGCCGCCCCTAGGAGCGTGCCAGAGTTGCCAACACCGGGTTTACCCCAATCAACACGTTCGATTGTCCAATGTAGTCCATAGCTCCTGATCATGCAGGCTCCTCTTAGATGCGGAGCTTGGGCTCCGTTTTAGCAATGCAAGCGGCATGTCTTATAGTGCTTAGTAGTTACGTTAAAGAGGACTAATTTCCCTTCCCTATGAAACGCTTGGTTGTGCTTAAGGCCAACCAGTACGCGCGATGGCATCCAAACTATCACCGAACAAACTGCGGAAGCTGACCCGCTCTGAGCGCGGCTAGCTGACCGAAACCGCCGATATCAGTTCCTTGTAACGGGAAACGTGCCTGAATTAAGATCTTTAATCCGGTCGCTAAGACGGACGATGCACGCTTTGATGGCTTCTTCGCCGCCGAGTGCAACGGCGATTGTCGCGGTGAAATCTACAAGCGACGGAAGCACGTCGCTCCGTGTGATTCCCTGCGCCCCCATTTTCTGAACCGCTTGCGTGAGGATATCGAAAGCGATGTTGTAATCATCGTCAATGACCTGCGCCGGCCAATTATCATTTTCTCCGGATTCCGGATGCGTCCGGTAGTGGGACGCGGTTTGCTTCGAGGCGGAGCGGATCGTCTTGAACAACCGATCAAGATCGTTCGTTCCGTCTGGGTTGGTTGCCATAACACCCAAACCCTGCGCCATGGCGTGCATGACGATATTCTTCGGAATGCTTAAACGCTCGATCAGAGTGTTAGCCGTTCCCATTACGCACTGTGTCGAGATTTCAGAGGCCAATTCCTCAGGCGCTTCGATCTTGGTTTTGGCTTTAGCGTTGGGCATTCTCTCAGTTAAGCAAAATAGCGGTTTTGGCGCAAGGCTAGCGCAAAGTATTTGACCATTTCCCTTAGTACGAAACCTTGAACGTCGGGCTGTCTTCCGGACGCGTTTTGCGGTGATCGTAGATCCGCGTCGTTGCAATGTTGGCATGGCCGAGCCATTCCTGGACCTTGGCGATATCGGCGTCGTGATCGAGCGCATTAGTGGCCGCCGTTGCACGCAGGGAATGGGCGCCAATCTCGAAGCCCAGCAAGGCCGAATACGTCTTTACCAGCTTGTAAATGCCGTCCGGCGTGATTCCTTTCTTCCTACCGCCCCCTTTGCTGTCGCGGAAAGGCCGGAAAAGCGCGCCGGCGTGGTCCCCGCCGTGCCCAGCTTTGCTTAGATAGTCGTCGATCAGGTCGCCGGCAATGCCGTGAAGCGGAACATAGCGAATCTTTTCACCCTTTCCAGTCACTTTGAGGTGTGGAGTGCCACGGCGTTCGTGCTTGTAATCTCGAACTTTGAGCTTGCATAGCTCGGCGCGGCGCAGACCGTGGTAGAGCAGGGTGGCAAGAATGGCGCGGTCGCGAATGCCTTTCAGCGACTTCTCGTCAGGCGCTTTGAGCAGCTTACGCGCCTGGTGGTCGCCGAGCGCTGGGGTCTTGCCTTCCTCGGTCTCAACGCGCGGCCGCTTAACGCCCTTGACTGGATTATGGGTCACGGCGTTCCGGTCGCACAAATATTGATATAGCGACGACAGTGCCGCGAGACGGTGGCGAATTGTCGTACCGCTCAGACCCTCGCCGTCAGGCATGATCCGGTCGCCGAGCTCGTCGCGCCAGGCGATTACATGCGCGCGCGTGACACCTCGAAACTCTTCCGGCCGTTTGATACCCGTAAACCTCATGAAGTCCCGGACCGCGTTCTCATAGGCGCGTCTGGTGGCGGAGCTACGGATATTCCTGAACCACTCAGCCTCTGGCGGAACCTCGGCCAGGCGCTGGAACTCGGCGGCCGTGAGCAGCCGGGTCTTGAAGGTCGATTTAGCGGGTGTTTTGGCCGAATTCATCGGCACATCTTAGTCTTTATAAAATCTGTTATCAAGAGTAAAGCGGCCTTCCAAATGACCTGTGCTTTGATGTCACCTTCATGGTTAAATGGCACCTTTTTTTCAAACAATAATGTGCTAATCACGACGCATGGCGACTGATCTTATTCGAAAACCGAGTCGAATTTCGGTTTCTGTCATGGACGGTGAACTGCGCCGCGTGCCTTACGCGCGTGAATGGCTTGGCATCATTTCCGATGCGCGTACAAGACAGGCGTATAAAACTGCTATAGAGGAATTCTGCACGTTCATAAACCTGACTGAATCCGCGCAGTTGCGGAGCGTCTCCCGGACGCATGTTATTTCCTGGTGCAAGGATTTGGAAGCTCTCGGGCAGCGGCCTTCCAGCGTGCACTCCAAGTTGTCAGCTCTATATTCCCTGTTCAAATTTCTCTGCGAGCGCGATCTCGTTCCGCGTAATCCGGTCAATGGGGTCAAGCGAGCCACAGTGAAGAGAAATAGTCGGAGCAAACCGGGACTAAACGTCGTTCAGGCGCGCAAACTGCTTGATGCTCCATCGCGCGAGACGATAAAAGGCCTGCGCGACCGAGCAATCTTGGCAACACTGCTCTGTCACTGCATAAGTCGGAGAGAGCTGTGCAAGCTGCGCGTGGGTGATATACAGATCCGGGATGGAATCGAATATTTCCACATCGTGAGCAATCGTGGAAAACCCCGATTTGTGCCGGTACACGCCGAGGCGCGAAGGCTTATAGTGAAGTACCTCGGCGTGGCGAAGCACGCTGGAGAGTTGCACGGTCCCCTCTTCCGACCAGTCAGGAACAACCGCACGGGAGTTCTCAACAAACACCTTGACCCCGGTGCGGTCTACCGCAACATCGTCAGGAAGTATGGACGGAAGACGGGGATTAATGCCGAAGTAGTCGGTTTTTGTGTCGACGTGTTCCGTGATTCTTCCGGAACAAGTGCTCATTCACAGGACGCCGAGATTGCCAAGCTGGCGGAATAGTTGCTCCGGTTGGCTTTTACGTGACAAATCGTGACGCAACCGGGGATTCGTTTCAGAAAACGTAGCAAACGAGCTATCACAAAGGAATAAGCGGGATCATTCGTCTGAAGCACTCCGGACATGAACTTCTGTTCACTCCCCACCCCCAGTATATTGGGTGCACGTGCAGTTGCTATATAAACTATCGGCCGGAATGTTATATTGGTTCGGCGTACAAGACCAGTTATATATCATGTAGCCGGTGCCCTGGTCTAACGTACCTTCGCTCGGATCTGGAATATAGCCTGCATTAGTTGCATTAGCTACACAGCCCTCACAGCTGCCACCAGGATCACACAGATTGGGTAATGTGAAATTACAAGTACCACTATTGGTTCCTCCGTTTGAACCACTGCAAGTCCAGGTCTCGCTGGAACCGTTGCCATATGACGGATTAGAGGCAGTACCACTGGTGCATCCGTTTGGTTGCGTATTGTCGCACACGCCATTGATCTTGTCCCCGATGCTGCACGAAGAGGTCGATCCGCCGTTGCTGCCGGTGCAGCTCCATGTCGTGGTCGTGCCGTTATCTCTAGGAGTCGTTGGCGTTCCCTTGGAGCAGGCGCCCGCAGGCGTGCTGCACGCGCCATTGACGATGGGACTATCGCTGCAGGACGCGTCGGACCCGCCGTTAAGACCGAAGCAGCTCCAGTCCGTTGTGCCACCCGGGCCAGAAGATGATGGTGAGGGTGTGCCGGCGATGCAGGAGCCAACCGTTCCACTGCATTGACCATTGATCTTGTCCCCGATGGTGCACGAGGCGTTGGTTCCGCCACCGCTTCCGTCACAGACCCACGACGATGTCGTGCCGTTGTCTGATTCACTGGTTGGGTCCAGCGTTCCTCCACTGCAACTGTATCGTGTCGTCCCGCATACGCCATAGCTTATCGTTGCGGTATTACTGCATGAACAGCTTACCGTGGAGGTGGTGGCGCCAAGGGAGTTACTGGTGATACAGGAGTAGTCATAGGAGCCGGCGGATACGTTGAACATTATGTCATTAGTATTCACCATTCCTACGGCGCAGGCAGCGGTGCCGCCGCCGGCGGGGCCACTCGGGCAGCCATTAGTGACATCTGTACCGCATTGGGCGATAGCACTACAGGAGGCGGTGGTACCACCATTGCTGCCGGTGCAACTCCATGTTCCGCTCGATGCGTTATATGCATAAACCGTACCCTGTGCGCAAACGCCCGAAGTTGTACTACATACGCCATTGATCTTGTCTGCGATAGTGCACGAAGCGGTCGTTCCGCCGTTGCTGCCCGCGCAGGTCCAGCTCGTATTCGTACCGTTGTCGGATGTTGAAGATGGCATTCCTGGCGCGCATTGACCTGCGGTGGAACTGCACGCGCCATTGACGGGAGGATCTCCAATGCTGCACGAGGCAGTGGTGCCGCCATTAAAGCCTGTGCAAGTCCAAGTCGTCGTCGTACCGTTGTCGGATGTTGATGACGCCGTGCCTCCGGAGCAGACACCCGCTGGTGTGCTGCATGAACCATTGATCGGTACGGTGCACGAGGCGGTAGCACCGCCGAAGTTACCGGTGCAGCTCCATGTTCCCGCTGATGCGGTATACCCCGAAGCCGTACCTGTCGTGCAAGTATCGGCGGTGCTGCCGCAGATGCCGGCGACCGAGCCGGTGGTGCAGGAAGCGGTGGCACCGCCATTGAGGCCGAGGCAACTCCATGTTCCGGCCGAAGCGTTGTATCCCGAAGTCGTACCCGCCGTGCAGGCGCCGGTGCTGCCGCAGACGCCGGGGATCGCTATGGTGCAGGAGGCTGTGCTGCCGCTATTGAGGCCGAGGCAGCTCCATGTTCCCGCAGAAGCGTTGTAGCCGGAGGCCGTACCGATCGTGCAGGTATCGGCAGTGCCGCTGCACGAGCCGGAAACTGCCACAGTGCAGGAAGCGCTGCCGCCACCGTTAAGACCAGTGCAGCTCCAGGTGCCAGTCGAAGCGTTATAGCCTGAGGGTGCACCGATGGTGCAGGTGTTGGCCGTGCCGCTGCACGAGCCGGAAACCGGCGCAGTGCAGGAAGCTGTGGAACCACCGTTAAGGCCAGCGCAGCTCCATGTTCCCGCCGAAGCGTCGTATCCGGAAGCCGTTCCCGCCGTGCAGGTATCGGCAGAGCCGCTGCACGAGCCGTTGACTGCCCCGCCGGTGCAGGAGGCCGTGCTGCCGCCATTAACACCGGAGCAACTCCACGTGCCCGCCGAAGCGTTATAGCCGGACGCCGTGCCCACCGTGCAGGTATTCGAGCTGCCGCCACACGAGCCGGGAACCGGCGCCGTGCAGGATGCTGTGGAACCGCCGTTGAGACCCGTGCAACTCCATGTTCCCGCCGAAGCGACATACCCCGAAGCCGTACCCGCCGTGCAGGTATCGGCGGCGCTGCTGCACGAGCCGGGGACAGGCCCGCCGGTGCAGGAAGCCGTGCTGCCGCCGTTGAGGCCGGAGCAACTCCAGGTTCCCGCCGAAGCGTTATAGCCGGAAGCCGTGCCGATGGTGCAGGTATTGGCCGTCCCGCCGCATGAGCCGGGAACCGGCGCGGTGCAGGAAACTATGGAGCCACCGTTGAGACCATTGCAACTCCAGGTTCCCGTCGAAGCGTTGTATCCCGAAGCCGTGCCCGCCGTGCAGCTATCGGCCGTGCTGCTGCACGAACCGGGCACTGGCCCGCCGGTGCAGGAAGCGGTGCTGCCGCCATTGAGGCCGTTGCAACTCCATGTTCCGGTCGAAGCGTTGTAGCCCGAAGCCGTGCCCGTCGTGCAGGTGTTGGCTGTGCCGCCGCATGAGCCGGGGACAGCCCCACCGCTGCAGGAGGCAGTCGTGCCGCCATTGCTGCCGGTGCAGCTCCAGGTTCCAGCCGATGCGTTATATCCCGAAGCCGTGCCCGCCGTGCAGGTATCGGCGGTGCTGCTGCAAGCGCCGTTGACCGCATTGGTATTGCTGCACGAAGCGGTCGTTCCGCCGTTGCTGCCAGCACAGCTCCATGTCGTGGTCGTGCCGTTATTGGTTGTTCCCGACGCTACGCCTGCCGTGCAAACACCGACCGTCGCGCTGCAAGCGCCGTTGAGAGGATCTGCGTTGCTGCATGAGGCGTTTGCTCCGCCATTGCTGCCGGCGCAGGTCCATGTCGTGGTCACACCGTTGTTCACCAGGCCTTGCGCCGTTCCCGGATTACAGGTGTTCGACGACGTGCCGCACACGCCGTTGACCATATCGATATCGCTGCAAGCGACGGTCGCGCCGCCATTGACGCCGTTGCAGGACCAGCTCCACGGCCCGCTGCCGCCAACCGCCGAAGCGCTTCCGCTGTTACACAAACCCGTCGTCGGCGCGCTCGATGCGGCCGCGCCGGAAGCGGCACCGCATGAGCCGTTGACCGGCGCGCTACAGGCAATCGTGTCCGTGCTGTTCGTGCTGTTTGTGCAGTTCCAAGTCCATGGGCCGCTGCCCGAAACCGCCGAGGCTATTTCGCCGCTCGGGCACAGATTGGTGATCGGCGCGCTCGTGACGCCCGCGCCATTCGCCGAACCGCAAGTCGCGGGAGGAGGCGCCGATCCGGTGTAGGAGATTACCCTCGTCGCCAGCTGCCAGCCGGGAGTGCCGTTGCCTGTCGGGGCAGGGTCTGAATCCCCGGCGGTATAGGTAACCTGGGCCGTTTGCGTCCACACCGTGCCGGTCGCGGTCGTGCAGGTGTAAGTCAGCAAGCCCCCCGACGCATTCTTGGTCATCGCCAGCGGGGTTCCCATTGGATCGTAGGGCAAGGTAACTGTCTGGAAGGCGGGGCTTGGCGAGGTGCACACATCGGCCGCGATGGTACAGCCCGAAGCGCCATTGATGGCCGTACAAGGCGGAATGGAAACCAGGGCCGTCATCGCGGCAGCAAGCGCAGGGTTGCTCGGCTGGACCGCCGCGATCGCCGCGGCATTCACCAGCCGCGCGCAGGGGACCAGAGTAACCGTGGGCTTTATGGCGTTATAGTTGGTCGGCGCATTATTGATGAAATCCGACCATTCTATCGGCGATTTAAAGGGAATAAAGAAAGCCGTAGGCGACGCGATCGTGGTCAGGTTCTGAACATACCGGCACAGGCCTCCAGCCGGCGGAGGAAAGGGATCAATGGGGCCGATCGCAGTGCCGTAATCGCTGCGTACGGAATTGATGGGAACGGGCGAGGTGATCGGCGTCACGCATGTCGCACTCGTACATGTGGTGTTGTAAATCTCGGAGTTGGAGCCGACGGTCGTCCCAGTACCGGTTGCCGAATAGGCTTGGCCCGAAGCGCCGAAAAAAACGAAACACGAGATTGCCAAAAGCGCGGCCAAACTCACGCCACGCCTCTTAACTTTCAAGGCCACTCTGGGGCTATTGCTACAGCTCATGTCCCGCCCATGGGCAATGTCCACACTCGACTTTTGCCGCTGCTTCTCAAGGCAGCACAGTCTTGTCGCACTTTGTCACAGGAGCGTTAAGAAATCGTGGATTGTCAGGAAATGGTAGAACCCCTTGTAAACTCTAAGGTTTTAGTGGGCCGCTTGAGAGTAAAGAATATCTTTACAGGGTTAAGGAATTGTCGGCGGTGGCCTGTTTCCCGCAAATTGCGCCAAAGTGAGAAGGAGTCTGCAATCCTTGGCAAAGGAGAGGACCCATGAAGAAGCGGTTCACGGAAGAGCGAATCATTCAGGTTTTAAAAGAGCAGGAAGCGGCGATGAAGAAGTGCCAAGTTTCTTGACGGCAGCAGCTACAGCCTTGCGCGTGAATTTGCCCGCCAGCCCATCGACGCCATCGTGTTTTGAACCAAACTTGCCAAGATCAAAATCGCCTTTGATCGCATTTTGAACGTCGATAATTTCGCCCTTGGTCGCCCTTCCGGCTAAAATGTGCTGTGCCTCGATGAGCTGGGTATCAGTGAGCAGCTTCCCCTTATTAAAAGAACGCCACTCCCCACTCCTCTCATCCGGAATTGGAGCAGGAGACCGTCCAGCTCTAAGACCTTGGAGTGCCCTATCCACCAGGACTTTACCGCCTTCAGCAGTGGGATGGACATGGTCTGGCCGGAGAAGTTGTGGGTCCAAGGCTCCCGTAAAACTAACTCCCTCTTCCTGCGCAATTTGGGCAAGCCTGCCGTTAATATCGGCAGCCGCGTAATCGTGGCGGTCACCAACACCGACCACAACTACATGGGCATTAGACTCCTTTAAAATCCTGATTTGCTCTCTTGCGAGTTCGACCTCACGGAGGTTGTTGCTCGCGCCGGTCGAGAGAATCACGTCCCTGCCGCGCAAGGCTTCCGGCGTGGCAGCACCAATGTTGCGAATCTCCGCTAATACTCGCGCCGGTGAGCGACCTACGACCGCATCGGCGTCGAAACCGGCGCTGTTGCGCTGCACTATTAAGCCGATGCTGTCACCGATTATCAGTGGGGTTGACATAAATATACCCTCGATTTTATTTCCGAACTCTACCAGGTAATTCTTAACGGCAGCTTAACCCTATTCGCGAACGTTTTCTACCTGTAATTTTTCGTTCTTCCGTCATTTCTTCATACGGTTTTTATCGCTTGAGCGAAGAATGTATGACGCATTGACGAAAACACACGCGGCCGTTTCGCTTACTCGTATCAAGCGTTTCTCTACTTTTTCTATCCCATTCAAATATTTCAATATGTTACTTGTTTTCTGCTGTCTTCCCTTTTCAAATTAAGAAGGACGGCTGTTTCGCGCGCCCTTAACAGGGGACGCCTTGGAATTCTTTATCGGCACTTTGGCTTTCTGGTTGCCATGCTCGCGCAAGAATTGAGCCTTCCCCTCAAGACCTATAAAGAGCGTCGATAACGGAATGTTCAGGGTTGTTGCTACTTTGGCGATGTTCTGGAAGCTCAGGTTGCTTTCGCCGCGTTCGATCGTTCCCATGAAGGTCCGGTGCACACCGCATTTGTCGGCAAACCCTTCCTGCGAATAACCTTGTTCGGTTCGCAACTCCCTGATCCGTTGCCCCAAGGCCATCAGAAGCCGATTTTGAATTCCTTCGTCCACACCCACGAGTGTTCGAAACTTGACTTGCTTACGTCTACAGCGTTTACATAGCCACTGTTTGCGTAGTATGCTTGATCACTAAATTCAGATTCCCCGGAATCGGAAAGGAGGCCCTCCATGAGATCTTGCAAGCCCCAGTTAGGTGGTGGTGGCGGGGGCGGCGGCGGCCGGCCCCAGTTCCGTTCGAAGTAAATCATCAACCCCAAGAACGAGCCGACATCGCGCGGTGCCGGCTCGCTCCCCTGCCCCATGCCATTCACCCTTGAATCCCTCGCTGCCCTGGCGACAATCGTAGGAACCATCGCTGGGGTTCTTGCCCTCATACAGTCAAGCGCCTGGCTGGTCCTGATCAGCCTCCTCTTCGCATGTTTGGCAATTATCGCCGTCCTCTACGTTCGAAAGCAGCGCCACACCCTCGAAGCGGCGTCGATCGTGATCGAAGGACACAGCATCGACTCCCTGAACATTGCGAATTTGAGACGGCGCGTAAACCGAACGTTCGTCCTCCAGGAATCACGCGATGCGGTGCGTATTGCGGGCGACGACATGGAGATCTCGTGGACCTACACGGGATTCTGCAAAGCAGCCCGCGAGGCCGCCATTGAATTCAGCGTAGACTCGGAAGGCGGCATCACTTTCGACAAGCTAAACTGTGTTGCATTCGACCTCGGGAATGATCCTGAAATGGCCCACGCAATTCAGCCTTTGCGTGTGGGAACGCGCGGCATCTCTCAAAAGATTTCCGTGCCATTTCTCAAACCACTCGTCGCTAACCAGCCCTTCAGCGTTCTCCTGAAATGGAAACTACCGAATTGTCTGGAACCTGGGATAAATTACTACACGTCGACGCTCTCCTTCGCACAAAATCGCGTGGGCCGCTGCGAGGTCCGTCTGATATTCGTCGGAACCGCTCCGAGCTGGATGCGGGTCTACGAGAGCACGCTTCAAAAGCCCGCGGCGCTCGTGAAGACCCTGGCACCCTCCCATCAGGGGCCGGGTCTCTGCGAATACCTCGATGTCGTCGAAGACAGACCGGGCCGGTCGGCAAGGGTGTATATGTTCTGGCGGGACGCTACCTAGACAGAAACGGCACCCCTGCCCTAGCTCACTCATACCCCGGAATGAATCCGTGCTGCACTGGCGAGGTAATCGCGCTGCTCTCGAATATCATCACGCGATTGTTGAGGATGTCCGCCACGAACAGCCTTCCGCTGCCGGGGTCATAATAAAGGCCGTCCACAAAAGGGTAGTTCGGGGCGTTCGCATCAACACCCAATTCCGATTGGGTCACACCGGTGTTGCTGGTCGTAAACTGGGTCGTGCCCGCCGCTTGGCCCAGCTCGAAAATGGCGGAATAGGCCGAGCCGGAAGTCGGGCCGTTGCGGGCGTTGGTATTGGCGACGTTGCTTGGCGTGACATCGAACACAAGCACGCGTAAGTTTAGGCCGTCCGTAACGAAAAGGCGGTTATTATTTGAATCGTAAGCGAGCCCATCGGGAGTATTCATCGTCGTCTGAGTGGTGTTGCTGCCATGGCCGGTAAAACTTGTTTGTCCGAACACCGTGGTGGCATTCTCGCCACTAGCTAGGCTCACGGTGTTGAACATCAGCACACGGCTGTTACCGCTATCGGCAACGAAGAGCCGTTGGTTCACCGGATCATAGGCGAGGGCGGAGGGCGTGTTCATGCCCGATTGCGTGGCGGCGGCAGTTTTGGTCGTGAAGGAGGCGGGGTTCTGGCCAAGTTCAAAGATAGCGTTTTCGCCATTGGTGAAGCCGGTCGGAACGTTGAAAACCATGACACGGTTGTTCATCGTGTCCGCCACATAGAGAAAGTGGTGGGCGGAATCATAGGCGACATCGCTGGGGCCGGAAGCCCCAGAACCGCCTGCGAACACCTTTATAGTGGTGCCGCCGTTGTTGTAAGCATAGTTGGTACTTCCCAGTACGCCAATAGCGTTCTCGCCATTGCTGGTGACGGGTGTAGAGAAAACCATGACGCGCGCATCGGCGGGATCCGCCACGAACAGGCGGTTGTTGACAGTATCAACGGCCATGCCCCCGCCTATATCAATGCCGAGCGCCGCCTGTTCATAATTGGGCGCTCCATCATCGGCGCAAGCATTCAGATTGCCCTGCACCGTTGACGCACCGATCACATAATCTGCCGTATGGCCGCCGCTCGAGGCTGAAATGGAATTGTCGGTATTAAGGTTATAGACCAGCACGCGGCAATTGGACGTATCGTTCACATAAAGGGCGTGGTTGACGGAATCCAGCACGACGGCGCCGGGGCCACCATTAAACCCCAGCGCATTCGGGCCGTTATTGGCGCCGTCCGTCCCGTTCCACAGCACTGTCGCGGTCGATGTCGCACTGGTGTATTGGCCGAGAAGGTCGGCGGCGTTTTCACCATTGATGGTGCCGACGGTCACCTGCGCCGGCACTTCATACTGGGCGGTGTTGCCGAGGCCGTCTTCGCCATTGCTGTTCGATCCCCAGCAATAGAGCGAGCCGGCCGTAGTGATGGCGCAGGCATCCACGCCGCTCTGGCTGACGCTGCTCCAGTTCGTCGCGGTGCCGACCTGCTGCGGCGTTGTGTGTTGGGTGGTATTGCCGACCCCGTCTTCGCCACTGCTGTTAGCTCCCCAGCAATAGAGCGAGCCGCTTGAGTTAATGGCGCAAGTATCGAGGCCGTGACCGGTTCCGTCGGCGCCGTTCGTGCTCACGGTGGTCCAGTTCGTCGCGGTGCCAACCTGCTGCGGCGTGTTGTACTCAGTAGTGTTGCCGAGGCCGTCTTCGCCACTGCTGTTAAATCCCCAGCAATAGAGCTTGCCGCCATTGATGCCGCACGTGTCGTGGGCGTTCCCGCTGACGGCGGTCCAGGTGCCGGAGATGGCGGTGACCTGCTGCGGCGTATTGTACGCGGTGGTGTTGCCGAGGCCGAGTGAGCCCCCGCCGCCAGAGCCCCAGCAATACAGCGCGCCGCTTGAGTTAATGGCGCAGGCAGTGCTGCCGTTTTGGCTGACGCTGCTCCAGTTCGTCGCGGTGCCGACTTGCTGTGGCGTTGTGTGTTGGGTGGTATTGCCGACCCCGTCTTCGCCGTCGCCGTTCTCTCCCCAGCAATAGAGCTTGCCGGCCGTAGTGATGGCGCAGGCATCCCCGTCGCCCATGCTAACGGTGCTCCAGGTGGTGGAGGGACTCGTGACATGTTGCGGCGACGTGTGCTCGGTGGTATTGCCGACCCCGTCTTCCCCCCAGGGGTTATATCCCCAGCAATATAGCGCGCCAGCCGTGGTAATGGCGCAGGCATCATAGTAGCTTTGGCTGACGGTGGTCCAGGTGGTGGAGGGGCTCGTGACCTGTTGCGGCGTCTCATACTGCGTGGTGTTGCCGAGGCCGTCTTCGCCATAGCCGTTCAGTCCCCAGCAATAAAGCGAACCGCCCGTGGTAATGGCGCAGGCGTCCTGATCGCCCTGAGTGGTGGTGGTGGCGGTAAGCGCGAGATTGAACTGCATCACGCGGTTGGCATTGCTGTCCGGGACATAAAGCAGATTGTTGGTGGAATCATAGGCCGCTTTTCCGAACACGTAACCGTTGCCACTGTTATCGGAGAAGCCGTTATAGTTCCAATCACCACTATTACCGCCCACGAAATCCGTCGCCCCGAGCACATAGCTGGCGTTTTCGCCGCTGCCGTTGGTGGGTATGCCAGCTGAGGTTAATGGAAAGATCATCACCCTGCCGTAAGATTTGTCGGACACAAACAGACGGTGGTTCGTGGTATCGAGTGTGACGGCGTCGTCATCATTCAATCCCCATTGGGTTTCGTTGGCGCCGGTGGATGTGAAGCTGGCGGGGTTCTGGCCGAGTTCGTAACTGGCGTTTTCGCCCGCATCCGAGCCGCCATTGGCCATAGCGGTGGTGTTGGTGTTAAATATCAGCACTCGGGGGCCGCCGTTCGGATCGGCTACATAAAGGAGCTGGTTCGTGGGATCCACCGCGACATCGTCCGGCCCATACATCGTCGCGGCGGTTGAGGTGGAGTAACTCCCGCTCGTGAAATTCGTCTGCCCGATCACATAAGTTGCATTCTCGCCATTGCCATTGGTCGGCGTCCCGCTCGACGTTGGAAACACCATTATCCGGCTGTTGTTGTCGTCCGCCACAAAAAGAAAATTGTGCGTCCCATCGAGCGCGACGCCATTGGGAAAGTTCAGCGTCGATTTTGTTGTGCCGGGACTATTGGACGTGAATGCCGTGCCATTCGGCTGGCCGAACTCATAACTGGCATTCTCGCCATTCGCCATGGACGAGGTGCTGAATACCATAATGCGGTGATTATCGACATCGGGCACATAGAGATAATGGTTAGTCGGATCGACAGCGAGGCCAACATCATCTGCATATCCGCAATAGCCCGAACATTGAAGCGTGAGGTTCAGGCTGCTTTTACTGGCTGTGGTGCCGTTGCCCTGGTTGGCGGCGCAGGTCGTGAAATCGGCCTGGCCGAGCACATAGGATGGGGTCTTGCTTGAGATAAGATTGCCGGTCGTGAGCGGGAACGCCAGCACGCGGTTGTTACCCGAGTCCGCAACGAACAGCCAATGATTGGTGCCGTCAATGACGCCGCCGGCAGGGTAATCGAAACCGTAGGGCGAAGCGCCGTCATTGACGCAGTTCTTGGTGTAAATGGCCGGGTTATCCGCCATCGACGAGCTGTTGTATTCGCCCAGCATATCGATGGCATTTTCGCCGTTGTTAAGCGTGGCGCGAGCTGGTGAAACTGAGAAAAACAGCACAATAGCTGCCAGAAGCAAAACGACAGCGACGCGCTCGGCGAGCAAAGCGGCGTTAGTGGCCCGGCGATATTGCGAGCATGTCATAGCTGACGCCGTTGTATATGAAGTAAAAGTAGTCGGCTTTATTGGCGGTTGTCGTAAGTGTCGGTCCGTTGGTGCCAGGCCACTGCACGGACGAAGGCCAGGTGACGGTGCGGGAGCCGTTCGCATCCTGCTTCAGATTGAGAAGGTACTTCCCGCCCTTCTGGCCGTTCAGGAAAGTAAGCGCGCGGTTGCCGCCAAGCGTGACGGATTGCGTGTCGCCCTTACTCCAGTCCACGACAATCGTCGGCGCGTCAGCGAGATCGACAATGGATGGAGCCGCCGCCATACAGGCGGGCTGAAAGATCAGGATAAAGAGAAACGCCGAGGAGGCGAGAAGCCGTTTCATGGGGATGATCCTTTGCCGGACATTCAAGGATCATGAGATTGCAATGGTTTGAATCCTCTGTCCAGAATTTTCAATAAGACCGCTGGGAGGTCGTTCCGTTCTTTAATTGATCCAACGGCGCAGAGGCTTGATTCAGTGGTCACCAGCGCTTCATCTCGGCTCTTGAAAGACCCGATTTATCCAAGCGTCCATGGCGACTTCCCGCTTTTCCGTAGCAATTTGTGTGATTCCATCTGAAGCGCAAAGAAGAAGCCTGAGGGCCGCCGCTGAGGGGCAAAGGCGCGGCGCGTGAGAGATTCCATGAGGTGCCGAAACTGCCGCTTGATTGTTTCAGCGAAGCCGGTGCCCTTCGGGCTGGTTGCTGGGAGATTTTGGTCATTGCGCAGGCGTTCCCGAGTTCCTGGGCTCCTATCTTTCACGGCCGTTACTTCGTTCGCGGTGCTGCCGCCGCTCGGCCTCCAGTTCATTCTCTTGCTGCTGGCGCTGCGCGGCGAGATCGGAGGTGAATTTGGAGAAATCAATTGCGGCTTTCCCCTCGGCCTCGCGCTGGTCCTTAGCTATTTCACCTTCGCGGATTTGTGCCGGCGTCAGGGTGGGAGCAAACAAAGACTCGACGGCGCCGCCGACAGCATCGAGCACCTTTCCGAGGCTCCGAGCTGCCTTCTTGCCAGCCGCAGCCGGCGATTTCATCGCATTGTCGTCGTTCGACCGCATCTTCCGGCCGAGCCGTCCAGTTGGACGCGGGTCAATTTCAGGCTTCAGTTTTCCGGCGCTTAAATCGCGGAAAGCCTGCCGTTCAATATCGCGCAAGGCAGCCCGTTCCTGAACGTTGTTCAGTGCGGCATAAACACCCTGGAATTCTTTCCGATCGAGAGTCGCCATGAATTTCTGAATCCGCTCGGCGCTTTCGCCGGTCGTGCGCTGGTTCAGGTTGTAAACTCGCCCGTTTCCCGCAACGGCCACAAAATCTCCCTCCCGAAGCTTCGGCGGCGTGACGGGCGTAAGGCTGGTTGCGTAAAAGCGATCTATCTGGCTGTTGGTCACGTCTTCACGCGTTACAACGGCAACGGCAATATCCCGCTCCTCTAGCGCTCTGACGAAGGAACGTGCGTTGTCGCTTCGCTTGTAGGCGGTCCAGATCTCGGCGCTCGGTCCGCGCATACTTTCCGGAGCGTTATCGCGCTGCGCTGCCTCCCATGCTGCCCTTCCGAATTGCTGCCAGGCTGTGAGCGGTTCCGCATACTGCGGCATCGGGATGCCTTTGCCTGTCGAATACAAAACGGAGGGAAACAGCTCGTGGGCCGGCGCCGGCCGCTTGTAGGCGGCGATCTCCTGCCGGGTCGCGTCAATGCCCTGGACCTTCGTGGCGTCAAACGTCCGCATGAACGCGGAAATGTCTTCGCGGCTTTTGCCGGTTGTACGCTGATTGAGGCGATACACCTGACCGCGCTCATTGAGCGCCACGTATTCGCCTTCGCGGAATTCGGGGGCAAAGCGCCCGGCTTCTTTGGCGAACACGGCGGTTCGGTGGCTGCGTTCGGCTTCATCCCTGGTTACGCAGGAAAGCTTGAATCCGCTTTCGTTGAGATTTCTGGCAAATCCCTCGGGGCTTTGGCTGAGGCTATAGGCAAGCCGGATGGCTGCGGCAGCGGCGCCAAGCTCCCGTTCGGCCTGCGCATACTGTTCTTTTTCCCTACCGTCTGCACCTGGACGCCTCTCCCCTGCCCTTCCTTCACGGTCCCTCTTCTCCACGAGTTGGCGCTCAACCTTTTCTTTCTCGATTGCCGCCTTGATTACTGCATCCTGCCATTGGCGGTCGGCCTGGTCGCGGTCCCAATTCTGTGAATTCTCCTCCTGCTGCTTCTCGATTTTGCGTTCACTCTGTAGGATCCGAGCCATTTCGACGGTCGGCAATTCGTCGCGAGACAGATCGGATAAACGATCCCGCGTTTCAGCCGCCGTCTTGTCGAGAATTCGTTTGCCGAGAACATGCATTCCGCCCGCCTGGTCGATGACGAGAAAGTTGCGGCGGTCGCCTTGCGCCAGCGTCAATCCCTCCCGCTCAAGTGCTGCGCGAAAGCTGACGCCACAGTCGGACCGGTCGAAGCACGCACGGATGGTATTGCGCACTTCGTGAATATCCATTCCGAGCCGCCGGGCTTGTTCCTCCTCGGCTCTCGTCGGCGCATATTTGATCGGGCCTTCACGCCGGTTGGTGACGATCGTAAGTCCGAATTCAAACTCCAGCTCACGACTGATCTTCTTGAGACGCTCTTTCGAAAAGGGCAGTGGTCGGGCCGTGAGGGTGTCCTGGTCGATCCGTGAAAACGCTATGTGCATGTGCTCATGGCCGGATTTCTCGCTGGTGTGAAATGCGATCGCGCGCGGCTGGCCGGTCAGGCCCAGCATGCGCTCGATCCGATCGGCGGTAAGTTCCCATTGTTTCCGGGTGAGCGTCTCGCCGTCCGGATTTCTCACCTGCACATGAAAGAATGGCTTTTCGCAATTCGTGGCGCCCGCCATGATCTGGACGTCGCGAAAGGCGTCCTTGATGTTGGTCGCCTCGAAGCCGCGAAGTTCCCACAACTCGGCACGTTCCCCGTCCTTGCCGGTCGTCATATAGGCGGCCAGTTTGGCTCCGTTATTATGTGTTGTCCCCTTTGAGATCATGGTCGGTCTCTCCGCCCCACAATCTCCCGGATCGCGGCGGCTGCCGCTCGGGTTTCGGCGAGAGCAGCAAAGCATTCCTGTGCGGTCACAGAACCCCCAGAATTAAGAACGTGTGCGACCTGGTTCAAATTGCTCCCGACTTTATTGAGCGCAGCCACAGCGCGGCCCAGTGCTTCGGCGTTTACGGGAGGTTTACGCTTCGCACGCGGGCCGGGCGTGCCGAGGCCACAGGCGCGGAGAAAACTGGCATTGCTTAGGCCGACTTCGCGGGCCCGTGCTTCGACGGCGACGCGCTCCTCCGGCAGGAGGCGAACAAGCACAGCGCCCTTATCGCGCTGGCGCTTGTTGCTGCCGCTCCGCTTGAAGATTTTCGGCGCGTTATTGTCGTTTGCGCTCATGCCGGCACCTCGCATGAGCGCAACGGAACGGCAGCAAGCGAATGAGAAGGCGCTGGAAGCGGCATCGAATTCGTGCGCCGCAGCGGGTACAAGGGTGGGGATCCAACGGGGAGGGCGACGCCCTCACCTTGGCAGGTTGAGCGAAGGCAGGCGGCTGAAAAGCCGCATGACCTGAGCGTGGTGCGGATATCCGCACACAACTTGCTGTCCGTCGTATCCGCACCAATCATCCCAAGAATGAATCGAAACTTCAATCGCAGTGCAATGCTTTTCTCGGATCTCGCGATCGGAATAATCCGGTAGCGAAACGCACAAGCAAAGCAAGGCCGGGCGCAACACGCGTGGCCTTTCCATTTCAATAAGGGCAGTAGGAAGAAAGATGCGTTGGTGACTGGGAAACCAATTACTGCATGCGCGGCTATTCGTTGGGTGGTGAAATTCGAAACAAAGAAAAAGGGCAAGGCACCCGTGAGAGCACCCTGCCCCGATTCGAGATGAAGTCTGTTATGCGGCTTCTTCTTCGGACTGTTCGGAACCCCGATCGCTCGCACGCAGTTTATAGATTTCACTGTGCGCGAGATCAGCCACTTTGGCGACGAGGAGCAACTCGGCTTGACTGAAGCTTGCCGATGACTTGTAGTTGCCCTGTGCGTCTTTGTAGGACTTCTCGAAGGAGATGTTGTATGAGATGCCTCCCTTCGGGCTAATGTTGCGCCACACGATTGCTGACACAGGATAGAGATTGATCTTTGCTGCGGGTTGGTTGTTGTCTGCCATGATGACTTCTCCTTTTGGTTTTCGGCTGCATGATCGCATCCGATGCAAAATCCCAAGCGCACCCAGCAGGCGGGAGTGTCAAAAGCGCGCAGCGGTATCGCAGTGAATTTTCTCTGCGCGCGGAGCGTAGTGAGCACGCAAGAAAATTTCGAGAAACCACCTTTTGACAGACACGCCGGGTGCGCTAAGGATTGCATCGGCCAGGATGCGAATCTTGCAGGCTCGTAAGCGAAAGGCAAGAGGCCCCTGACAGACACAAACCCTCGAATGCGCTGAAAGACGACCCGAGATTTCGAGCGATCTGACATGGAAACGACCGGGGCGATTTGCCCTTCCGTTTCCTGATTGTGACGGGTTTAATTCGCGGCTAACGGCACTGCAATAAAGAAACTTTGCAGGTTTCGCATAGGGTGTCGTTTGGAGACTGAAATGCCCCTGCACCAATGCAAAGGTGCTAGTGTCTCTCTGAAATAATTCGAGCCGTGGAATAATCAATGATCAGGACATTGATAATCTCAGCGTTCAATGCGGCCATGATTACTGGCACGAGTACCTGGCTTCCACCGATGCCGACGACTTTCTTGCCCCCTGCAACCATGTGCTTATAGAACTCGATTCCTGGATACTTTGAATAGTGGCCCGCCGTCAAAAAGAAGCGCCAGGCTTCGTCTGAATTGCCATTAGCATCAAAGAAGCAATAAGAGAACTCCCCGATAACGTCCTCATAGGCTAGCCCCGCCTCGCTTACAAACGGTCCAACGAGCTTGCCTATCCCAATGCGCCTTTGTATCCCGACGGCCTCATCGGCGATTTTTACAGGTCCGAAACTGGCGAACACGGCATCAAGCTTGTCCATCTCCTCGATGACTAGCTTGATGTTCTGTATGTTTTCTAGACGCGCAATTTCTTTCGCAACTATTGCGCGACACGATTCTGATTCTCCGCGCTTCTTTTGTTGATGTAGTTTTTCGAACCAATATGGCTCGACGGTGGCATAACAACATTTGCCGTCGACGCTACCGCAGCGGGTCCAAAGAGCCGTGGCGACAACACTCGGCTCTACGAAGCTGGTGTTTTCCCCCCAAGCTGTGCGCCCTATCAAAGCGGTCGTCTGGACATGAACCGTGTCGCGATCCCTCGGTCGAACAGCTTTTGCAAATTCTAGCAATCGCGCACCGCCGCCTACTCCCACATGAAATGGCTTGCCTCGCGGTTGGTGTTCAAGCAATTGCTCAAAGTAAGCCGCCGCCAGGACGCCGGAGCGCCGGATAAAGTCATCGCATTGTTCCTCTGTTTTTATTTGGGGCCCAGGTACGATGAATACCTTCTCCAGCTTTGGATATTTCCATTGGAGCCGGGCGACAATCTCCTCTTCGACCGTTTTGCGAATGTCGATTCTTACGACGCCCAGTGCCCGCGCCCGATCTAAAAGCGAAGATACGTCACGCGTCCCGATTTCAAGACTCGTCGCGACCTCTTGAATTCTTGCGTTTTCCTCTTGGGACGTCGCCAAAAGGAAATCTTCTTCGATTTCACGGCCAGTCTGAGGGTCACCCGAGTAGCTCGATCGTGAAATGAGCCGCGCTGCAGGGTCGTGCGACTGGTCTAAGTCAGGTCCAGCGATGGCCTTGTCTTGCGGCTGAGGAGGCGGCTCTTGCTGGACGGCGGATAAGTTGCGGTCAATGCGTAACACCCTCCCGCCAAAAGCGTCTCTTAAAGTGTTCACCGAACCTGCGGAGGACGGCTCCCCTATCCAACTGATTAAAGGCCGATACGCATGAGATCTTCCTCTCTGAATCTTGATCTGTATGCGCCCCTTTATTTCAGGGTCCGGATTCGGGCCGTAAAACTCTTTGAGCGCATCATCGAGCTCCGCTACAAGCTTCTTGCCAGCCGTTGCCGGGTCATTGGGAGCGTCTTCATGAAACGTCTTAAATCGATAATTGTAAAACTCACGGAGAATGAGCACTCCGGTTGGGAACGGCCGGTCCCTCGTAAATGGCTTGCAATACCGTCGGTCATTCTCAATCTCTACAAGGTATTCCAACAAATGAGCAGCTCTCGTGCGGTCTGCGAAAGCATCATCCGAACAAATCCTCGCAACTTGGGCTTTGACCAAGTCGTTTGGCGGGACATTGTGCTGTGGCAAGTCTGAATACGTATCGAGAGACACACGGACCCCAAACGGCACCAACGGTACCTCACGGTGAGGTGCCCTTCATTAGATTTTAGGGGAATTTGCTGGCTTGTGGTAGGAGATTGCGGTTCCGCTGGTTGACAATGACCAAACCGTATCGGCGTCGAACCGCGCTTCCATGTGATTGCTCTCCTCAAAAGACACTTCACGAAGTTCAGTACCCCTGAAATCCGCGTCCGCCAATTCGCATCCGAGGAAATCGACGTTATTCAGTTGAGCACCTGCAAACTTGGCCTTTTTCAGGCTGCACAATACGAACATCACATTCCTGAAGTTGACGCGCGAGAAATCTACGCCATCCAGCGCTTTATTTCCAAAGTCTTTGCGAATCGCGGTGAATCCTTGTCTGATCGTGAGCTGTCTCCCGAAGCGACCTTCGGAGGCAAGCCATCGGTGATGATCGAACAATTCCTGAAGCCTGACCTTTGAAAGCGGAGCTTTGTCCGTTCCAAATCCGCGCAGTTCCGCTTCCCTCGCGGCAGTCGGCCCCGGCTTGTTCATTTCCTTCTTGCCCTTCAATGTTGCTCATTTGCCAGCTCCGCCGTCCGTGCCCCCCCCAAAGCGCACGGAAGCTCACCGTGAGGTCGTATAAACCCGAACGGAACTCTGCCAGTCTAATGGCAGGTCAACGAGGAGCCGTCAAGCGGAGTCCTCCGATATGGAGGCAATCAGGTTGATGGATTCTTTGGGTGAGGAGACGCGATGGACAACAACGTGATGAACCGACGCAGAAGCGGGAAGCTCGAAGCGCTCCGCAATGACGGCTCTGATTCGATTCCTCAGGATTTTTGTGTTGTACAAACCAATTTTTCGGCTTCACGACGCGACGACTCGCAAGTTGGTCTTACGACGGCTGAATATCGCACGCTTCAGGAAGCATATGACTACTTCAATGTCGCACTGTTCGATGGTTCGCTGCCCCAAGTGTTGATCACGCTGCAACGCCATCACCGTGCGCTCGGTTATTTCTCTGCAAGAAGATTTCAGAGCCGCGGCCAAGTCCGTATGCTCGTCCACGAAGTGGCCCTGAATCCAGACGGGTTCACTGGCAACACTGATGAGAAGATTCTCTCGACCCTTGTGCACGAAATGGTTCACGTCTGGCAGCAGGAGAACGGCCGTCCTGGACGTGGACGGTACCACAACCGCGAATGGGCTTTGAAAATGTGCTGCGTCGGGTTGATGCCAAGCACTACCGGAAAGCCGGGTGGCGCTGTCATCGGTGAAAGTGTGTCGCACTACAGCCTGGAAGGTGGAGAGTTCACTACGGCGTGCAGGTCGTTTCTCCATAAGTACCGGCTCGTATGGGAATCGGCTGCTGTGACAGTGAATGACACTTCGGGAGACAACTCTCTCGCCGGCGACGACTCTAGCCACCCGAGTCTGGTCAAGGGACAAACGCGCACAAAGTTCACTTGCCCAAACTGTGGACTCAACGTGTGGGCAAAACCGGATGCCCTAGTCGATTGCCATAACTGTTCGATTGAAGCGCTGGAGAAAGTTGTGATGCGCTCGAACCACGCACGGCGAGTGGATAAAGCGAGACTTCCGATTCAACACTTGGCTAAGTCGTAAAGGAGAGCCGAAGTTGTAACCGATACACCAGCCGAGCGATTGCGCGGCGGCGACACTCAATTCATCAGTACAAAACGAAGAAATCTTTCACTTGCAAGCCCACGGATTCTGTGGGTTTGAGAAGGGATTCCAAGATGCGGAGCAACCTTAGCGGAAAGCCAAACGACAAACTTGAAACCCTACGAAAAAAGGAAGCAGCGCTGAAAGAAGCAATCGCCTTGGAGAAGATCCGCCAACAAAAACGCCTAGAGAAAGAACGGGCGCGCCTGGCCAGCGCCATTGGTGAATGTGTGTTGGCGGACCTGGAAACAAACCCTCAGCTCAGGCAGTTCTTGGAGGAAAGCCTGAAGAGAAATGCCAATCCGCATGTCGCTGAACTTCTGAGAGCAAGGGGATGGCGTATTTAAGGGAGGATGTATGGAAATAATCGCGTACTTCGTCGTGATTTACGTCCTTGCGTATTGCGTGCATCTTTTGAGTGGCAACAACCTCAAAAAGCGGATCAAACAGGCATACACCTTCAACCCGGAACCGACGCAGGCGGCGGCAGATTTCGCGACGAAAAAGTCTCTGAAACAGGCCGGGTACTTGAACGCAAATGGAATCCGTGTCGGGATTTCACCGGATGGCCGCCATCCCCTTTATTACAACAAAGCAGGCCATATTTTGGTCGTGGCGCCCGCACGAACAGGAAAGCTCGTGACGATCCTGTGCGCCCTCATCCTTGCTTTGCCGAGAAGATACTCGCTGCTGATCATCGATCCAAAAGCTGAAATTATTTGCATCGTGGGAAGGACGCGCCGTAAACGCGGCGCTTTGTATGTATGGAATCCCTATAAAATCTGGCTCGACCACATGAGAGGTCTGCGCCAGGCACGGCTGAATCCGGTGGCTGACATCGATCCCAAATCGATTACGGTCGAGTCCGATTGCAAAAAACTCGTCATGACATTTTGGGATGAAGCGGGGACGAAGAATGATCCTCACTGGGGTCCGTCCGGCAGGTCATTGTTTGCCGCAATCATTCAAGCGCTGGTGAAATACGGCAAGCCTGGGGAGAAGAACCTGCCGACCGCGCGCGCCATCCTCACAGGGGCGAATGGTCATTCGCTGATCGAGTTCGCGCGCTACATCATGACGCTTCCCGATCCTTATTTACGGGAGGAATTCGCACGCTACGCCGCACCCGGAGCCGAAGAAAGCAAAGAGATCCAGGGGCTCATTTCGACAGCTATAACGCAGACCGACTTTCTCACGAACCATGCCATCGCAGAAAGTCTCATGGCCGCCGATGTCAGCTTCCGGCAGATGAAAAAAGAAGCTGGAATGACCATTAGCGTCTGTCTCCCGGTCAACCGGCTCGACGACGCCAAGTGTTTTTCACTGCTCTCCGGCTGGATGCTTCATTGCACCCTCGAAGAGGGCCAAAGGGGCGGCAGGGTTCCCTGCATCGCTGTCGTTGATGAAATGAGCCAGATCGGGTTCAGCAAAGCGTGGCTGGATGCCTTTGGGCTCGCGGCAGGTGCGGCAGGTCTTCAGATCGTCGCGGTTTACCAGGACGTTTCTCAAATCATGAATCAGTTCGGCAAGGCCTGGTCCTCAATTCTTCAGAACTGCGGCGTGACCTTGTGGTTCGGTGCCCGCGATCAGATTACGCGCGAGACCGTTTCAAAACTTGCCGGACTCAAGGAAGTGCTGACACAAAACCGCAGCGTCTCGATTGACCTTAGGTCGGGCGAGCCGCTTGTTTCAGATAGCGCATCGTCGGTTGTGCGCCCTGTCATCCATCCGCACGAGGTGGGGCAGCTTCGCGACGACGAGATGCTGATGTTCTGTGAGGGTGTGCCCAATCCGGTGAAGGCAAAGCGCAAGCCTTACATGAGTGAGTTCTCCGGTCAGTATGGACCGAATCCGTATTTCACTAAGCCAGGGTTTTGGGGTTGGTTGTTCCGATAATCTATGCCGACGACGCAGCACAATTCGAAGGCGATCAACGCCAGACGCTTCGCCGCTCTCTTCGCCGGCTTTGACACCGGCAATGCGAGTGATGAAGAAGCGTTGAGTAAGGGCCGCGCGTTGCGCCGCATGGCGGCAGACAACAATCTGCGCATCGTCGATCTCCTTGAAATGCCGGAGATCCGGCAGGCAATCGACGATCAGATGCAGCCGCTCCGGAAGAATGGCCGCGACCTGGAAACAGCAATGGAACAGGCAGCGGCACTGCGTGAGGAGCTGACCGAGCGCACACGTAACGTCCGGGCGCTGGCGGAAATGCTCACGCGTGAGAAGGAAACCACGGAAGCTCTGCGCAGACAATTAGCGACTCCGACAGGCGGACAAGGTCACGGGCAAACACGAAACCAGCAACAGACCCGGACGACCGCGCCGGCCGGCGCTTCAAACAACGCTTCACAAGATCCCGGGATGCTGAACGTCGTGATGAAATTCGTGGCCCTTTGGTTAGTCATCGGGCTGATGATGATGGCCGCAATTCGATAGTCAACGATTTACGAGAGGAGCAGCTATGGATTTCCAAATGATCAAAGAGATCGCTCAAACATGGTTTCTGAAAGCCGGTCAGTTCTTCTTGTTTCAAAACATCCTGATGTATTTCTTTGCCTGCGTCATTGCGCATGAACCAATCGGGCTGACGGGTTATATCGGGTTTCTCAATCACTGCTGCCAGTGGGTGGGACGGTGACGCCATGGGCGATCACGTTGATTTTTCCCGTTTCACTGGCAGGGCGGAAAGCGAAGAAGTGGCGCGCCACAATGACCCTAAACGCGAGCTAACCCCGCCGGCCGAAAAAGAGCGGACGCCTGACTACTATCGACGGACGCAGGAGCGTGAAGGCAATAGCGAGTGGAGCGGGGGAAGCATGGGCGGCGGAACATGGGCCGGAAGGTCGAGGTGAATGACGATGAGCAATCAAATGGACAAATGGCATGAGGATGAAAAGGCCCTCGCTGTCGAGCGACGGCTCATGAACGAAGCCTTGGCGCAACTTGGCCAGGCCGAATTGAAATACAGCGCGCGACGATCCGCCGCACGGCTGATCTTCGGCCTTGATCTGACAGGGAGCCGGGAGCCAAGTCTGCGTCAGGCGCGCATTGCAACAGCGGCCATGTTTGACACTATCAAAGCGTTCAGCGCCGTCGCTGTGAAACTCATCTACTATCGCGGGACGGACGAATGCCGGGAGAGCCGATGGTACGACGATCCCGAGATTCTCAGCCAATCGATGCGGAAGCTCTCCTGTGAGCGAGGTGGGACGCAGATCGGACGGCTGTTGCAGCGTGCCGTCGACGAAAAGGAGGCGACCTCCGGGGTGGTGTTCGTTGGGGATCATTGCGAGGACGATCCCGACGAGCTCTTCGAATTGGCGCAAGCGCTCAGGCGGAGATCCACGCCGCTCTTCGTGTTCCATGAATGCGCCGATCACGATGAATGGTCTTTGAAGGCAAAGCCGGTTTTCAAGCGCCTGGCCGAGCTGAGCGGCGGCGTTTACGTCGAATTCAAGCCCGATAGCGGCGTCGTCCTGAAGGAACTGTTGTCAGGTGTAGCGATATTCTCGGCGGCCGGCGCTGAAGGCATCGAACGCATGGCATTGCCGACGACACCGGAAGCCCGGCAGTTGCGGGGACATTTGTGTCTCGGCTCTGGAAGCAAACGATAGCGGGGGGAACGGAACGACAGACGAATAAGACGGGAAGGAAGGGTATCTGTATGAGCGGTGAATCGCAAAAACAACCCATGGGACTTGTGGATTCTCTTCACGGCAAGTCGCGCGCCCTGAGAGTTAAAGAGGTCGCAACCCTGCTCTGTGTCAGTGAAAGGGCTGTCTATAAACTTGCCAAAGATCACAGAATTCCCTGTTTCAAGATTGGCGGTTCAATTCGCTTCGACCCGCACGCTATCGCTGCCTGGCTCGGCCAAAAAATGGCTCCCGCCTCCGTCGATTTGCGGGGTGAGCAAAGACCGCGGGCCTAATCCCCTGCTCGCTTGGAGGGACTTGGCCGGGGCAGGAAAGCCGCTTAGTATTCGTGCGCCGGGCAGTAGGAAAAAAGAAATGTTCGACCCTGAAATTGAAAACATGAAATCGCGTATAGACTTGCGCGCCTATGCCGCCGGCCAGGGCTATGCTCTCGACAAGCGGCAGTCATGGCGCGGCTCAGCGGTCATGAGGCATCCGAATGGCGACAAGATCATCATCAAGCTCAACGAAGCGGACGGTCATTACACCTACTGCTCAGTGCGCGACGATACGGATAACGGTACGATCATCGATTTCGTGCAGAGGCGCCTTCGGCTTAATCTCGGGAGAATCCGACAGGAGCTCCGTCCCTGGCTTGGCGAGTCTCCGGTCAAAGTACCGGTCTTCCCTCCCCTGCGCCCGGTTTCACGTGACCGTATGCGCGTCGAAAACGAATACAACAAGATGAAGGATGCACACCGGCATCCTTATCTTGAAAATGAACGCGCCCTGGCCGCGTCACTCTTTGAGCTTCCACGTTTTGTCGGCCGCATTCGGATCGATGCACGCGGTAATGCCATATTTCCGCATTGGGATCTCGATGGTCTCTGCGGATTCGAAATCAAGAATTCTGGATTTACGGGCTTCAGTCCTGGCGGAACGAAAGGCCTTTGGCTCAGCCATGAGTTTCCGGAAGACAATCGGCTTGTGATCTGCGAGAGCGCGATCGACGCCTTGAGCCATGCCGTGCTGATGCCGGACGAACAGGCTCGCTATGCCTCGATCGGCGGCAAGCCAAATCCAATCCAGCCCGAGCTCATCCGGGCGGCGGCTTTACGGATGCCGCCTAAATCGAAGATCGTCGCGGCTATGGATGCTGACGAAGACGGCGGGAAGCTCGCGGAAGTCGTGCGCGAAGCGGTCCTGAATTCCGGCCGGGATGATCTGTCCTTCGTATTCGAAGAGCCAGAAGGTGCTAAGGATTGGAATGATGTTCTGCGCGCAAAACCAAGTATTAAATCGGGTTATCGCCCGGATGTTCCCTCCGTTGCCTGAATTGAGTCCGTTTTTCACCTGTGGAGAATAAAAGGCGAAGATGGCGCTAGAATCCTGTCATGGGTGGTGAGCGTTCATCGACAACGCGGATGCGTCTTGAAGGCAAAATCTGCTGTGTCTGCAAAGTATCCCTGCCTGCACCCCACATCCGCGGCGAACGCATGTGCAGCGACTGTGCCGGCGAGGCTGCGCCGCGACGAAAAGTCTATATGTACTTCATGTTGAACCGGCGCTGGCAATGCCAATTCCTCGAAGAGGATCTGAAGACTCCCCTGCCCCACAGGATTTCATTCGCGCATGAGGCCAAACTGTTTGAAATGGCGGAGCGCGGCGGTTACCCATTAAACCTCGAAGGCCGGCAAGCTATCGAACATGCCATTCAGAATGGGCGCGGCGGCATCTGGCTGGATCTCTCCAGGGAGCAATACGAAAAACTGCGAGCGGTAACACGTACTGTGCCGGCCGCAAGAAATCGTGAACCTCTTCCCTAAACCAGCCCGTGAAATCTGGATGAGTGGTCTGGCCTGAATCAAATTTGTTCCCCTACTGTCCTCTTTCTCCATAGCCCTGCCCCTTCTTTCTTGCCGCTGGCCTGGTGTTAATAAGGTTAGAGTCTGTGTTAAAGGGTGTTACGCCCTGGAGAATCGCTCCCAAGCCCCTGTTCGCGTTCCGCAATTTTTGGTCGCCGGTAATCAAAACCCCGAAGTTTGGTAAGTGAAACCCCGAATTTAGGTCATTGATACCCCGAAGTTTGGTAAGCGAAACCCCGAATCCACAGACTGGTAACTAAAACCCCGAAACGGTAATCGATACCCCGAATCTCTTGACACGGTAATTGAAACCCCGAATATGGGGCGATGGTAAGTGAAACCCCGAATCCGGATCAGCAGCTTCTCCAGGCCAAGCACGGCAAGGGCGATCTGTTTATCTGCGATGTCGCGGACGCGGTGCTCAAGGATCTGATTCCTCAGATGGAGCACCCCTTTTACTCCCTCTCGAAGAAGCCGGATACCCAGATTCGCCGTTATGAGCATAACGGCAACTGGCTTGAAATTGTGCCGAGCGTCAAAGGCCTTGCGACCATATACGACAAGGACATATTGATTTACTGCATTTCGCAGTTGATGGATAAGCTGAAGCGCAATGAGCCTGTCGGCCCCCGTGTCCACATTACGAGCTACGATCTTCTGCGATTTACGAACCGGGGTACGTCTGGCAAGGACTACAACGCCCTCTGCGAAGCGATTGATCGTCTCGCCGGAACGCGCATTACAACCAATATCCAGACAGGTGACGAGGAACAGCGGGACAGCTTCGGCCTGATCGACGCCCATTCGATACGCCGAAAACACGGGCTCGATGGCCGCCTTCAATGGGTCGAGATCAAGCTGTCGGACTGGGTTTTCAACGCCATCAAGGGGCAGGAAGTCCTCACCCTGCACCCCGATTACTTCCGCTTGAGCCGTCCCCTCGAACGGCGGGTTTATGAGCTGGCGCGCAAGCATTGCGGACGCCAGGCAACCTGGACGATTTCGCTGGAAACGCTGCACAAGAAGTCAGGGTCGCAGAGCCCGAGCAAGCATTTCCGGCAGATGGTGAAGCATATTGCGCGGCATGATCACCTCCCGGATTACCGGGTGACGTTCGATGAAGAGTCGGACAATGTGACGTTCTTCAACCGCGAATCCTGGTGGGACAAGGCTCCGCTGCCCTCTGATGGCGAAACGCTCCCGGCCCTGTCACCGGAGGCTTACGAAGACGGCCGCGCGGCGGCGCCGGGTTATGACATCTACCATCTTGAAGCCGAATGGCGGGATTTCTGGGAGAGTACCGGCAGGCCAAGGCTGGCCGACCCTCAGGCCGCCTTTGTCGGCTTCTGCCGCAGCCGCCATAAGCGCGCGCCGATAATGCGCGAAAAGGCAGATCATGACGAGTAGATACCCCCTCCTCCGCGCCAAAGAACAATTCCGCAATAAAAGCCCGTGGAGCAATCTTTCACCCATTTCTGCGGGAGACCCTGCTCCCGAGGCCCCTGCCCTCCTCCTGCGCGATCCTGCGTGGCCTGGCGTGGAATCCAGCCGGGCAGCCAACGCCCAATCGCCCGTAATCGCTCACAAATCGGCTTTCAATCGGCATTCAAACAGATTCCTGAAAGCCTACCGATATCCACAGGAATTCCACAGGAATTCCGTTAGATATCTGAATTCCTCTCGAAGCCTGACGACCGACTGAAGCCTATCGGATGCCCTCTTGAATTCTGACGGCTATCTGATATCTTTCGGCGTCCGGGTTGATTCGGGAGGAGGGGGCCATGCCGACAATCGCATTCGTATCGCCAAAAGGAGGCGTGGGAAAAACCACGTCAGCCTTCCTGTTCGCGACCGCCATTGCCGCAATCTACGATGTCACCCTGATCGACGCCGACCCCAATCATCCGATTCAGGCCTGGGCGGCGGGCGGCAACACACCAAAGCGAATGACGATCGTCTCCGACGTGACCGAAGACACGATTGTGGAGCGCATCGAAGACGCGGCCGAAAAAACGCCGTTCGTCATCGTCGATCTCGAAGGCACGGCCTCAATGATCGTTCTGTATGCAATCTCGCAAGCGGATTTCATCGTCATCCCGACGCAAGGCTCGCAGCTCGATGCGAATGAAGCGAGCCGCGCCATCCGCGTCGTTCTTCAGAGCGAGAAATTGACGGGCAAAGCGAAACCGTATGCAGTGCTGTTGACGCGCACGCATCCGTCGATCCGCGCGCGTGGTCTTGCGCATATCCAGAACGGTCTCATCGAAGCAGGGATTCCCGTCCTTCAGACGGAACTCAACGAGCGCGATGCATTCAAGGCTGTGTTCTCATTCCGGCAAACGCTCGATGGGTTGAACGCAGCGGAAGTTCCCAATCTCGACAAAGCGAAACTGAACGTTCTCCGATTTGTCGAGGAAGTATTCGAGCGCCTGAAAGCGGAGGAGGGCGGTAGGAAAGAAGATCAGCAATCATCAACTGTGGCAGGTGCAGCATGAACGACCGCGTCAATCCCTTTGCGTCTATCAGCGAAGACCCGCCGGTCTTTACAACAAAGCCGAGAGCGGAGAAACGTGTCGAAGACACGACCATCGCTGAACTTGCCCAGCGGAACAATTTTCCAAGCCGGCAAGCCGCAAAACCGGCGAAGGCGGAGCGCCGCAAGCCGCGCGTCTATCGCACGGGTCGAAACATTCAGTTTAATGCAAAGGTAACAGCAGAGACGATAAGCAAGATCTATCGCCTTGCGGATGAGAAGGCAGTCACAATCGGCAAGCTTCTGGAACTCGCTGCCGATGCTTTGGAGCGGGAAGGGGCCAAAAGCTAAAGCCCGCGCCGGTGCTGCCGGCACGGGCGAAGCCGTCAGTATTCAGACGGCAGAAGAATTGTGTTGTCCGTGAAATAGAACTTGATCTCGTCGAGCGGGAAGTCGGTCCACTCGATCTCTTTGGTGAAAACGATATTCCCGTTGCCGTCGTCGCAAGTGAGCGTTGCTTTGCGATCGGGACGGACGGTGAGAGTCCAGACCTGGAACTCCTCGGCAGCGACGGCTTTGTCGTAGGGCTGGATAATCGCAATCTCATCGAGCAGCCAATAAGCGCCGCCATGTTCGGCGACGTGCTTTGCACCGTCGGTGTAAACAACTTCGCGGTTGAGGCTGTGCCGGTACCAGTATTCGGAACCGGTGAACTGGTTGAGTTCGGCTTTCGTGAGCTTGTGTTTGCTTGTCATGGTGTGCCTCTTTCATTTGAGTGATCCCCTTGGGCGGGGTGGAAAGGGCACAGAACGCCGCCGGTCAAAGCGCGGCTGTCATAGGTTGTTGGGGGGACCGTGACCGGAACGGGCAGGGGGGGAGCCGAGAACCGTCATTGACAGCAAGCGACGGCGGCTAGAGTGCCATCAACCCGCCATTTCGGGGTCGCGTAAAAGGGGCTCGCCTGATACAAGCGATCTAGCCGACGACCGAGATTGGTCACGACGAAAAGGGGGATGGTTCTCGGAAGCGTCCAGACGCCGTGCGCTGAGTTTCGGGACGGCTGTCATCCTTGAGTTCGAAGAGAACTGGTTGCTCCACCCGAGCGTGGGCTTTCTTCTGCTCGCGGCGAAGCTGCAAAACGTCGCGCCAGAGATAGCGCTTGGCATCGATGTCGATGAATCTGTAGCTGGCCATGGCTGTCACTCCTCGGCCTCGGAGGCTTCCGGCGTGGTTTCAGCCTCGTAGTGCATTTGCGCGCGGCACAATGCGGCATCGAAGTCGAAGTTGTTTCGGTCGCTCCAGTGCATGAGATCGCAAAGAAGATCACCGAGAGCATCCTCGCGCTCAGTGCCGGTTTTCCTCATGAATACCCGTAAGGCTGTGCCAGCCCATTCGGCCCGCTCATCGTTCAAGTTGTCTGGGTCAGCGGGCAGACATTTCTTTCCTGATTGTGTCTCCGTTTCGCCCAATGCGGTGAGGGCACGGTCGCTGATGAGGTCGAGCAACGTCCAGGAGCAAACACCGGGATCTCCGGATTTGCGGGCCATGCGCTTGATGTCGAGGATGGCGTCTTTCAGCTCTGCGATTTGGTTCGTGTCGTTCGTCATGATTGGCCTCTTTCGTTTGAGTGATCCCCATGGCGGGGTTGAAAGAGGGCACAGAAGGCCGCCGTAAAGGCGCGGCTGTCATAGCTTTTTGGGGGGACCGTGATCGGAACGGGCAGGGGGGAGCCAAAATAGCGTCATTGACAGCAAGCGACGGCGGCTAGAGTGCCATCAACCCGCCATTTCGGGATCGCGCGGAAAAGGCATATCTGACTGAAGTACGCTGACCGCCGAGGACGGTCATTCCGAAAGGCGCATCGCTTCTGTGAAACGAGAGTGCGCACTGCTAGATTCACATTACGAAGGCAAAAAGGGGGTCGGAAGATGAAATTGGCGGGTATAGCGCTGGCCGGAGGTGCGCTGGTCACGGGATTGGTTGCGGCGTGGTACTGGTACCGGTCGAGCAAAGTGCAGGTTGAGCCGGTTTGGCCTCAAGGTGTTTTTGGATTGGTTGAGCCAGGAGAGACGGAGGGGTCCCAAGCTGGCTGGATCACCGGAACGCTCACAGCCTATTCGAAGTCCGCAGACTTGAATGCGAAGGCCGCGCTGTGGACTGCCGGTTCCGTGGTGCTTGCGGCGGCATCGAGTTTCGTCTCGGCGTTTCAATGGTGAAATGCGGCCTAAGAGTAGGGGGCTGGGGCTAAGCAAAACTGGCGAGGCTGCCCTTGTTGATCCGGGCCTGGATGTCTTTATTGCGAACGCCTTTCAGGTAGACCATCGTGGACGCAATGTCCCGGTGCCCCATCCATTGCTGCAGCGTGCGAATATCGATGCCGTCCTGGAGATTGCGGGTGGCATAGGTGTGCCGGAATTTGTGCAGAAACCATCGCGAACAGTAGGGGCCTTCGGAACAACGATTGATCCTCACCGATCCGTCTTCCAGCTTATGTGATGTACTGCAATGCCGGCAGTTTAGTTTCGCGCGGTAGGCGAGGGCTTTCAGTTTTTCGAGCATCGCGCCGTCCGGCCGGCCGGTGATGCTGGGGAAGATTGGATCATCCGGGCTTGCCTCTTTGGGACGAAACTTCTCCAGCAGTTTAATCAGCTTTTGCGGAACCGGAACTTCTCTCTCTTCCCAATTTTTGGGATGGAATCCCCAATGCGGCTTGGCCGTCACGCGAATGGCCATGTGCTTGAAATCCACATCGCGCCATGTGGCGAACCTCCCTTCAGCATCCCGAAACCCCGACATCAAATAAAACTTGAACCGGACTTCCTCGGCAAACTCGGCTGCTTTGAATAATTCCCTGAGTTCGGCATCCTCATAGATCGGGCGGACGGTTTCAACGAAGCTCGGCCAGTCTGATTTTGTGAGGAGCTTGTCCCTGCCGTACTGCTTCATCACCTGAGAGAGCAAGACGAGCTTGTTATAAATTGTTTTCCCCTTCTGCCCCTGTTTTACGCACTCAGTCGCAAAGTCGAGGATGTCCTGGCGCTCAACGTCGTCAACATGGCTTTTGGTGCATGACGCTTTGAAGTCTTCAAGGATGGGCCGATAGGTGCGGAACGTCCGCAAGGATCGGTGGTACTGGACATATTCCAGGTATTTGTCGAGAGCATCGGGCAGGGTGGTGCGATCCGGAACTGTTTCGACTTCGGGCAGGGGAGGTATTACGCCATTGCGAGCGGCGAGCAGTTCAGCCTGCCTGACGCGGGCCTTGTCGGCTGCATCCTGGGCATCGGCTCCAGCGGCTTCCCTGTGCCGCTTGCCCTCGTTCCACCATTCGATGAAATAGCTGCCTTCGGGGTGGCTCTCGTCGAGCCCCTTCACGCGCACGTGGTCGCGACGCACGCGGCCTTTGCTGTCGAAGAGGGCGGTAGCGAGCGTCCAGCGACCTTTGGCCTTCACTTGCTTGAGAAGTTTGACGGCCGGCAATTTGGGCATAGGCGGAGGTTCTCGGAAGAACCGCCTATAGAATCGCCTATAAGGTGGGTAAATTCAAGATAATAAAGGGAGGGGTTGACAGGGCAGCGCTCTAACCAACTGAGCTACGTCCCCAAAAGCAAGTTGCTGGTATTTGAAAGGCTCGCGGTGGAGCGGGCGCTCCAACCTTCAGGTTCCGGCCACTTGCGTCCGGAATTCT
>Ga0182030_10001360_pt1 | contig 50310 bp, 53 predicted proteins | sample 812S3MmetaG_FD_121299 | JGI IMG/M metagenome (GOLD analysis project Ga0182030, IMG submission 121299) | Permafrost microbial communities from Stordalen Mire, Sweden - 812S3M metaG (Illumina Assembly) | ecosystem: Environmental > Terrestrial > Soil > Wetlands > Permafrost | place: Sweden... | reverse complement strand
TCACGCGCGGGCCGACGTAGGCGTTGAGGACGGTCGTCGACGTGCGTTCGTACTCGCGATATTCGCGCAGGATCTCGTGCGAGAGCGAACGGTAGAGTTGGGGTGCCTCGCGCGCGATGATCGCGCCGACTTCGGCTTCGTGATCGGGGTTGGCCCACGAGTGCAAGAAGACGACGGCGACCGACTCGATGTCGTCGGTGTTGAGTTTTTGCGCGACCCCGGCCGCGTTTGCACGGTCGAGTACCGTGATGACTTCGCCGTCGGCGTTGAGGCGTTCGACGATCTCGAGCGTGCGGTGGCGCGGGACGTAGGGCACGGGGCGCTTGAAGAAGATGTTGTAGGCTTCGGGACGGCTGCCGCGGCCGATCTTGTAGACGTCGCGCATCCCCTCGGTCACGACGAGCGCCGTGCGCGCGCCGGTCCGTTCGATGGCGGTGTTGATCGCGACGGTCGAACCGTGGATGAACGTCTCGGCGGTCGCCATGGGCAAGCCGCTCTTGATGAGCGTCTCGCGAATGCCGACGGCGAGGTCGTAGGGGGTGGTCGAACTCTTGGCTTGATGGGTCTCACCGGTTGCGAGGTCGAATGCAACCAGGTCGGTGAACGTGCCGCCGATGTCGAGCGCGAGAACGAGTGACAAAGAATCTCCTAGAACGTGGGTGCGACGAGAAATGCGCCGGGTTTGCCCGCCCCGGAAACGCCGGCCGGTGCGCCGAGCAGGATGGGGGTTCCGTCGACCACCGTGACGGCTTGCACGGTAACGAGCCCGCCGGCCGGGATCGTCTGCGCCTGCGTAATCGCCGAGCCGGCGACGGCATCGAGCGGTTGTGCGGTGCGCGCGGTTTCGATGAGGTAGGAATCCATCGCCGCAAACTTCTCGAGCTTCGGCAATTCCGCAACGGCGGCGGCAAACTGTTCCGTTGCCTTGGCCACGAGGCCCTGGGTGTCGTTGCGCACCACGGTCCGCACCATCCGGACCCAGGTGCCCTTGTATGCGATCGTTGCGCGCACCGCGAACTCATCGGCCAGCGTCGCCGGGCCCTCGAGACGCACCAGGCGGCGATCCTTGCGCACGTTGACGGCGATCGCAACGTAGGATTCTTCGGCGCCGAGGCGCCGAGCTTCGAGATCGACCGCGGCGACGACGGCCGTCGCGTCGGTAGCGCTCGGATCGAACGCGGCCAGCGCGTCGTGGGCGAAGCCGGCAGCGATCCGGGCGAGCGCGGAACCGGCCGCATCGCCGCCGGCGCGTGCCGTGACGAACGCATCGGTCGCGTCGACGAGTTTTGCGCCGACCGTCTTCAGCGCGAGGCCGACGGCCGCCGGAATTTGATCGAGTTCGACGACCCCGACCGTTGCGCCCGACGGCAACGCTTCTTTGAGAACGCGGGCGGTTTCGGGGCCGATCTTCGGCGAGAACAGCAAGTTGTCGCTGTAGGTCGTGGACTGGATCCACGGTTTGCCGCGCGGCGACACGGCCGAGACCATCGAGAGCGGGCCCGACTTCGGCACCACCAGCGCGCACTCGGACCAGTACGGGATGAACGAACACAGCCACGACACGGCCGAGGGACGGGTGAAGTTCGTGTACGCTACCAGCGTATCGATGTTCGATGCGGCCATGGCGGTGCGCATCGCGGCAATCCGCGCATCAAAAACGCTTTCGGGAAGTTCGGTCTTCGACCACTCGATCAATCCGCGGCGCATCATGCAGCTCCGTCGAAGAGCACGCGCGGCGTGGTTGTGAAGACCTCGCAGCCCGTTTCGGTTACCGTCACCGAATCGCCGAGCATCATGTAGCCGACGTTCGGGTTGTAGGTGTTGGGATGCACGACGAACGTCATGCCCGGCCGCAACTCGATTTGGACGTCTTCGAGAATGTGCGGCTTCGAATCGGCAAAGAGCCCGAGGCCGTGCCCGCGCACGCGGGTGTAGGCGCTCGTGACGTATTCGCCCATGTCGTATTTGCGGAACACGTCGTTCTCGGCTTTGGCCACGTCGGAAGCACGGGCGCCCGGCTTCACCGCGGCGATGCCGGCCTCGAGCGCTTCGATATAGATGTCGTAGGCGCGCTTCTGCGCGTCGGAGGCCTTGCCGACGACCAGCGTGCGGCAGATTTGCGCGTAATAGCCCTCGATCGACGGCGTCAACTCGGTAATGACGTTGTCACCCTTCGCGAGTTTGCGATTCGACGGCGGCGTGACGCTGTAGATGTCGGTGCCGCCGGAGCCGATCAGCATGAAGTTGTCGGCGACGCCGCGGCTGCGCAGCCACGATTCGGTTTCGGCCACCACCTCGAACTGCTTGCGGCCTTCTTGCGCCGCTTGGCGGAAGATGACGTAGGCTTCGTCGGCGGTTTGCGCCGCCTTGCGCACGCGGTCGACCTCCGCCGGCGTCTTGTGCATCAAGCACAGATCCACCATCGGCGTGCCGTCTTCGATCGTGCCGGGCGCATTTTCGATCAGCGCGAACGGAACGAACCCGAGCGGTGCCGCCGCCATGCGCACCTTGCCGCGGGCCTTGAGGTCGGCCGCGACGTCGCGCCCGATCTGCCGGCTGAAGCGGACCTCGATGCCGGTGGTCTCGGCCGTCGCGCGATCGATTTCGCTGGCGCTGTCGAGGTAGAGGCGGCATGTGCCGTCTTGCGTGAGCACGGCCATGCCGTGGCCCTCGAGGATCGGGAAATCGCTGGCGTACATCAGGTAGTCACCTTGCCAGGCGTTGCCGTAGGCAACGAGGACTTCGATGCTGTTGGCGGTCATCGCCGCGGCGAGTTTCGTGCGGCGTTCTTTGCCGAGCGTCGTCGTTTTCAAATTAGACCTTTACCGGCACGAAGCGGGTGGTATACATATTTTTCGGGTCGAGGGGCTGATCGTACATCCCGAGATCCGCGACGGACTTGCGCACTTCGTCGAGCGCGGCTTGCGTGAACGTGCCGTCGCTCGACATCATCGCCATGTCGGGCGCGTACGACTTGGCCACCACGGCTTCGTCGACTTCCAGCACGCGCGCGACCGTCTTGATCGTGGCCTCCTTGTTCTTGCGCATGTAGGCGACGGTCGTGAACCACCCTTTAAGGAAGCGCTGCAGCACCTGCGGCCGTTGTGCGATCAGGTTGTCGTGCGCGAAGATCACGTGCGTGTCGAAGTTCTTGACGATATCGCCGAACAGCGTGAGGATCGTGCCCTTGCCGACGCGCTCGATCTCGTAGGCCTCGGTGAGGTCGTGCACGGACGCCGCGATTTGCCCGGTGCCGAGCGCGCTGATGCGCGTTTCCATCGCGCCCAGCGGTACGACGTCGACGCCGTCGGGGCCCCAGCCCTGGTCGGCGGAAATTTGGCGCGCGAGCCAGTCGGTCAGCGAGCCGGCGGTCGTCACCCCGACGCGCTTCCCCTTGAGCGCCGCGATGGTCTTGATGTCGCTGCCCTTGGCAACGACGAGGGCCATATCGAGCGGCCGTCCGGCCATGACCGCCACGGCGATCCCGGGGACGCCCTTCGAACGGTACGCCATCGACGGGCCCGAACCCAAACCGACGTCGACGGTGCCGGCCGTAATGCCCTGCTGTACCTGAGCATCGCCTTTGAACGCAATGCTGTTGATGTCGAGGTTGAGCGACTTCCAGATGCCGGCGTCCATCCCGACTTCGAGCGCGGCAAACGGGAACGACGAGAAGACCGCCTTCCCGACGTTCAGCGTGTCGGGCTTGGTTTGGGCGAGCGCCGGGCTGCCGGCCGCCAGGACGAGGGCTGCACTTCCGGCCAGTAGCTCGCGGCGCGAGAAGACATCCGTCATGAACTCGACTCCTTGCAACGTCAATTTACTATTAGTAAATGAGGTTTATCAGTGCGGCGTGGGGAACATGGTTTCCGACGACTTTCTGTCCGCTCCTGTCATCGTAAGGAGGCCTCGCGTGCGCATCATCGACTCACATTTCCACTGGTGGCCGCGTTCCGTTTGGGACGCGTTGTGCAAGCGCAAGGGATACCCGCGCGCAGAAGCCGACGGCAAGGGCGGCTACCGCTATTACCCTACGCCGGGTAAAGAGAATTCGTCGCTCGGCCCGTGGCCCGAGTGGTTCGATCTCGACAAACAGTTCGAGCACATGGACAACCTCGGCCACTACATCGAAGCGTTCGGCTCGATCGGGCCGTTCTCGGTGCACTTCTCGTACCTGCCGGTGTCGGAAGGCAAAGAAGCCGCGATCCACTGGAACGAAGAGATGGCCGGCGCGATGAAAAAATTTCCGGGCCGCTTTTGGGCCAGCGCCGCGGTGCCGCTCGTTGACACCGCCGTCGCGCTCGAAGTGCTCGAGGATGCCGTCGGACGGCTCGGTCTGATGGGCGTGAACTTGCCCGGCAGCGTGGGTGCCGATCCGCGCATCGATGCCGAACGTCTCGAACCGTTTTACGATCGCGTGGAAGAACTCGGCTTGCCCCTGTTCTTGCATCCGACCGACGCGGTGTTCGCCGACATGCTCTCCGATGGTTACGGCGGTGCGCTGCACCTGAGCCTCGGCCGCGTGATCGAAGTGAGCGTCGCGGCGATGCGACTGGTTTTCTCGGGCGTCATGGAGCGTCATCCGAACCTCAAGCTCGTGATGTCGCACACCGGCGGTGCCTTGCCGTATCAGGCCGGCCGCATGGACAAGAACGGCAAGAAGGCCAATCTGCCGGAATTGCCCAGCACGTATATCAAGCGCTTCTACACCGACACGGTCACGCCGCACTCGCTCGGCATGCGGTATGCGGTCGAGTTCTTCGGCCCCGATCACGTGATGTACGGAACCGATTACCCGTGCTGGAGCCCGGCCGATGCGCTGCGCTTCTTCGGCGAGTGCGGTTTCTCGGAAGAAGTCCAGGCGAAGATCTTTGCCGGTAACGCGGAAAAGATCTTGGGCATCCCGGCACGTACGCCCGAACTCGTTCTGTCCTAACGGCCCAGTACGCGGCGAGCGCCGCGCGCATACTCGATACCGCGAGTAAAGCCGGCGCTCAGTACGCGGACGTCCAATTCTGGACCGTCCGCCAGGAAGACGTCGCGGTTCGCAACGGCGACGTGCGCGAGGCCTCCGACGTCACGTCGGCCGGCTATGGCGTGCGCGCGCTGATCGACGGGAGTTGGGGATTTTTCGGCAGCGATCGTTTCGACGACGCTGCCTTTGACGTTGCGGCCGCGCGCGCGACCGCGCTCGCGAAGTCCGGCACGAAGATCGCCGATCGCGTTTTCGCGCTCCAGCCGCAAGAGAAGGTCGTCGCGCACTTCGAGACGCCGATGACCAAAGATCCGGCGAGCGTCGGGTTGAGCGCGCGCGCCGACATGCTGCTCGCGGCCGAGCGCGCCGGGCACGTTGCGAAGAGCGTCATCGCGGGATACGCGTTCTTGACGATCTGGACGACGGTGAAAGAGTTCTATTCGACCACCGGCAGCGCGGTCACGCAGATGCTGCGGCAGGCGGGAGCGGGCTGCGGCGTCTCGGCGCTGGGCCGCGATCAGGACGTGCAGATGCGCGGGGGGCCGGGCGATTTTGCCCTCTATCAGGGCGGCGGCTACGAGGTCGTCGAGCGCGCCGGCCTGCACGCGCTCATGCCGGAGTACGGGCGCGAAGCCGTGCTGCTGGCCGACGCGCCGGCGTTGCCTTCGGGCGTGCGCGATCTCGTGCTCGATAGCGGCGTGCTGAATCTGCAACTGCACGAGTCGGTCGGTCATCCGCTCGAACTCGATCGCGCGCTGGGCTGGGAAGCGAATTTTTCGGGCGTGTCGTGGGCAACGCCGGATCAGATCGGCAAGCTGCGCTACGGCAGCGAATTACTCGACGTTTACGTCGACAACGCGCTGCCGCTGGGAATGGCCACCGTCGGCTACGACGACGAAGCCGTGAAGCCGGCACGCGTGCCCTTGATCGAGCGCGGTATCTTGCGCGCGTTTCTTACCTCGCGCGACACGGCGGCGCAAACGGGGCTCGTGCAAACAGCGTCGACGCGCGCGCAAGATTGGTCGTGCGTGCCGATGGTGCGCATCACCAACATCGTCCTCGCCCCACATGAAGGCACGTTGGCATCGATCATCGCCGATACGAAGGACGGCGTCTACGTGGCCGGCATGCGCTCGTGGTCGATCGACGATCACCGGCTGAACTTTCAGTTCGGGCCACAGATCGGTTACGAGATCAAGAACGGTAAACGCGGCCGCATCTTCAAGCAACCCACCTACACCGGCGTGACGCCGCACTTCTGGGGCTCGATGGACCGCGTAAGCGGCCCCGAGGACTTCGTCGTGTGGGGAACGCCGAATTGCGGCAAAGGCGAGCCCGAGCAGATCTCGCGCACGACGCAGGCCTGCAGTGCGGCGCGCTTCCGCGGGGTGACGGTCGGGGTGAAGAGCGATGCTTGATCGGGATCGCGCGCTCTCGCTGGCCGAAACGGTGCTGAAAGCGGCCGCCGGCGCCGACCAGGCGCAGGTGACCGTCACGATCGGTGATGCGTCCTACGCGCGTTTCGCCGGCAACTACGTGATCCAGAACCTCGATGCGGTCTCGACGCAGATCACGCTGACGTATTACGCCGGCAAGAAGTCGGCCTCGATCTCGACCGACGACGCGAGCCCGGACTCGATCAAGCGCATCGTCGCCGAAGCGCGCGACATCGCGCACCGCGTGCCGCCCGATAGCGGCTTCGTTTCGCTGCCGAAGGCCGCCCCGATCGCGCCGGCGACCCATGGTTACTTCGATGCGACGGCCGATGCAACGCCGGACGACCGGATCGAGAAGCTGCTGCCGGTGTTCGCGCGTTTGAAATCCGCGCAGCTTTCATCCTCCGGCTTCATGACGACCCAGACCACCACGTCGGCCGTCGCCAACTCGCTCGGCGTGCGGGCCGCATTCACCGGAACGATGAGCGGATTGCAGCTGAAGGCCATCGCGGCCAAGACGAGCGGATTCGCGACCTTCTACTCGCCGGATTTCAGCCGCATGGATGCCGCGGGCGTGAGCGAGCGCGCGGCGGCCAAGGCGACGCTCGCGCTCGAGCCCGCAACGTTCGCACCGGGCGATTACACGGTGTTGCTCGAGCCGAGCGCCTTCGCGGCGGCGCTGAAGGCGCTCACCGAGGGCATGGGTGCCGACAACGTGCTCGAGGACAAAGACTCGTGGATGGTCGGGCGGATCGGAAAGCGCCTGTTCTCACCGCACCTCACGCTGCGCGACGATTGGAGCCATCCGTTGTTCGCGAACCCGCCCTTCAACGTCAACGACGGCGCGCAGACGAAGAAGCTCACCCTGATCGATCGCGGCGTCGTCGACCGCTACGTCACGAGCACCTACAGCGCCAACAAGTATCACGTGGCGAACACCGGTCACCCGAACTTTCCCGGCAACGCGGTGATCGAACCGGGTTCGCGTTCGCGCGAGGCGCTGCTGGCCTCGATCGAGCGCGGCGTGCTGATCACGCGGACGTGGTACGAACGCGTCGTCGATCCGCGCCGGGCGTCGATCACCGGCATCACGCGCGACGGCGTCTACCTGATCGAAAACGGAAAGCTGACCAAGACCTTGAAGAATTTTCGTTACTTCGTCTCGATGGTCGACGTGCTCAAAGAGGTCGAGTTTTCCGACACCCAGGTCCTGACCGAGCCGGACGCAGACACGAACTGCTCCTCGGTCCTGCCGGATGCGAAGATCGCGAAATACCACCTCGCCGCACAGACGTCGTTCGCATGAACCGCGCACTCTTTCTCATTTCGCTCGCCGCCGCAGCTACCATGACGTTAACATCACTGCGCGCCGCGCGCCGGCGTCAGCGCCGACAGCTTTCGCGCGGCGCCGTCGCCGGCCAATGCGCCGACCACCGCCGCACCTTGCGCTGGTCCGGCTACACCGCCGCCGACTTCAGCTAGCTGTAGCGATCTGACGTTTGGGTAACGCTGGCCTGAAGATATGTTGTGGTAAGGAGAGACACACCTCGGCCTACGGCCATCGGTTGCTCACGCCAACGTGTGATACTGCGGGGCAACCTTCCCTTGTCATGCCGAGCGGAGCGCCGAAGGGCGCGTAGTCGAGGTACGCACAAAGATCGTGCCCATCGGCCAGGGCTATGCCAGCCCGGTTGTTTTACACCACTCGTCCGCCCTTCGGCGTCCGTACTCAGCGACAACGATTCGGGGCGGTCCTTCGACTGCGCGCACTTCGTGCGCTTCGCTCAGGATGACATAGTTGGCGAGCGCAGCCGATGGCCGTAGGGCCGAGGTGTGCATTTCCCTCCAACGAGTTTCTTCCGGATTTACACGAAATCAATGCTCGTGCTCTGCCGGTTCATTCAGCAGCAGGGTGGGCCGACGGCGGTTGATGACGGTAAGGCCGATGCTACGCGGTGTTCGGTGCGGGATTTCAGCGCGTCGAGATCGGCGGCGGAATAGTGTTTGCCGGCACGGACGACCGCGGAGATCTTGTGCAGGTTCTGCACGCTCGTCATCGGGTTGGCGGAGAGCAGAACGAGGTTCGCGTTCTTTCCGGGTGCCACGCTGCCCATCGTCGACTCGCGGCCGAGGAACGCGGCGACGTTCGACGTCGTCATCTGCAGCACGTCGAGCGGAGAGAGCCCGGCTGCTTCGAGTTGATCGAACTCCTGATGCAGACCGGGTCCCGGAATGCACCAAGCGGCGGCGCCGCCGGAATCGGATCCGGCCAGCATCCTCACGCCTGATACCTTGAACGGTTGCACCAGCTTGGCCAACGCCGCGAAGAGCCGCGCGAGCGTTTCGCGCGCCGCTGCCGGGAGCCGCTGGGAAAACTGTTGCGCGATATCTTCCCACATCTGTCGCAGCGGCAACGGCACGTAACGCAGGTTGGTGTCGCTGCGATAGCCTTGGTCGTCGGCTAACGCCATCGTACGCACGCGCGTGAGCGTCGGGCAATGCCACGTGCCGGCGGCTACGAAGTGCGCGGCCAAATCGCGCATCCGCTCGTCGCTGTATGTGTCGAGAACGCGGGCGTAGCGGATGAATTCGGTGGGGTCGGTGGCCAAGAGCGGGCTCGCGATCGCGCGCATGATGACGTTGACGGGAATGGGTCCCGAGATCCGCGGTCCCGGCGCGGGCTGCTTGCGGGCTTCGGCGCGCAGTGCCGTTTCGTCGGTCGAACAGCCGAGCAGCACGCTGTCTTTCGGGCCTAGGTGTTCGATCGAGCGCAAACCGGCTTGCGCCGCTTTCCGGACGTCGACAGTGGGCGGAAGATGTCCGAGGTAGGGCAGCTTCAGGCGCGTGCTCTCTTCGAGCGCGGCGAAGAAGACCTCCGGGGTTGCGTCGATGATCTTGATGAAGTCGACGCCTTGCGCATGTTGCGCGCGAACTTCGGCGACGGCCATTTCCGCGCTGCGGGCGTTGGCGCCGGTGAGGATCTCGCCGCACATCTCGAGCAGTTCGGGCGCATCAGCTGCCGGCATCAAACGGCCTTCGCGGCGCGCTTCGAGCAGCGCGGGCGTGCCCGACATCTGACGGAAGCCGGTGATGCCGTTGGCGAGCATCAGGGTCAACCCGTCCTGCGGGTCGGGCTCGTTGAGCGGGTGCGCGTGCGCATCGTTATAGCCGGGCACGGCGAACGTTCCGCGCGCATCGATCACCGCGGCGCCGTTCGCGCCGATGCTGCTCGCTGCGGCGATGTTCGCGATCGTGCCGTTCTCGATCACGATCGCCATGTCGGGCGCCAAGCTGCCGTCGCGCGTGTCGACGATCGTAACGCCGTGGAGGACGAGATCAGCGTTCATTTCTCAGTTGGGTCCTTCACTGCCGGATAGGTGGCGATGGTGGTGTTTTGGAGTTGGCCGTTCACCTTGTCGACGCGCCGGATGTAGATCGGCTGGATCAGATCGCGCGTTTGCGGATCGATCTGAATCGGGCCGCGCGCGCTGTCGAGCTTCATGCCGCGGAGCAAGGTCATCGTCTTGTCGGGATCGATCCCGCCGGGTTGCGCTGCCGCGACGTTATAGGCCGCTTGCAGCACGTCGTAGATCGCGACCGTATAGAAGTCCGGGTACTCGACGTTCGGGTCGATCGCGTGCATGTCGTGCGTGAGCTTCTTGTTCATCGGCACGTCGAGCGTGGGCGAGTAGTTCATCGCGGTGTAGACGCCGAGCGCGCTGTCGCCCTCGTCGGGGAAGAACTTCTCGAGCGTGAGATCGCCGGTGGCGAGCAGCTTGATGCCGCTCTTCGCGCCGCCCGCGCTCTGCCACGCCTTGAGGAACTGCCGTCCGGTCACGGTGAGGAAGAGAAACACGGCTTGCGGCTTCGCGTCGCGCACGCGCTGCACGTAGGCCGACATATCCGTCACGCCGAGCGGCACGTGGACTTCACCGTCGATCGTTCCGCCTTTGGCGGTGAACGCGGTGCGAAATGTATTCGCAGCATCGATGCCGGGCCCGAAGTCCAGGACGACGACGTAGGCGTTCTTGATCTTTTGTTTCGCGGCCCAATCGGCCAGCGGATACGTCACCTGACCCGTCGTGAAGCTGAAGCGCGCGAAGTACGGGTTGGGTTCGAGGATGCCGTAGCCGCCGGCGTTGATGATCAGTGTCGGCTTCTTCGCTTGGGTCGAGATCGGTCCGACGGCGGCGGCATTCGGCGAGAGCGTCAGGCCCGCGAGCAGATCGACTTTGTCGTTGACGATGAGCTCTTGCGCCAAGCGGCGCGAATTCTCGGGCGAGAGACCGCCGTCGTCTTTGCGGACGAGTTCGACCTTCCGTCCGCCGATCGTGTCGCCGTGCTCCTTGAAGAAGGCGGCGATCGCCGCATTCGCCGGCGCGGCTTCGTCGGCGTACGGACCCGAGAACGTGCCGAGGAAGCCGATCTTCAACGGCGGCAGATCGGCCGTGGCCGTGCGCGGCACCGCGAACGTGAAGGACGCGCAAACGGCAAGGGTGAGCAGCGCAGTGCGCGCGAGTGCCGGCGGCCGGATCATGGAGTTCTCCTTTATGCCAAACAACAGGCACACAGCGGCAATGCATTGGGCGCCGAAGCGAGTCCGGCCGCAACGCGCGTAGCGGTTTGTTCTTTCATCGCGGCGAGCACATCGCCGGAATAGTACGCTCCGGCGCGCACCACCGCGGAGATGCGGTGCAAGTTCGCGACGCTCGCAATCGGGTTGGCATCCAGCAGCACGAGATCGGCGTTCTTCCCTTCGGCAACGCTGCCCATCGTGGCTTCGCGGCCGAGGAATTTCGCGCCGTTGAGGGTCGTCATCTGCAGCACGGCGAGCGGCGAAAGGCCGGCTTGCGCGAGCAGATCGAATTCGTGATGCAGCCCGAAGCCCGCGACGACGAAGCCGCCGCCGAGATCCGATCCGGCCATCATCTGCACGCCGGCGTCGTGGAACGGCTTCACGAGCGTTGTTTGCAACGCGTAGAGGTTCTTGAGCGTCGCACGCGAGCTCACCGGAATCGACGCCGCGAATTGCTTCGAAACGTCTTCCCACATCGCGACCGTCGCTTGCGGCACGTAGCGCAGATTCGGATCGTTGCGGTAGATCGGATCTTCGCCGATCTCCATCGTGCGGACGCGGATGAGCGTCGGTACTTGCCACGTCCCGGCGGCGACGAAATGCGCTGCGAGATCGTCGCGCCGGGCCGCGCTGAACGTGTCGATCACGCGCTGAAAACGCACGAAATCCGAGGGATCCGTCCCAACGACGGGATTCGCGAGCCCGCGCTTGATGTCGGCTAAAGTGGGAGGCCCGGCCGGCGGCGGTTTGGGCGCCGCCTGCGCCATGATCGCGCGCAGTGCGGCTTCATCGGTCGAGCACCCGAGCAGGATGCTATCGCGGGGGCCCATGTGCTCGATCGAGCGCATGCCGGCCGTCGCCGCGTCGCGTACGTTGACGCTGGGCGAGAGATGACCCATGAAACGCAGCTTCAGCCGCGTGCTCTCTGCCAGCGCCGCGAAGAACACCTCGGGGCGCGTGTCGATGACTTTGATGAAGTCGGCCCCGAGCGCTTTCTGCTTCTGCACTTCGGCGACCGCGATCTCCGGCGTGCGCGCGTTCGATCCGGCGAGGGTGGTACTCGCGATCTCGAGCAGCTCCGGCACGTCGGTCCACGGCATCAGCGTGTCGTTTGCGCGTGCGACGAGGGTCTCGGGCTGCGACGCCATCTCGCGGAAGCCCGTGACGCCGTTGGCGAGCATCAGCGTGAGGCTACCCTCCGGATCGCTCGAACTCAACGGGTGCGCGTGGTAATCATTGAACCCCGGCACCACGAATTTGCCGCGCGCGTTGACGGTGCGCGCGTTGCCGGCGGCGATGCTTTGGGCCGGTGCGATCTTCACGATTTTGCCGCCGTCGATGAGGATCGCCATGTTCGGGCTCAGCGTACCGTCGTGCGTGTCGACGATCGTGACGCCGTTGAGGAGCAGACGTTGCTTGGCGGCGCTCTGCGCGCTGGCGCGTCCGGTGCCGGCGATCAGGCTGCCGGCGACGCTGCCACCAAGTGCCAAGGCACGACGACGATTCATGCTATCACTACCCCTCGCTCAAAGCGCTGCCGGTGAGCCACGCCTTGCCGCGTGCGTAGAGCCGCTCCACGGCCGCTCCCAGCCTGCCCGGCATATCCATGCTCACGGTCATGCCGGCCTGCGTCTGGAGATAGGCGAGGTGCCGATAGCCTTCGGGGAACGCGGCCAGCTTCGCCCGGTCGATGGCCGGGTGTTCGCACGGGTCGACTGCATCGGCGCGGTCCTTTTCGTAGATGGGCTGGCGGAAAACGAGGCCCCAGCGGCCGTCGCGCCGCTCGAGGAAATCGTAGAAGCGCCCGACGCAAACGACGTCGCAGAGTACGCCCTCGAGCATGCCGCGCTGCGAAATCGTCATCTTGGTCTGCGAGATCGCACGGTCGCCGGCGAGATCGATCGTCTGGCCGCCGAGAAAGTGGATGACGTTCAGACCCTTGGCCTGCGCGGCGCGCGAGCTCGCGATGAACTCATCGACCGTGGCCTGCGTCCACGTCGCCGACATCCGGCCGTCGTCGTGCCAGAGCGTGCGGAAACGGTCCCAGTCACCCGAGTCGCGCCAAAGAACCCAGTTTTCTACCAGGTCGCGAATCGCTGCGCGGTCGCAAGTCTCGCAGGGGCTCGCGGTGCAGTGTGATGAAATAGTATGGTACTCATACTATTTACGTGCACGTCCCGTCAAGGGGTAAAGCGATGACACCCGCGCCCTGGCTGCGCAACGTCTGGTACGCCGCGATGTGGGCCGAAGCGCTCGCACCGCAAGCGCCGGCCGCGCGTACGATCCTCAACGAGCACGTCGTGTTCTTTCGCGACGCCGGCGGGAAGGCGGCGGCGATGATCGATCGTTGTCCGCACCGTTTCGCGCCGCTGCACCTCGGCACGGTGCTTTCCAACGGCCGCCTGCAGTGCGGCTACCACGGTCTCGAGTTCGACGCCGACGGAAAGTGCGTGCTCAATCCGCATGGTGACGGGAAGATTCCGCCGGCCGCCGTCGTGCGCGCGTTTCCGGTGATCGAGAAGCACACGCTGCTGTGGATCTGGCTGGGCGATGCGCCGGCCGATCCGGCGCTGATTCCCGACTACAGCGTGTTCGAGGGCGCGCCGCCGTTGCACGTCACCGAGCGCGGCGATCTCGTGCTCGAAGCCGACTACAAACTCATCACGGACAACCTGCTCGACTTGAGCCATGCGTCGTATCTGCATCCCGGCACGCTCGGTAACGTCGAGATGGCCTCGGTCACGAAGACCGAGGTCACGCAATCCGGGAACACCGTGACCGTGAGCCGGCGCTCACCGAACGTGCCGATCCCGGGCATCGCGGTGCGTTCGTACGGGCGTCCGGTCGAGATCGTCGACAAGTGGAACGCGATCGTGTGGAATCCCCCGGGCAACATGCTGCTCGAACAGGGCGTCTGTGAGCCGGGCGCAGCGGAGAGCACCGGCACGGGATACTACGGCGTCCACATCCTGACGCCGGAAACCGAATGCACCACGCACTACTTGTTTTCGGCGGTGCGGTTCAACGTGCGCGAAACCGACCCGAACGAAAGCGCGCAGATCCGCGACGAGATCTCGAAGCTCCGTCGCGCGGCCTTTGAATTGCAGGACGGACCGGTGATCAAAGAGCAGGCCCGCGTCATCGCCGAGATGGGCGAGAACGCGCCCCGGCCGGCACTGCTCGCGATCGACGCGGGTGCCGTGCGCTTCCGCCGCGTGCTCGATACCCTGATCGCGCAGGAATCGACTAGCGCGTGAGCGCGCGGGCGGTGATCTTTTCGCGCAGGGTGATGAGATCGGCGCGCATGCTCTCGTAGCGCTTGGCCCCGAGCAGGTCGGCGAAGTCGCCTTCGATGCGTTTCGCCGCGCGCCGCGTGACGGCCATGAACTCGCGCCCGCGTTTGGAGTAGCTGACGATCTTCGCCCGGCCGTCGGCGGGATCGCGCGAGAGCTCGACCAATCCCAGGCGAACGCACTCCTCGACCAGCTGGCCCATGGCGCCTTTGGTCACGCCGGCGCGGGCCGCGAGATCGATGATGCGGGTGCCTTTGGGCACGTCGATATGACGCATCACGTTGAGGTGCACCTGGCGCACGTCCTCGAAGCCGGCATCGTGATGGCTGTCGAGCATCCGCGCCTCGAACGCGTGGAAGACGAACAACAGCAGCCGGCCGAGATTGTAATGGCGCCACGCGAGCGTCGCATCGGGATCGAGACCTTCGAAGCGTTCCGGATCGACGCCGCTGCTGATCCGCATTACGCGTTTGGTGTCTAGCGAGCGCGCCGTGATGGACCGGCGCCGAATCGGTGATGCGCCGGTCGCAGTTTTGGCCATGAGCGCTGTGTTCGCCAAGCGGCGCGCCGGATCGTCCTTGACGGGATCGCCAAGGTAGTCCATGAACTGGACGGTATGAAACTGTTACGCTGCGGCGATCCCGGACAAGAACGGCCCGCCATCCTCGATGCCGCCGGTGCGATACGCGACCTCTCGGGTCACGTTGCGGACATCGACGGAACGGCGCTCGGCGATGCCGGGCTCGCGGCCCTGCGCAAGATCGACGTGCAATCGCTGCCGCTCGTCGCCGCGGGCACGCGGATCGGACCGTGCGTCGGCAGCGTCGGCAAGTACGTGTGCATCGGGTTGAACTACGCCGATCACGCGGCCGAAGCCGGGATGGCGCTGCCCAAAGAGCCGACGATCTTCATGAAGGCGACCTCGTCGATCATCGGGCCGAACGACAACGTGGTCTTGCCGAAGGGCGCGACGCAGGGTGACTGGGAAGTCGAGCTGGGCTTCGTGATCGGGCGCAAAGCGTCGTACGTCGGCGAGCAGGATGCGCTGGACTACATCGCCGGCTATTTCGTCGCGAACGACGTGTCGGAGCGCGACTTCCAAATCAACCGCGGCGGACAGTGGACCAAGGGCAAGAGCTGCGACACGTTCGGCCCGATCGGCCCGTGGGTCGTGACCCGTGATGAGGTTCCCGATCCGCAGAAGCTCAACCTGAAGCTCTCCGTCAACGGAGCGGTGATGCAGTCGAGCTCGACCGCGCAGATGGTCTTCGGCGTCGCGAAGATCGTCAGTCACTTGAGCCAATTCATGAGCCTGCACCCCGGTGACATCGTTGCCACCGGAACGCCCTCGGGCGTCGGCTTGGGTCGCAAACCGCAAGTGTTCCTCAAACCCGGCGACCGCATGACCGTTACGGTCGAAGGCCTGGGCGAGCAAAATCAGCTCGTCGTCGCATACGACAAATGAACGCGTGGATCTACTTCTAAAACACGGATTACGGATCGGTGCGGCCGGCATGCTCGCGATGCTGCTGGCCACCGCGGCACGGGCGCAGGTCGACCTGCGCCCGTCCGTTGTTGAAGTGGAGTGGAATACCCCGACGGGATACGAACGCTGCGCCGCCGTCATCACCGCACGGCGTCCGCAGGGAATCGAAGCGTGGACGGCCGGACACTGCGCCGAACGGCCGTTTTCGATCGTCCGGTTTTTCGATGGGTACACGATGTATGGTTCGCGCGTTCGCGTGCTCGCGCGCAGCGAGACCGTCGACGCCGCGCTCTTGCTGTTGACGGTCGACGCCGGTCGCGCGCGCGCTGCCCGGCCGGTCGTGCGCGCCCGCACGGCACCGCCGCTCGGCAGTACGGTCACGATCATCGGCCATCCGGTTTCAGCATTGCGCGGACCGAACGAGGGACGCTGGACCGTGACCTACGGGCGCATGGGCGAGACCGAGCCCGACCAGCAGACCGGTGCGCTGGAGTACGAAGTCTACTGCGGCCGCTGCGGTCCCGGCGACTCGGGCAGCGGCGTGTTCGACGCCGCCGGGCACCTTCTCGGCCTCGTCTACGGCGTGACGGAGATCGACAACGTTGCCGGTGGCCGCCTGCCCGACGGCCTGTACGCCGACGTCATCCCAGCCACCGCACTGCGCTGATCACGGGCGGCTTGGGCGCAGCCCAAACGCAACGGATTCACGGAACGTGAATCCTAGCGGGCTAAACGGGCAATCCTCAGGAACTGCCCGGATAGTGCCTGCGCTCTCCATTTTCGACGCCCAGATCTTCGCCAGCTTACGTCGCCACCGCAACTACCGGCTCTATTTCTCCGGGCAACTGGTCTCGCAGATCGGAACGTGGCTGCAGAACGCAGCGCAGGCGTGGCTCGTCCTCAGCATTACGAATTCGCCGGAAGCGGTCGGCGTGCTGAGCTTCTTTCTGTACCTGCCGTACGCGATCTTGGGCTTGATCGGCGGGGCACTGGCCGATCGCTGGGACCGCCAGCGCATGATCATCATCACGCAAACGCTGATGGCCCTGTGCGCCGCGGCGCTGGCAGTCGTGGCCTACATGCACGTCGACAGCATCGCCGTCATCGACACCATCGCGTTCGTGCGCGGCACGGTCATGGCGTTCAACAACCCGACGCGCCAAGCGATCATGATCCAACTGGTCGGCCGCGCCGAGCTGCCGAACGCGATCGCGCTCAACTCGAGCTTGAACAACGCGACGCGCATCATCGGCCCGGCGATCGCGGGCGTGCTGATCGCCTCGGTCGGCGTGGGTCTCTGCTTCGCGCTCAACGCGGTCAGCTTCATCGCCGTGATCTTCGCCCTGATGATCATGCGGCGCGACGAGTTCTTCCCGACCGGAAGCAACACGCGCACGCCGCTGATCAAGTCGATCAAGGACGGGCTCGTCTACGCGCGCCGGACCAAGACCGTCGCGGTCGTGTTGACGATGCTGTTCATCATCGCGACCGTGAGCATCAACTTCCAAGTCATCCTCCCGGTGATGGCCCGCAACACGCTGCACGGCACGGCCCAAACGTACGGCTTCATCTGGTCGATGTTCGGCCTTGGTGCGTTCGTCGGCGCGGTTTCCGCCGCTTCGCGCAAGCGCGTGTCGCGGCGTCTGCTGCTTTGGGCCGCCGCCGGTTTCGGTCTCGCGCAGCTGGTCGTTGCGACGCAGGGCACGGTGATCGGGGTTTCGATCGCGCTGTTCGTGACCGGCATCTGCTACTCGATCTACACCTCGAGTTCGAACTCGATCGTCCAGCTCGCGGTCCCGATGCACTTGCAAGGCCGGATCGCGGGGCTCTACAACTACGTTTTTCTCGCTTCGGGCCCATTGGGTTCGCTACTGGCCGGTTGGTTGGCAGAACGCGGTGCGCCGCTGGCTTTTCTGGCCGGTGGCGTGGCCGCGGTCGTGATGGCATTTTTCGGATATACGCAGCGTCCGTGGCCGATGCCGACCGGTACCCATCGCCCGCGCCGGCGGCGGCGCAACCAGATCGCGAGCGTTACGCAGCGCAGCTGAGAAGCGGGCGTTTGATTTCGCGTTCTTGCTGGGAATACGGTGAGAACAATGCGGAGACGAGCGCCCCGGCTGCGACTCACCGCGATGGCCGGCTTGGCGGCCCTCGCACTGCTCGGCATTGCTCCCGATCCCGACGTCGATGCGCCCGCTGCGAACCCGGCGATCCTCGATGTCACGTTCGCGCCCGATCATCTGCGCGCGGGCGCGGAGTTTGCGGTCACGATTCATACGACGCCCGACATCACGGCGCTCGAAGCGTGCGTGATGAAGTATAAGTTGCCGGTGCCGAAGGCCGGCGACGGCGTATTCTACGCTTCGGCGCGCGTGCCGTGGTGGGCGCGCGTGTATCACGGCACGTTTCACGTGACCTTCGTCGGGGTCGATGCGAGTGGCGATCAAGCGCAAATGGAGGCCGACGTCCGCATCTAAGGGTACACGGGGGGGTGCTTGATTTTGCGCCCACCGGCGCAGCGCTCGCGGCGGTGATCGGCGAACTCGATGAGCTGGGCGCGAGCGGCGGCGGTGCCGTCGATACCCTCGTGCGGGAACGGGCGCTGCACGCATTCCTCGGCGCGCGGCGCAAAGCCATGCCGAAGCAATGGCGGCACGACTACTCCGCCCTGAACTTCGCCGGGCTCGAATGGTCGAGCGGCCGCGCGCGCGTGCCGGTCTTGCCGCGCTTCACCGCCGCCCCGACGGACGATGCGGGCGACGTGCCGGCGCTCGCCGTTGAGAACGCGGGCGGGCTCGTGCATCTCGGCAGCACATATCTCGCACCGCCCGAAATCGCGGGCGATCGGCGCGTAACGCTGCTCGCGCTGGCAGATGCGCGGCGTAGCCGGCGCGAGCACGTCAATGCCGTTCACTTGCACGTCGTATCGCCGGGCGCCGATCGCTTCACCGCGCTGTCCACGGCGTTCCAGAACTGCGGCGCGTACGTCGACGTGCCGGACGGCGTGGCGGTAGAATCGCCGCTGCAGCTCGTGTGGATGTCTCGGCCGGGCGCACCGGGCGCGGTATTTCCGCACACGGTCATCCGTGTCGGCGCCGGTGCGCGCGTGACGATCGTCGAGCGCCACATCGGCAGCACGGAAACGTTCATCGCGGGGATCGTGGAAGCGGATCTCGGGCCGGGGGCGCACCTCGATTACGTCGCGATCCAGCAGACCGACGAAGGCGCGCGCATTTTCATGCATCGCCGCGCGCGCTGCGCGGCGGGCGCGAGCGTCGGTTGGCACGTCGCCGACCTCGGCGGCGCGCTCGTTCGCACGGTGTGCGGCGCGCAGCTCGCGGGTGCGCGCGCAACGGCCGAGACGAACGCGTTTTTCTTCGCCCGCGGATTCACGCATATCGAGGCGATCGTCAACGCCGATCACGATGCCTCGCGAACGGAGTCGCGCACGACCGTGCGCAGCGCGGCGGCCGATCGGAGCCGCGGACGCTTCTCGGGCGCGCTGCGCTTCGCACCCAACGCCACGCGCTGCGTCGCATCGATGCGCGACGACGGCCTGATCCTCTCGCGCGACGCCTACCTCGATGCCGCACCCGTGCTGGCGGTTCCGGCCCACCACCTCTGGGCCTCGCACGCCTCGAACGTCGGCTCGCTGGATGAAGAAGAACTCTTCTACGTGCAGACCCGCGGCATCACGCGCCCGATCGCCGAACGCATGATGTCGCTCGCGTTCTTCGAACCCGCCATCGCGCGCTTCCCGACGGATCCGATCCGCGACGAAGTTCGAACGGCCCTCGATTCCCGCCTCGACGAAATCCCCGATACCTTCGAACAGTAGCGCGCGTTACGGGGTGAGCAACAGCTTGCCGGAGGTTTTGCGCGACTCGAGGAGCGTGTGGGCTTCGGCGGCCTTGGCGAGCGGGAGAACGGCTTCGATGCTGAGTTTGAGCCAGCCGTCGCGCAAACCGGCCATCAGGAATTCGGCGCGGCGCTCGATTTCAGCCCGCGTCGCGATGAAGTTGCCGAGGCTGCCGCCGCTCACGGTCAGCGCGCGGCCCGTGAGCACGGCGTTCGGGCTGAACGGTTCGACCGGTCCGCTGGCGCCGCCGAATACGACGATCTGACCGCGCGACCGTACCGCTTCGAGATCGCCCGGAAACGTCGTCTTGCCGACGGAGTCGAGGATCAGATCGACGCCCGTGCCGCCGGTGATCGTCTTGACCTCGGCGGCGAAGTTCGTCTCGGTATAAATGATCACGTCGCGGGCGCCCATCGCCTTGGCCTTGGCGGCTTTGTCTTGCGACGACGTCGTGCCGATCACGTGCGCGCCGAGATGCGTTGCGATTTGCGTCAACAGCAAGCCGACGCCGCCCGCAACCGCGTGCACGAGTACGGTCGTGCCCGGACCGACCGGGCGATAGTCGTGCAGCAAGTAGTGCGCGGTGAAACCTTGCAGCGGCACCGCGGCGGCTTGCACGAGATCCATCTCGGGCGGCACGGTCACGAGCAGCGTTGCCGGGACCGCAACGAACTCGGCGTACGTGCCGTTGGGGCCCATCGCGTACATCACGCGGTCGCCGGGTTTCACGACGGTGACGCCCTCGCCGACGCTCTCGACGGTCCCGGAGGCTTCGCCGCCCGGCGTGAACGGCAGCGCTTGACCGCTGCGGCGTCCGGCGCGCTGTCCGATATCCATGAAGTTGACGCCCGATGCGGCGACGCGCACCAGCGCTTCGCCGGCTTTCGGTACGGGTCGCTCGATGTCGGTCAGCGTGAGGACGTTGGGGCCGCCGAAGGCGGAGACCCGGATGGCTTTCATAATCCGGTTAGACTCCCCAAGTGTTCGGTCGAGTTGCCAGACTTCCAATCAGAGTCGGCTTTTCGCTTCGTTCAGGCCGATCGAGGCGCGAAGATGAGCATCCACGATCGCTCGGGGACACCGACCTGAACAAGTGAATGTTGGACACCCTCGATTTGCCGTTGCTCGGCGCGCCCCATCGCTTGCAGGGCCGCTTCGCGGACGTGACCGGCGCCATGCAGGCGTCCCTCACCGAGTGCCCCGCCGAAGGTATTGAGCGGCAGCGGCCCATTTCGTGAGATCCGGCCGTTTTGGGTGAACGTGTGCGCTTCGCCGGGCGCGCAAAAACCGAGGCGCTCGAGCCAGTCCCAGACCATCAGGGAGAAGCCGTCGTAGAGTTGCGCTACTTGTACGTCTTTGGGAAGAATCTCGGCGCCCTCGAACAAACGGCGGGCGTCGTTGACGGCAAATGACGATAGGTACGCGGCGTGCGGAGCGTGCAGTGCGCGATCGGCGGTGGTCATGACGAAGGCCACCGCGCCGCTGACCGGCATGTCCGCATCGTATAGGCACATGGGCTCGTAGATGAACCGTGACGATAAATACTGTTCGAGAGTAAGTTCGGGCGATCCGTTCCAAACCGCGAGCGGATTGCGTTGCGCGTTCTCGCGCGCGTTGCGCGCAACTTCAAAGAGCTCTTCACGCGTCGCTCCGTGATCGTGCATATAGCGCTGCATCCAGAGCGCGAATCGGCCGCCGGCAGCACCGAGCCCGTACGGTATCTTGAACTGCTGTGGTCCGGCAACGTGGGCTGCGTCCGTCGCCGAGTAGCGGCGATCGCGCGGATTGTAGAGCGCCCGAACGCCCACGATGTACTTGCACGTGCCCGCGGCGAGCGCGTGCGCGGCGGCGACGACCATCCCGGTGGCCATGCCCTCGACGTCTTGGTACCAACTCGCGTTCTGCAGTCCGAGCGCGGCGACCATGAAGCGGCATGAGATCTCATCGAAGCCGTCGGCGTGAGCGGCCGTCGGGTTCGGGGCATCTGGGCAACCGACGTAGCCATCGACTTCATTGAGGGATATTCCAGCATCGGTCACGGCCGAGAGGACGGCTTCGATTGCGATGTTGGTGATGCTACGAGTTGTGGACCGCTCGATCGCCGTCGAGCTCACGCCGGTAACGGCAAGCTTCTTTGTTCGATCCCGCTTCACGGCTGCGCCGGTTCAAACTGCGGGAGGGTGACGCCCGCTTCGCGATCCTCGAATGTTACCGTGACCTCCATCCCTATGCGCACATCTTGGATAGCGCAATTCAGGATGTTCGTGGTGATTCGGAGACCCCTCTGCTCTTGAAGCTCGACATCGGCAACAACATACGGTGGCGCAAATCCGGCGACTAGCGACAGGTGCATCACGCAGTACGAGAAGATCGTCCCGCATCCGCTCATTTCGACCCACTCCATCGTCGAGGTCAGACATGCGGGGCAACGCGCGACCGGCGGGAACGCGTACGTTCCGCACGACGTACAGCTTTGACCAGTGAATCGATGTTCACGGGCCGCGTGCCAATACGGCGCGGAGTCTGCATCGGGAAACGGTATCGGCTTCACGAACTAGTTGGCCACGGGTGCGAGCTTCGCTTCCGGCATGCGATACGTCATCGGTCCCTCGGCCGTCATATGTTCCGTTGCTCCGTCGCGCCACGGTATACCCCTGGCGAGTAAGATGCCGACGGAGCGCAGCCGGGAACGTCGCGGCTGAGCGACGTTCGGCGGAAGCGTCCCGCTCTCGCTCAGGCCGATAACCGCTGAACGAAGCGAGCGACGGACGCGTGCGATGCCGACGTCGGCCGCGCAAAGATGTTCTTGTGAGCGATCGGCGATTGCTCCCATCGATTCTTGACAGCCGGCGTCCTGTGGCCACAAACCGGCAAGCCCGGAGAAATATTTACTGCGCTGAGCGTCGCGATCGAAGCCGTAATCGTTGGCGTTGTTCCACTTCGGCCAGTACTTGCCATACGGTTTGCGCGGGTCGAACGGAAGCGCTCCGTTAGCGGTCATGTGTCCGGGTTCGCGGCCATGGGCACCGTTGTCGTAAAGCGAACGGCGCTTCTCCGTCATTTTGTGCGTCGGATTATAACTAAACATCACGCAGAGCGTATGTTCGTCGTCGATCGGTATCCAGGCATGACCGTTGATGTCCGGTTCCGCGCCGTACGGGTCTTTGCCGTTGGGCGGCACGAGGGTGTAGAACGGGAGTACGAACTGGTTGATGCGCCAATAATAGTCGTCGCCGGCCTCGCGCCGTGACGCGATTTGCACGCCGACGTCGCTTTCGAAGACCTCGATATGCGGGCGCGTGTCGGAGACTAGGCGATCGGGGCCGCTGCCGCGACCGTCGACGCGACCGTGCAAAATCGCGCCGTGGCTCGGGTCGACTTCCCCCTCCAGAGCCTGGAGCCAGTTGCATTCCTGCACACGCAGAGAGAGATACTTCATGTCGGCCGGAAGATCGAGCCATTCCCATTCAGGTAAGGGTGGCGGTTCGGGTGCCGAGCCCATATAGGTCCAAATGAGGCCGCCGCGCTCGGCGCAAGGATAGGCGGGCTGGCGGACGAGCGCGGGCAGCTTGCTGTCGAGTTGTTCGTTCGGCATGTCGACGCACTTGCCGTTGACGTCGTATTTCCAGCCGTGGTAGGGGCATCGTAAGCCGCACGCTTCGTTTCGGGCAAAGTACAGTGAGACGCCACGGTGCGCGCAGTGCTCGCCGAGGATACCAACCGTACCGTTCGTGTCGCGGAACGCAACAAGGTCTTCCCCGAGCAATCGAATGCGTAACGGGTCACCGTCCGGTTGCGGCAGATCGCTCGAAAGCAACGCAGGGAGCCAGTAGCTGCGGATTAAGGTCCCCATCGGCGTTCCAGGTCCGACACGGGTGATGAGGTCGTTGTTTTCCTTGCTCAACATGATGACGGTGCGCCTTTCGTGCGGTCCACTAATCGAGAACTTGATTGGCGGCAAACGCCTGCACTTCGGCCGGCGTGTAGCCTAGGATATCGGTCATGACGTAATCGGTATGTTCGCCGAGCAAAGGCGCTGCCCAACGCAACACCGCCGGTGTTTCGGATAACTCGTGCGCCGGTCCGTTATACCCGACCATGCCGATTTCGGCGTGATCGAGCTGCCGGAAGTGATTGCGGTACGCAAGCTGCGGATCTTCGAAAAGCTCGAGCGATTTATATACGACTCCCGACGGTAGACGTTCCGCCTGCAAACGCTCCACGAGTTCGTGCACGGGCTGCGTGCGCGTCCAGGCGCTGATGAGCTCTTCGAGTTCATCCACGTTTCCGAGTCGCGCGGACATGGTTGCAAAGTGCTCGGAGCGCGACCACTCCGGATCGCCCATTACGCGGCAAAGCGCAATCCAGTGTTCATCCGTTTCGGCCGCGAGCGCAACCCAGTAGTCGTCGCCGAGACACGGAAATGAGCCATGCGGTGCTGCCTCCGGCGAACGGTTCCCGATGCGTCCGGCAACGCGCCCATTGACGGTGTAATCGAGCACCTCTGCGCCCATGAATGTCGAAATCGCACACTCGACTTGTGAAAGATCGATGTATTGCCCGACACCGGTTCGCTCTCGGTAGTCGAGCGCGGCGAGGATCGCGGCGACGGCAAGGCGCGGTGCGATCGAATCTGTGTAGGCCCCCTTGGGCCCGGCCGCCACGCGGTCAGGCCAGCCGGTCACGTGGTGCAGCCCGGAGAGGGCAGAGCCCTGGCCACCATATCCGCGGTACTCGCGATTGGGACCGGTATGGCCCTGCATGCTCGAACTGAGCATCACTATGTCGGGTTTCCAACGCACGATGTCTTCGTAGGCGAAGCCGAAGCCGCCCATGACGCTCGGCGTGAAGCTCTCGACCACGACGTCGGCCCAGGCGATGAGGCGTTTCGCGATCGCGTAGGCATCGGGATGCTTCAAGTTTAGTGCTATGTCGTACTTGCTCGTGTTGAGATCAGCAAAGAAGCCACTACGGTTCAACCCCGGCTTGTCGTCGCGAAACGGGCCCGTGACGCGGCTGGTGTCGAGGCGAGCCCGAGACTCGATTCGAACAACGGTCGCTCCGTAATCGGCCAGCGTTTTGGTCGCAATCGGCGCTGCAGCAATCCACGAGAAGTCGGCGACTTTAATGTCGTCGAGTGCCGTCATACGCAACCTTCAGCACGGAGATCGACGATTTCGCGCTCGGTAAGTCCGAGTTCTCCAAGAATTTCATCCGTATGTTCGCCGACGCTCGGCGCCGGCCGGGGCTTCGCGAGCGGGGTCGCGGAGAATTTTGCAAAGACTCCGGGATAGGAAAACGGCTTTCCCAGCCGCGGGTGGTAGACGTCGACGAAGAATTCGCGATCTTCTAGCTGTCTGCTTTCGAGAAGATCTTTCGTCGATGCCAGCGGCGCCAATAGCAATTGCTGGTTCACCGCGAAGTCGTAGAGTTCGGCTACGGTCTTGGTCATGAAATACGATGCGATCCGTTCCGCGATGGCATCGTACTCGACTTGTGTGATGCCGAACATGTCCTTGCCATTCCAATCTTTCGCGTCGAGAAACGGTTCGTAGAAACCATCCTCTTTCATTAGTTCCATGAGCTGCATATACGAATGTTGCCGAGACTTGCCGCCGCCGCCGGCGATCGGAACAAAATGAACCGCGCCGTCCTTGCACGACCAGATGTGTCGCGAATAGTAATTGTGGCCGCGTTCTTTGCGTCGCGAACCGCCGCGAATTTCTTGCCGGCGCGCCAATTGCCATGTCATCGTCGTATTCAGGAGCGTCCAGATGTGGGCTTGTTGCATCGAAACGTCGACGTGCTGCCCGCGACCGGTGCGCCTACGGACGTGATGCGCGATCATCGCGCCTTGGGCACCTTCCGCGCCGCCATGCCAATAAGCCGCGCTGACCCCGAGGCGCACCGGCGAACGATCGGGCTCGCCGTTGAGGTACATGTGTCCACTCATTGCCTGAATCGTAACGTCGCTGGCGGCCCATCGGGCGCGCGGTCCGGTTTGTCCGAACGGCGTGATCGAAACGTAGACGAGGGCAGGGTTCAAGGCGTGAAGATCGTTATAGCCGAGTCCTTGCGAAGCGGCGAACCCCGGTTCGAATGACTCGATGAGAAAATCGGCCGTCAGCGCGAGCCGTCGCAGTAGCGCCTTTCCTTGCTCGTGCCCGATGTCGAGCGTCAAGCTCCGCTTATTTGCTTCGAGGGCCCACCAGGCTAGGCTGTTTTCGGGACCGGGCTCGTCGCGGTAGAATGGCGCGCGTCCGCGCAGCGGAGCGCCGCCCGGCGGCTCGATCTTGATGACATCGGCGCCCATCGATGCCAAGATGCGCCCGCATAACGTGCCGCGTTCGTCGCTGAGGTCCAGCACACGGTAGGGGCCGAGCAGTGCCGCAGCGGGCGGCTCGATCGCCGTACTCACGTCTCAGAGATTGTTATTAAGTGAACCATTGCATAACGCTTTCTTTTTTGTTATCCTAACGCTCATGGAAACCGCTGTCAACGGGGACGCGACGGAAGTGCCGATCCCGCTTGGCGTTAGCCACCACCTGCGGCGTGCGCACAATGCGTTGCGCGCGCAGATTACGCAGAATCTCGAGCGCCATGACATATCGATGAAGCACTTTCATTTCTTGAAAGCGCTCCAATTCGAAGACGGCATCACTCAAGTCGAGTTGAGCCGTCGCGTCGGTGTCGAGCGGGCAACAGTTACCGTCGTAGTTGAAGAGCTCGAGCGGTTGGGATACGTTCGCCGGACACGCAACAAGGTCGATCGCCGCAAGATGCACGTGTTCCTCACGCCCAAAGGCCGCCGCACGCGCACGGCCCTCGCCGAAACGATTGCAGTCGCCCAAGACGTCGCACTTAAAGGCATTTCGGCAGAAGAATACGCTATGTTCAAGTCGCTTCTCGACAAGATCGTGCTCAACTGCAACACGCATCGCGCCAGTGAATTGGAGCGCGTCGCGTCCTGAGGGAGAGGGGCCTATGCTGAATCGCCGGACATTCGCGTCACTCGCTGCCGGAGCAGCATTTACAGCGTCGGGTCGCGGTGCTTTCGCGCAGACACTAACGAAAATCAGTGTCGCGACGCCGCCGACGGATGGCGCAAAGGCACTCCTCTGGGGTGTTCATGCGGGCATTTTCAAGAAGCACGGTCTGGATGTGGATATCGTGCCGATCGGAAGCGGCGCCGCAGCTCTCGCGGCACTGGCCGGAGGAAGCGTACAAGTCGCCTTCGGCAATATCTTGTCGATTGCGAGCGGCTACGTCCGCGGCGTGCCGTTCGTCATTGTCGCCCCGGGTGACATTTACACGACGGATCGGCCTTATATGCTGTTATTCGTGAAGAAAGATTCTGACATTCGTACCGGTAAGGATCTTACAAACAAGACGATTGCAGCGCCGGCGCTTCGCGATCTAACCTCAGTAGCTACGCTTGCGTGGATCGATCAGAACGGAGGCGATTCGAAAACCGTTCGAACGTTGGAGTTTCCGGCGGGTGCAGCGATGGCGGCGTTGGATGCCTCGCGAGTCGATGCGGCAACGCTTTCGTCTCCGTTTCTGGATGCAGCACTAGACTCGGGCAAATACCGAGTTATCGGCAAGCCGTATGACGCAATCGCGAAGCGCTTCGTAATTGCCTCCTGGGTTGCGGATTCGCAGGTTGTGAGTAGGGATCCGCAGGCTTTCGCAGCGTTTGGACAGGCCTTCCACGAGGCCAGCATGTATTCGAATTCCCACTTGGTCGAAACGGTCGATCTCGTCGCGCAATTCACCAAGATTGATCCGCAAGTGATCGCACATAGTTCGCGAATCCTAGACGCCGAGTATGCAACCCGGGCAGACATCCAGCCGGTAATCGACTTCTCGGCGAAAAATGGGCTGATCGACCACGGCTTCGATGCAGAGGCAATCATCGGACCGGCAATTCGTCCTCCGCGGAGTTCGTAAGGCTCACAATCGGGCTTTCCCGGGGCGACCTCGCCAGTTTCACAAGATACAGCCTCGAGTTGCGGCGAAGGCAGCCTCGATGGGCGGTTGGCAGTTCGAAGCGGAGATCCGGGAACAGCCGGCGGTGTTGGCACGGCTGGCCGCATCGCAAGCGGCCGTCCAGCTCGACGCCGCGATCGGCGATCGCGATCCTCTCTTCGTCGGCAGCGGCAGCAGCCTGTTCGTGGCCCAGCTCGCGGCGGTCGCCTGGCGCCGGCTGGGCCGCCGCGCCATTGCGCTGGCCGCAACCGAGGCGCAATTTCACGCCGCGGCGCATCGTGATGATTGCGTCGTCGCGCTCTCGCAGAGCGGACGCAGCGCCGACCTGCTCGATGCACTCGACGCGCTCGCGCCGTCGCGTACGATCGCGTTGACGAACGATCCGGCGTCGCCGCTCGCCGTGCGTGCCGACCTGACGATCGACGTGCAGGCCGGTCCGGAGCGCGCGGTGCCCGCGAGCAAGAGCGTTACGTCGATGGCCGCGCTCTTGTTATGGGCTGCGGCGCACGGCGTCGGCGGCGACAACACGGCGACCGCGGGTGAACTGGCGCGCGCAGCGGCGGGTATCGGCGCGTGGCTCGACGGCGCGGGCTTCGCGCAGGTGGACGGCATCGCGCAGCGCCTCGAGCCGGCGCAGAGCATCGTCGTCATCGGCGCCGGATACGGCGTGCCCGTTGCGGCCGAAGTCGCGCTGAAGATCAAAGAAGCGTCGTACCGCCACGCGGAAAGTTTCGGCGCCGGAGAGTTCCGGCACGGCAGCACGGCGATTCTCGACGCGACGCGCGGCATGATCGGCATCGTCGACGCCGATTCCCGTTCCGCCGTCGGCGCGGTGCTCGAGGTCGCCCACGACGCCCGCGCCATCACCGTCGCGCTGGGCGAGGAGCTGCCGGACGTGCCGGCGTTCGGGCCGCCCGCGAGCGGTATCTTCGCTCCGCTCTCGTGGATCGTGGGCGGCCAAGTCTTGGCCCTTACGCTCGCGCGCCGCGCGGGCATCGACAGCGACACCCCGCGCGGTTTGCGCAAATTCTTAGGATGAGGCGATGACGAAAATAGCGGTGATCTATTACAGCTCGACCGGCAATGCATATAAGGTCGCGCAAAGCATCGAAGCCGGTGCGCAATCAGCCGGCGCGGAAGTGCGCTTGCGCAAGGTGCGCGAGCTCGCGCCGGACGAGGCGATCGCCTCGAACAAAGGCTGGGAGCAGCACCGTGTGGCAACGCAGCACGTGCCCGAAGCGGCGCTCGCCGACCTTGAGTGGGCCGACGGCTTCGCGTTCGGCACGCCCACGCGGTTCGGTGCGATGTCGGCGCAGCTCAAACAGTTTCTCGACACCAGCGGCGGGCTGTGGATGAAGGGTCTGCTCGCCGACAAAGCCGCCACCGCGTTCGTGGGCGCATCGTATGCGCACGGCGGCCAAGAGACGACGCTGATGACGATCTACAACATGATGTATCACTGGGGTGCGATCATCGTGCCGCCGAGCTACACCGATCCGTCGATCGGCAAAGCCGGCGGCAACCCGTACGGCACGAGCTACACCGATCCGCGCGGCGGCGAACTCCCGGCCGAACTGCTCGCCGCGGCGCACTACCAAGGCGTGCGCTTAACGCGTTACGCCGCCGTCCTCGCCGCAAACCGCGCGGCGCTGCGCGGCTAAATGCGCAGGCCGCGCTCGACCAGCAACGGCTGGACGTGTTCGGCGAAGAAGTCGAGATCGGGGCCGTAATCATAGAAGCCGATCTGGATGCCGTCGAAGCCCGCAGCTTTGAGACGCTCGATGGCGTCCGCAACGTCTTGCGGGCTGCCGGTAATCTGCAAGTGGCCACCGAGGATACGATCCGACGCATCGTGCTGCTTCCAGCCGTGCGCATCGCCGGCCGTATGACGGGCGTAATAGGCGCTGATCGAATCGCTGTCGGGATGACTGACGATCGCTTCGCGATAGGCGAGCGCTTCGGCGCGCGTCTTCTTGCAGACGATGAGCGGAAAGATGATGATCTTCGGCGCTCGTCCCGTCTTCGCGTATGCCGCTCGAATCTGTGCCGTGTGTGCGGGCAGGGCATCGATCGCGCCGTCGAAGTCGGCGCCCGCCGGACTCGACGTGAACACGATGTCCGAATGCTCGGCAGCGTACTCGAATCCGGCCGGGGACGCGCTCGCCGAAACGAGGATCGGCCGGCCGTAGGCCGGACGCGGCGACACATACGCGCCCTCGAGCTGGTAGAAGCGCCCGTTATAGGTCAGGTTTTCCTCGCCGGCCCAGAGATCTTCCATGATTGAGGAGAACTCATCTGCGCGCTCGTAGCGCTCGTCGTGCTGGATCCGCGTCATGCCGAACATCAACGGTTCGCGCTGATCGTAGCCGGTGACGATGTTGAGGCCGAAGCGTCCCTGCGAGATGTGGTCGGCCGTCGCTGCAAAACGCGCGAGGTGGAGCGGGTGCCAGTGCCCGTAGAGGATGTGCACGGTGGAGATCGTGATGATCCTGGTCGTCAATGCGCCGATCGCGACGGTCGAGATGAACGGGTCGAGAAAGTTCTCGCGATACCGCATCTCTCCGCCGAAGCCGCCCTTGCCCAGCCATTGCTGCAAACCGAAGACGAAGTCGAAACCGTAGCGTTCGGCGGTCAGCGTGAGGTCGCGGTTGTAGTCGAAATCCCAGCGCGTGCTGCGCGGCAAGGTCGATTGCGAGAAGCCGCCGGTTTGCGTGGGCAAGAAAAGCCCGAGCATCATCGGCTGTTTCACGGCTCGGGAAAGCGGGCTCTCGGGGAACGATAGCGGCGAGGGGGCGCGATGAAGGAGATGCGTCGTCATATCTTTGTTTCCGAGCGCAGACGGCGCAAGAGTGCGGCCCGCTGCGCGCTGGGTGTGACATCGTGACTCGGCGGCCGTGGTGCGGCGCGCACGGCGTCGGTTCGCTCGTGTAATACCTGCGCGAGGTAGGCGAGCGCGGCCGGCAGCGAAGGCGCGCCGTCGTCGAACTGCCACGTCGGGTCGATCGACGTGCGCAAGTAGTACCAGCCCTCGCGCTCGAGATGCGCGATGTCCGCGGTCGCATCGTCGCGCAGACGGTCGCGCGCGAAACCGCAGATCAGCGCGCACTCGTTCTCGCCTTCGTTGAACAGATCGAGCGCGAAGATGAGGTCGCGTTTGCCCTGGTACGCCAGCGGCAGGTCGCTGAAGATCAGCGCCACCGGGTTCGGCAACGCCGCATCGAGCGCCGCGTCAAAAGCGTGCTCCAACTCCGCGGTGCCGCGCTCGATGGTATCCAGCAGCGTCATCCCAGCGCGATGGAGAGCATGCCGAGGCCGTTGATGCCCGAGCCCTCGCCGCCGACCAGGATCGCGGGTTGCTCGTCGCTGCGCTGCAGTCCGAGCACGGAGAGGAACGGCAGGTAGTGGTCGGGCGTCGGGATCGCGAGCTGCGCGTCGGGACCGAGTTTTTCGTAGGCAACGAGCGCCGCGTGATCGCCGGCGGTGAGGCGCCGTAACAGGTCGTCGCTGAAGCGCTGCTCCCAGCCGTCCGGTTCCGCCGGCCAGGCGTTGCGCCCGATCTCTTGATTGTGAATCACGTTGCCGCTGCCGAGGATCAGCACCCCCTCATCGCGCAGCGGCGCCAATCGGCCGGCCAGCGCGTAGTGAAACGCCGGTGGCTGGGTGCGGTCGAGGCTCAGCTCGACCACCGGTACATCGGCCTTGGGGTAGGCGTTGGCAAGGACGTTCCAGGCGCCGTGGTCGTAGCCCCAATGGTCGTCCAGCGCGACCGGCAACGGGGCGAGCAGGTCGCGCACGCGGCGGGCGAGCGCCGGGTCGCCGGGTGCCGGATACTCAAACGACGATACCGCGCCCTTGAAGCTGACGAAGTCGTGGTTGGTCCGCGGCCGGGCCGAAGCAGTCACCCGGGTTCCGGAGGTGTACCAGTGGGCCGAGATCATGAGGACGGCCCGCGGCCGGACGCGGGCGCCAAAATCGCGCCAGGCGTCGGTGAAGCGATTGCCGCCGAGGGCGTTTTGCGGGCTGCCGTGCCCGATGAAGGCGACGGGAAGGCGAGTTGACCGGTCCACTTCCAACGTGGTATGCTCCCGAGCGATGCTCCGTCCTTGTTGTTGTCCCGCTTTCAAGGCCACCTGTTGCCGTTCGGCAATCAGGCGGGGTGCTGCACTAGGCTGAGGGTGAACCCCCGAGACCAGCGTGCGACCCTCGCCTGAGCGGGGGTCGCTTTCATTTCCAGCCAGCTCGGCACCCGAACGTACGGGGCCAGGAGTCCTACCCATTCCGACCGATATCGCCGCCGCCGCGGGCCAAGCGAACGAAACCATCCGCCGCACGATCGAGGCCTACCCCGGCCGTACAACGTTGTCGTGCTCGTTCGGCGGCCCGTCCGGAATGGTGCTCCTCGACCTGGTCCTGCGGATCGAGCCGCAGCTCAACGTGTTCGTGGTCGACACCGAGTTGTTGTTCCCCGAGACCTACGCGCTGATCGAGCGCGTCGAACGGCGCTATGGCATCAAGGTCGAGCGCGTCCGCCCCGAACAGAGCGTTGAGGAGCAGAACGCGGCCCATGGGGATGCGCTCTGGAAGCGCGACCCCGATGCGTGCTGCGAGTTGCGCAAGGTCTTGCCGCTGCGCGGGTATCTGCGCAACTTCGATGCCTGGCTGACGGCCGTTCGCCGCGACCAGAGCGACACGCGTACCGATCTCCCGGTTCAGGCGTGGGATGAGAACGCGCAGATCCTCAAGGTCGCGCCGCTCGTGGATTGGACCGAAGCCGACGTGTGGGGGTACGTGCAAGCGCACGACGTTCCGGTGAACACGTTGCACTTCGAAGGGTATCCGAGCATCGGCTGCACGCACTGCACGCGGCGCGTCGCGCCGGGTGAGCACGCGCGCGCCGGGCGGTGGGCCGAGTTCGACAAGACGGAGTGCGGCATCCATGTCGCCTGAAACGACGCAGCCGGCCGGAATCTCGCTCGCAGGCGTGAGCAAGCGTTTCGGCAACGTGCGGGCCGTGGACGATGTCACCTTCGATGTTGCGCCCGGTTCCCTCACGGCGATCCTCGGGCCATCAGGGTGCGGCAAGTCGACGCTGCTGCGGCTGCTGGCCGGCTTCGAACACACCGACGCCGGGCGCGTGACGCTCGACGGGCGCGACGTAACGAACGTGCCGCTGCGCGAGCGCAACATCGGCTTCGTGTTTCAAGGCTACGCGCTTTTCCCGCATTTAACGGTGGCGGAGAACATCGCGTTTCCACTCGACGTGCGCAAGGCGGACCGCGCCGCGACGCGCACCCGCGTCGCCGAGCTGCTGGATCTCGTGCAATTGCCGGGCTATGAAAAGCGTCGCCCGCACGAGCTTTCCGGCGGTCAGCGTCAACGCGTTGCGCTCGCCCGGGCGCTTGCCGCGCAGCCCGCAATCCTCTTACTCGACGAACCGTTCGCGGCACTCGACGTGCACGTGCGGCGCGATCTGCGCGCTTGGCTGCGCAAACTGCACGACGACGTTCACGTGACGACGTTGCTCGTCACGCATGACGCTGACGAAGCGATGGAAATCGCGGATGCGCTCGTTCTCATGAACGCCGGTCGCGTCGAGCAAGCCGGCAGCCCGCTCGAACTCTACGACCGTCCGGTTTCGCCGTTCGCGCTGCACTTTCTCGGCCCCGCGAACATCATCGCCTCGGACGGCGAACCGCAGTACGTCCGGCCGCACGAGCTGCAGGTCGATTCGCACGCTTTCGACGGTTCGCAGCCGGCCCGTGTGTCGCGCGTCATCGATCTCGGGTCGCGGCGCCGGATCGATCTCGTCTTACCCGGCGGGGATCCGGTCAGCGCCGAGATTCGGGCACCGTACAACGGTTTGAGCGCCGTGAGCGACGGCGATACCGTGCATTTTGCCCTCGTTCATCAACGGTCGTTTTCCCCGACCTTACCTGAAAGGCCATAGCGTTGCGTTTTCTCCGCACCATCGCCGCCGCCGTTTTCGTGGCGGCCGTGACGTTGCATGTCGCCTCGGCGGCAACGTTGCTCAACGTGTCGTACGACCCGACGCGTGAGCTCTATGCCGAGTACAACGTCCTCTTCGCGAAGTACTGGAAGCAGAAGACCGGTGAGGACGTGACGATCCAGCAGTCGCACAACAGCTCCGGCGCGTCGGCGCGCGCGGTCATCAGCGGGCTCGAGGCGGATGTCGTGACGCTGGCGCTGGCGGCCGACATCGATGCGATCTCGCAGAACGCGAAGCTGCTCCCGGCCGACTGGGCGAAACGGCTGCCCGAGAACTCGACCCCGTATACGTCGACGATCGTGTTTCTGGTGCGCAAAGGAAACCCCAAGCACATCCATGACTGGAACGATCTCGCCAAGCCCGGCGTGGGCGTCATCACGCCCAACCCGAAGACCAGCGGCGCGGCGCGATGGATCGTCCTGGCCGCGTACTCCTACGGCATGAAGCGCAACCAGAACAGCGAGGCCAAGACGCGCGCGCTCATCGGCGCGATCTACAAGAACGCGCTCGTCCTCGACTCCGCTTCGCGGGCTTCGACGCTGACCTTCACCGAGCGCGGTCTCGGCGACGTGCTCGTCTCGTGGGAGAACGAGGCGATCCTTGCGCTGCGCCAGCATCCCAACGATTACGAGCTCGTCGTGCCGTCGGTGAGCATTTTGGCCGAGCCGCCGGTGGCGTGGGTCGACGCCAACGTCGCCAAACATCACACCGAAACCGTGGCCAAAGCCTACCTCGAGTACCTCTACACGCCCCAGGCTCAGCGCCTCGAGTGCAAGTGGGGCTATCGTCCGCGCGACACCTCGGTGCTCGGCCACTGCGGTACCTCATTCCCGCGCACCGACCTGACGACCATCGCGAGCTTCGGCGGCTGGCCGAACGCCAACAAAGTCTTCTTCGCCGACGGCGCCCTCTTCGACCAGGTCTTCAGCGCCCCGAAATGACCGAGAGCGCCTTCAAACCATGATTCCCGGACGCGGCGTTGCATTGGCGACGACGATGACGATTGTAGCGATCGTCGTCGTCGTTCCGCTTTCGGCGCTCGTGCTCTCGCTTCACGGGATCACCCCGGCGGGATTCATCGCCACCGCGTTTTCCCCGGGCGCGCTTGCCGCGTACCGCCTCAGCTTCGGCGCGGCGATCCTCGCGTCGGCGATCGACGTCGTGGCCGGCGGCGCGATCGCGTTCGTGCTCGTGCGTTACCCGTCGCGTTGGATGCGTCCGTTCGACGCTCTCGTCGACGTGCCGTTCGCCTTGCCGCCGGCCGTCACCGGGATCACCCTGGCCGAGTTGTATGGGCAGCACGGCTGGGTCGGCTCGTGGCTCGGCGCGCACGGAATTCAGATCGCCTACACGCCGGCGGGCGTGCTGCTTGCGCTCACGTTCGTCGGGTTGCCGTTCGTCGTGCGCACCGTGCAGCCGGTGATCGCCACCCTCCCGCGCGAGTACGCGCAAGCGGCGGCCTCGCTCGGCGCGCAACCGTTCACGATCTTTCGCCGCATCACCCTGCCGCTGGTGGCGCCGTCGTTTCTAACCGGCTTCGCGCTTTCGCTCGCGCGTACGCTGGGTGAGTACGGCTCGGTCATTTTCATTGCCGGCAACATGCCGGGGAAGACCGAGGTCATCCCGCTGATCGTCATCACCCGGCTCGAGCAGTACGACTTCGCCGGCGCGGCCGCCGTCGCGCTCGTCTCGCTGTTCGTGTCGTTCGTCATGCTCTACGCGATCAACGTGCTGCAGCGCCGGATGGTCGACGTGCGGAGCGCGGCATGACGGCGATCAACCTCGAGCCGCTGGTGACGTCAGTGCGCACGCGCCCGAACACCGCGCGCCTGCACCTGTGGGAGCGGGCCGCGATCGCCGGCGTAGCACTGCTGCTCGCTTTCTTCGTCTTTTTACCGCTGTGCTCGATCGCCTACGAAGCGCTACGGGCGGGCCTGCCGCTCGCCGCTGCGACATTTGCCGATCCGTACGCGCAGTCCGCGATCGTGCTCTCGGCGATTACCGCGGTGTTTACGATCGCTTTCAACGGCGCGTTCGGGGTACTGGCGGGCTGGACGCTCACCAAGTACACGTTCCCGGGCAAAGCGCTGTTGCTCGCGGTCATCGACCTGCCGCTGACGATCTCGCCGGTTGTCGCGGGGCTCGCGCTGCTGTTGGTCTTCGGGACACGCTCGCCGATCGGCGCATGGTTCGAGGCGCATGGTATGCAGGTCGCCTTCGCGCCGCCGGGGATCATCCTCGCGACGATCTTCGTCACGTTCCCATACGTCGCGCGTGAGACGATCGCGCTGTTGAGCGAAACCGGTCGCGAACTGGAAGAAGCGGCGCTGGGCCTCGGGGCCACGCTGTGGCAGACGTTCACCCGCGTCACGTTTCCGCGCGCGCGCTGGGCCATCCTCAACGGCGTTCTGCTCTGCAACGCGCGAGCGCTCGGGGAGTTCGGCGCCGTCTCGGTCATCTCGGGGAACATCCGCGGCTTGACCGATACCGTCCCGTTGCACATCGACGTGCTCTACAACAGCTACAACCTCGTCGGTGCGTTCACGCTGGCCGGCGCCCTGGCGCTCGTGACGATCACCCTCACCTTCATCCGTTCCACCATCGACGCCGGCATGCATCGCCGGGCAAACGCAGAAACGAGAAGCTAACCGTGGATTCCCTCGATCGGCTGGAAGCCGAAACCATCACGATTTTGCGCGAGGCTTACCGCGCGAGCAGCAAGCCCTGCATGCTGTGGTCGATCGGCAAAGACTCGACCGCGCTGTTGTGGATGGCGCGCAAGGCGTTTCTGGGCCGGGTGCCGTTTCCGATGGTCTTGCTCGAGACGTTCATGGAACTGCCCGAAGTCTATGAATTCCGCGACGAGTTGATCGAGAAGTGGCAGCTCGAGTACTTCGCCCAGATCTGCCCGCCCGAGAGCGAGGTCGATCAGACACTGCCGCCGGCCACGCGTGCCGCCGCGCGCAAAACCGAAGGCCTGCGCACGATGTTGCGCGAGCAGAAGTTCGACGCCGTGATCGTCGGCATTCGCCGCGACGAACAGGCGATGCGCGCGAAGGAACGCGTGTTCAGCCCGCGCCGCATCGACGGCACGTGGGATGTGAAAGAGCAGCCGCCGGAGTTCTGGGGCTACTACACGACGAGCGTACCGGACGGGGCGCACCTGCGCGTGCATCCGCTCCTGTCGTGGACGGAACTCGACATCTGGGAGTACACGCTGCGCGAGAACATCCCGTACGTGCCGCTCTACCTGGCGCGCAACGGCAAACGCTACCGCTCGCTGGGCGAGAAGAACATCACCGTGCCGATCGAGAGCAACGCCGCGACGATCGAAGAGATTATCGAAGAACTGCGTGCGACCCGCGTGCCCGAACGGGCCGGCCGCACGATGGACAACGAGAGCGAAGCCTCGTTCGAACGCCTGCGCGCGGGAGGGTACATGTAATGGACCTGCGCGTTGCGATCACCGGTCACGTCGACCACGGTAAGTCCACGCTCATCGGCCGGCTGCTGTACGATACCGGCAGCCTGGCCGACGGCAGAGCCGAAGAGATCATTGCCTCGAGCGAACGGCGCGGGCTCGCCGTTGAGTGGTCATTCGCGGTCGATGCGGCGCAAGAAGAGCGGGACCAGGCGATCACGATCGAAACGACGCGCGTCTGGATGCACTACGGCGGACGGCGCATCGTGATCATCGATACCCCCGGTCACCGCGAGTTCATCCGTAACATGATGAGCGGTGCGGCCGACGCCGACGCCGGCATTCTCGTGATCGACGCGCTCGAAGGAATCGCCGATCAAACCTATCGTCACGCCTATCTGCTGCGCTTGCTCGACGTGCCGGAGATCATCGTCGCGGTCAACAAGATCGACGCGGTCGACAATCCGGAGGAGCGTTTCGCGCAGATCAGCCGCGACATCCGTTCGGTGCTCGAGACCGCCGGTAAACCGCTGCGCGCGATCGTTCCGCTCTCGGCCCGCGACGGCGACAACGTCGTCAACCGCTCGGAGCGCACGGCTTGGTACGCCGGCCCGACGTTGATCGACGTGCTCGTCTCGCTGCATCCGGTCGCACCGCTGGCCGATCGTCCGCTGCGCTTCGAAGTGGCGGACGTCTATCGCTTCAGCGACGAAGAGCGCATCTCGGTCGGGAACGTCGTGGCCGGAACGATCGCGCCCGGCGATCGCGTGCGCATCGCCCCCAGCGGCGCGACCACACGCGTGCGCGGCATCAAACGTTGGCCCGAAGATCCTTCGCCGGCGCTGGCGGGCCAAGCCGTCGGGCTCACCTTCGACGATCCGGTGTTCATCGACCGCGGCGACATCGTCACGCACGCCGACCGTCCGCCGCTCGCGGCGACCTCGTCGTTCGACGGCGTGTTCTTCTGGCTTTCGGATGCACCGCCGCGCGTCGGTGAGACGCTGGCGATCAAGATCGCCCGCGCCGAAGTTGCGGTGACGGTCGTCGGCATCGACGAGACGATCGACCTCGGCATTCTCGACAAAGTCCAGCCCGACGAGTCATCGAAGCATTCGGCGTTTGCGCTGCGCCTGCGCGCGGCGCGCACGGTTGCGGCGGAAACGGGAGCGCGCTGCGTGCTGTTGCGCAACGGCGAGGTCGTCGGCGGCGGTAAACTTTCCACCGTCGAGGCGGCGAGTTCGCGCCCCGACAACGTCGTGCCGCAAGGTCATCTGATCTCGAGCGAGACGCGCGCGCACCGCAACGGCTATCGCGGTTTGGTCGCATGGCTCACCGGTTTGCCGGGGAGCGGCAAGTCGACGATCGCGATGGCGGTCGAGCGCGAGCTCTTCGCACGCGGCTATTTCGTCTACGTGCTCGACGGCGACAACGTGCGTTCGGGGCTCAATCGCGATCTCGGTTTCACGCGCGAAGGACGTCAGGAGAACATCCGGCGCGTCGGTGAGGTAGCGGCGCTGTTCGCCGATGCCGGGGCAATCGTCATCACCGGCACGATCTCACCACATGCGGCCGATCGGGCCACGGCGCGCGCCGCCGCGGCGCTCGGGGCGTTTCACGAGATCTACGTGCGGGCGAGCGTCGATACGTGCGCGACGCGCGACGTCAAGGGGCACTACGCGAAGGCGCGCGCCGGCGAATTGCCCGACTTCACCGGCGTATCGGCGCCCTATGAGGAGCCCGAGCATCCCGACTTAGTCGTCGACACCAACGCCTCGACGATCGAAGCCAGCGTGTCGTCGGTCGTCGAGTACCTCATCCGCGCGGCGACCGCGCGGGAAGCGCTACTCAGCTACTCTATCTAGGCGGCTTGGGCGCAGCCCAAACGCAACGGATTCACGGAACGTGAATCCTAGTGGCGGTGGATGACGTCTTCGGCCCGGGCGACGCCCGAGCCGACGGCGGCTTCCGTGCGCGTGACCAGGCTCACGATCCAACGGATCGTGGCGATCACGCCGACCACCGCGAAGGCGAAGATCACGAAGAACGCCCACAGCGCGAAGTGGATCAGGTGGCCGAGGAACTCTTCCATGGGAGCCCCGTTGCGGTGCTGAAAAACGGAACCCTGCGCACCGGGTCGAATATTCGGCCATGGCCGTTAACGCCGTCAACACCAGCCAGCCGTACGAAATTCCGCCGCCGTTGCCGTACAGCGCCGAGCAGAATGCGCCCGCTCCCAAGGCACCGCCGGGAAGCGAAGGGCATCAGGGCGGCGACATTACAAGCCAGCTCGTGAAGGGCAATCCGGGCGGCGTTGGCGCCGGCTTTGGCCTCGGGGTTGCGCTGGACGCGAGCACGTAGCGATGGTTCAGAACCTCGTCCTGAACAACTCGGACTTCAACTTCAGCGCCCAGTCCGATCAGATCCGGCAGAGCTTCGATCAGACGAAGGTCGTGCCGACCCCGGGCACCGATGCCGCGGTTCTCGCGAAGGAACGCGGACAGCTCGAGTCCGGCGCGCTCACGCAGGCCGGCAGCGGGATCAACGTCGAGTATTCCGCCTAACCGCCGGCGTCGGCGGTCGCGAAGCGTCGTACGCCTCTTTTAACGCCGAGAGCACGAGCGGAATGATCGTGCGCCGCAGGACGTTCGTCTTTTCGTCGTCGCCGCGGAACGCATCGGCGGCATGTCTCGCCGCGCTCGCAAACGTGCCTTTGGCGATCATCGTGCCGGCTAACGGATCGGCCACGGCGGCGAGCGGAACCGGCGACGCGCCGTCGAGCATGTAGGAAACGGTCGCCGTTCCGATGCGGTGCACGCCGGAAAGCACGAGCGCGACGAACACGCGCAGCTCGAACGTTGCCACGCCGTCGCGGCGGCGAATGCGGCGGTCCGCGAACGAGACCTTCGGCAATTCGGCCTTCAAGGTGACCGCGAGCGGAATCTCATTGGGCGGCAGTTCACGCGTCGCGAGCGCGTCGAGACCGGTGACGCGCGTCGCGCCCATGCCGGCGATGATGACCTTTGCGCCGAGCGCGCCCAGCCGGAAGCGTGCGGCATCCGGCCCGAACGGCGAATTGCCCAGCGCGCTGCGAATCAGCGGTTCTTGCGCGACGCGGTCGATGTCGGCGAAAGCGCCGATCTGCAGTCCGTGACGGTCGCTTTGAATCTCGCGAAAATCGGGGACATCGGCAACATCGACGATGAAGCCCTCGCCTTCGCCGGGATACTCGAGGCCGAGAAAACCGCTTTTCCCGGCGCGCCAGCGGATGCGTCCGCGATGCACGAACGCGAGGCCGAGGGCTTCACGCAAATGACGCGGACGAGCAACCTTCGTCGCTTCCATTGACCACATCGTTCAACGCGAGGCATGCGCTGACCCAGTGCGCACGTCGAAAGGTACGAAGCGGCGCGGCAGCGGACCTCACGGCGTGAGCGGTAGCGAGGTGACGGTTCCCGGCGCGAGCGACCTCGGCGACGGCATCGCGCAGATCCGCTTGCCGATGGCGGGCAATCCGTTGCGCTACATCAACGGCTACGTGGTCGAGGACGAGGGCGGCCTCACCCTCGTCGATTGCGGTTGGAAAGCCGGCGACGTCCTCGCGGCGCTGCACGCGGGCCTGCACGAATTGGGCCATGACCTTTCCGGCGTGCAGCGGATCCTGATCACGCACCATCACTTCGACCACTACGGCCTCGCCGCAACCCTGCGCCGCGCCGGCGTGCCCGAGCTGCTGATGCACGAGCGCGATTGGGAGATCGCGCAGCACTTCGCGGCGACGCACAAAGAGGACGACCGGGCCAGCGACGCGTGGCTCGAGCGCAACGGTTTCGTGCCGTCCGACGCGGGCGACGAGGGCTTTGCGGGCCGCTGGGAGATCATGGAGCCGACGGCGCTCGTCGCCGACGGCGAGCGCGTCGGGCGGCTCGAAGCCGTGTGGACGCCGGGTCATTCGCCCGGGCACCTGTGTTTCGCCGACGCGCGCAGCGGCCGGCTCTTGACCGGCGACCACGTGCTCGACCCGATCACCCCGCACGTCGGGTTGTGGCGCGATCGCGATGCCGACCCGATCGGCGACTACCTAGCCTCGCTGGAAAAAGTGCGCGGGCGCGGACCGGCCGGGGCATTGCCGGCCCATGGCGAGCCGTTTGCGGACCTCGACCGGCGGGTCGGAGAGCTCATCGCGCACACGCTCGGGCGCGAAGCGCAGATCGTGGGGGTCTTGGCCGCCGGTACCGCCAGCGCCGGCGCGATCGCGGAACGACTGCCCTGGACGCGACGCAATCGCACGTTCGAAAGCCTTGGGGCTTGGCACCAGCAATTCGCGGTTTCCGAGACGATCGCGCACCTGCGTCACCTCTTCGTTAATGGGCGCATTACACTCGCGTCCGGGCCGGACCCGATTCGTTACACTCCCGCCGCATGAACGCCGAAGGAGCAGCAGATCAGGCGACTAATGCGACCGCTTTAATGGTGGCTTACCGGGTGATCCAATGGACGTAATGACCATCCTCGTGCTCGAAGAGACCGAGGCGGATTTACCGCACCATCAGCGCATTCTGGAGACGATTCCCGGCGTACGGTTGGGGCTTTTCGCCGATCCGGCCGCGGCCACCAAGATCTACGTCGACCAGAAGATCGACGTGCTGGTGGTCGACGACGGGATCGCCGACGGCGGCCTGGCCTTCCTCAAGCAGGTCCATTTGCTGTCGGGGCGCCGCGACGTGCCGGTCATCTTGCTGGTCGCCAACGGCGACAAAGAAGTCCGGCGCGCGGCCTACGAGTACGGCGTCTACAACGTGATCGAGAAGCCGATCGACCCGGCGTCGTACCTGTGCATCGCCCGTAACGCGCTCTCCATGCAAGTGATGCGGCGGAACGATGCCAACAACACGACCGCCGTCGTCGAACAGATGAAGACCGTCGTCGCGCAAGTCGAGGAGCGCGAGATCCAGCTGATCTACGGCTTGCTGCACACCGCCAACATGGTCGACCCCGCGCTCTCACGCCGGATGGTCAAGGTCGCCGGCATCGCCGCAAAGATCGCCCACCGGGCGACCGCCATCGGGCACGAGGAAGCCCGGCGCTTCGGCATCGCGGCGCGTGTCTACGACATCGGGATGCTCGCGCTCCCCGGCCCGGTGCGCGAGCGGCGCACGGAACTCAATCCGGCGGACGCCGCGCGGCTTCTCGGCCCGCACGTCGAACGTTCGGGAGAAGTGTTTGCCAAGGAAAAGACCGGCCTGGTCGAGCTCGCCGCGATTATCGCGCGCCAGCATCACGAGCGCTTCGACGGCCGCGGCTATCCCGACGGTCTCGAAAAGCATGCGATCTCGATCTACGCGCAGCTCGTGTTCGTGGCCGAGACCTTCAACGACGCGGTGACGACCGGACCGCCGGGATCGAGTCGCACTGCGCCGCTCTCCGAAGTCCAGGCGATGGCGTACATCGACCGGCAGTCCGGCACGACCTTCGATCCTGAAGTCGTCGAGGGGTTACGACTGATGCTGGAGTCGCCGATCGATCCGCTGTTGTCGGCAAAAGTGTAGTGACCCCGCTCATCGCCGCGATCGCGCTGGCCGCGTTGCTGCTGATGATCGGGATCGAACTCGCGGTCCTGCGCAGCCGCAAGCGCCCGCCGAAACGCTACGTTCATCGGCACGCACGGCGTCAGCCGCTGCTCGAAGATCGCATGCGCGGCGCGCTCGACGAACCGCAGGCCCAGTACGGCGAAGTGTTCACCAGCTACATGATCTGGAAGCGCGATCAGGAGACGCGCATGGAGCTGTTCACGGGCGATCCGTGGCTACAGCTCAACGAGTTCACGCGCTCGATCGTGGTGCGTCACATCTGGCGCGCGCTGGAGAAACTCGCCAAGGGTTCGGTCGTCGTCATCGATCGGCCGCCGCAAGAGTGGTCGGCGCAAGTCGACAAGACGTTCGACGATCGCGGGATCGATCCGTGGGGCGAAGCGGTACCGCCTCCGCCCGCGGCCCCGCAATTCGTCAAGGATCGCTAGCTTACCAGTTGAGGCTTTCGGGAACGAAGAGTTCGTCGAGGCCGACGATGCGCTTGGCGAGGCCCTGTTCGTAATCGTAGCGCGCGATCGTTTCCAATTCGCGCCGTGAGGAAACGACGCCGTACGGAATCGGGTCGCGCGTGAGCGCCGCGCGCGCATCGGCGTCGAGCAAACCGGTGGCAACGAACGGCTCGACGTTGCCGTCGCGGTCGGCGTTGATCGAGTCCTTCGCCTTAACGAACGCATCGTAGAGGCTCTTCGCCACCCAGGGTTCGCGTTCGTAGAGCGAGCGGCGCATGACGACCGTGTGATTGATCGGAAACATGCCGGTCTTCGCGTAGTAGCGCTTAGCTTCGCTCACCGGATCGGGAAACAACGGAACGATGTCGTTGCGGCCTTCGAGGTCGACCGAGCTGCGGTCGACGAGGTTGCCGTCGGTGATGTAGAGGACGGTTGCGTCGAGCTCGCCCTTGATCATCATCTCACCCATGTTGGTCGAAGGCGGGATGTAATGGAATTCGACGCCGGGCGGTGCCGTGAAACCCGTGGAGCCGCCGTGGCTCTTCTCCGGCGTGCGCTCCATGTACCACACGTTGTCCTTCGGCTGCACGCCGAATTCATCGGCGAATATTCCCCGGCTCCATACCGCCCACGTCTGTTGATACTCGGGAACGCCGATGCGAATGCCGCGGAGATCGCTCGGCTTCGTGATGTTCGCACCCTTGCGCACCAGCACCGAGGTGTGGAAGAAGTGGCGCATCGTGAAGACCGGGATCCCGATCCACTCGGTGGGCGCCGTCGAGGTCGCTATGCAGAGCGACGAAACCGACATCTCCGACACGTCGAACTCGGAGAACTTGAGCTGACGCCAGAACAGCTCGGAGGCGTGACAGGTGCTCGGCAGCAGGCGGATGCCTTCGGCTTGGATTTCGCCGGACAGCATCGGCGCGGTGCGGGCGTTGTGCATCAGCGCCATGCTCAGTTCGAGCGGTTTGGTTTCGGTTGCAGCACTCACTTGGGCGGTGTACTCCCTTTTAGCTCCACGGTCCCGCGCGCTCGCGACGCAGTTCGCGCACCGATTCGATGCGCAGGGTGCTGATCGCCATCGCGACGAGGGCGAGTCCAACCGACACCCAGAGGGCTGCGCGAACCTCGCCGCTGCCGGTCCCCCCGCCGGCGCTGAATATCAGCGCGGCCAACGCAACGCCCGTCGTCATGCCGGTCATGCGGGCGGTGGTCGTCAAACCGGTGATCGCGCCACTGCGATGGCGCGGAGCTGCGCCGACCATCGCCCGCAAGTTGGGCGTGACGAACAGCGCAAAACCCGCGCCGCCGAGCGCGGTGCGCCAGACGATGTCGAACGTCGCCGGATGTTCCGGCACGATGGCGAGCAGCGCCATCGAAGCCGCGAAGATCCCGAGTCCGACGGCGCCGAGGATGCCGGCGTGGTAGCGGTCGGCGAGCCGTCCGGCGACGACCGCGACCAAGGCCGAGCCGACCGGAAACGGCGTCATCAAGAAGCCGGTCTGGGCGGCGGCGTAGCCCAGCGAGTGAAAGTAGAACGGCAGCGCGATCAGGGCCGCGTTCAACCCGATGAACGCCGTGAACGACGCCATCAGGGAGAGCCGGATGATGCGGATCTGTAGTAGATCGATCGCGATGAACGGCACTTCGAGCGCGCTTTGCCGGCGCACGACGATCGTGCCGAGGATGAACGCGCCGGCCACCTCGATGCCGAAGAAGATCGTGTTTGCCGGCGCGCGCAGCTGATCGAGTCCGGTGATGAAGAGCGCCAGCGCCGCGCCGCTGAAGAGCGCGCTGAACCAGTCGAAGCGATGCGTCGCACGCGGCATCTCCGGCAGCCGCCCGCTGAGCGCCAGCGAGAGCAGCGCGAACGGAACGTTGATCCAAAAGAGCAACGGCCACGTGCCGAAGGTCAGAATGAGCCCGCCGATCGCCGGTCCGGCGGCGGTCGACACCGACACGATCAGGCTCTGGATGCCGATCGCGATGCCCAGCATCGAGCGCGGGAAGGCAAAGCGCGTGATCGGCTGCGAGGTCGCGAGGATCGCGGCGGCGCCGATGCCTTGAAAACAGCGCGCCGCAACGAGCACGTTGAGGCTGTGGGAGAGCGCGCACGCGATCGAACCGGCGATGAAGATCACGATGCCGGTGCGATAGATGCGCGCGAAGCCGCCGATGTCGCCGTAGGTCGAGAGGGGCACGATCAGCATCGTTTGCGCCAAGGCGAATGCATTGACGACCCACACTACGGCGCTCGAACTCACGCTGAGGTTGCCGGCGATCGTCGGCAGCGCGACGTTCATGATCGTGCCGTCGAGAACGCTCAACACCGTCGTGATGCCGACGGTGAAGACGACGATCCGTTGCCGCCCGACCGGGAGGCCTTCGCCGTATTCGACGCTCAGACTATGCGCCCGCGGTCGCCCACGCGAAGGCCTCGCGGCCGGCGGCGTAGGTTTGCGGATCCATCGACGGGTCGCGGTTGACGAGCGTCCGGCCGAACAGCGGATGGCGCAGGCTGCGCACCTCGTGTTCGAGCCGGCAGTACACGTGCCCGTCGTCGAGGCCGGTGATGTTCATGAACCGGTATTCGTGGGTGTTGTTTTCCATCGAAATGAGGTTGCGTTCGACGAGCTTGCGGTGCGGCGTAGAGAAATCGGCCAGGTAGATTTGGATGTGATGGCCTTCATAGGGTTCGACCGGCGCGTCGGATTCGCGGAAAATGAGCTCTTGCCGGCCGGCGCGGACGTGCGCGGCGCTATCCTTCACCGTTGCGGGCGCTCCGATGATCTCGCGATAGAACGCGGCGATCGGTTCCGCGGCGCCGGCTGGGACGTCGTGTTCGACGTAGGCCAGCGCGAGCGTCACCGGGCCGAAGTGCGGCGCGGGCGCGTGCGCGCGAATGCGGTTGCCCCACGGCGAGACGATCTCGAGACCGCCGGCAACCTCGGTCACCGGAATCTTCGCCTTGGCCAGGCGCGCGCGCAGCGCGTCGAGATCCGGGAAGACGAGGCCGGTGACGCCGTGCAGGCGCTGCCCGCGTTTGGCCGTCGGCAAGTGGAATTGATGGCGCCCGACGTTGATCCACATGTTGCTGGTCGCGGTCATGAGATACGGATCGCGCGTGAGCCCGAGGCCGGTCACGTAGAACTCCGTCGCCGCCAGCTGATCGGTGACGTTGACGTTGACGTGCCCGATCTCGACGAGGTTGCCCACGTCGTCGTCGGCACGGTCGTAGCGTTGTTCGGCCATACGTCCTCCGTTAGTGTCTCAAAGCGATGCCTCCCTTGCCAGGATCGCGTCGGGGGGGCGCGATAGAGTCCGGAGGTGTCCCAATATGTCTATACCATGCATCGGGTCGGCAAAGTCGTGCCCCCGAAGAAGCAGATTCTCAAAGATATCTCCCTGAGCTTTTTCCCCGGCGCGAAGATCGGCATTCTGGGGCTCAACGGGTCGGGCAAGACGACGATCTTGCGCATCATGGCCGGGGTCGACACGGACATCGACGGCGACGCGATCCCGATGCCGAACCTCACGATCGGCTATCTCGAACAAGAGCCGAAACTCGATCCCGCCAAGACCGTGCGCGACACCGTCGAGGAAGCGCATGCGGAGTTGCTGGCCGTGCGCAAACGGCTCGACGAAGTCTACGCCGCGTACGGCGAGGCCGACGCCGACTTCGACGCTCTGGCGGCCGAGCAGGCGAAGCTCGAAGCGATCGTGTTCGCCTCCGACGGCGAAGACCTCGACCGCCAGCTGGAGATCGCCGCCGACGCGCTGCGCTTGCCGCCGTGGGATGCGCTGATCGGTCCGCTCTCGGGCGGTGAGAAACGCCGCGTTGCGCTCTGCCGCCTGCTGCTCTCCAAGCCCGACATGCTGTTGCTCGACGAACCGACGAACCATCTCGATGCCGAGAGCGTGGAGTGGCTGGAGCAGTTCTTGCAGCGCTTCCCCGGCACCGTCGTTGCGGTGACGCACGACCGGTACTTCCTCGACAACGCCGCCGAATGGATTCTCGAGCTCGACCGCGGCCGCGGGATTCCGTGGAAGGGCAACTACAGTTCCTGGCTCGATCAGAAACAGGAGCGGCTCGCGCAGGAAGAAGCGACCGAAACCGCGCGTCAGAAGGCGCTCAAGAAAGAACTCGAGTGGGTGCGCTCGGGTACGAAGGGCCGTCAATCGAAGAGCAAGAGCCGCATCGCACGCTTCGAGGAGCTCTCGAGTTACGAATATCAGAAGCGTAACGAAACGCAAGAGATCTTCATCCCGGTTGCCGAGCGCCTCGGCGATCAGGTGATCGAGTTCAGCGGCGTGCGCAAAGCCTACGGCGACCGTCTGTTGATGGACGACGTGAACTTTCGCATCCCGGCCGGCGCGATCGTCGGCATCATCGGCCCCAACGGCGCGGGAAAGTCGACCCTCTTTCGCATGATTGCCGGCACCGAGCAGCCCGACGCCGGCACGATCAAGATCGGCCCGACGGTGAAGCTCGCGGTCGTCGATCAGAGCCGCGAGTCGTTGGCCAACGACAAGACCGTGTTCGACGATATCAGCGGCGGACTCGATTTGCTGAAGGTCGGCCGCTTCGAAATGCCCGCGCGCGCCTATCTCGGACGCTTCAACTTCAAGGGCGGCGATCAGCAGAAGCTCGTCGGCACGCTCTCGGGCGGAGAACGCGGCCGGCTCCATCTCGCAAAGACGCTCCTCGTGGGCGCCAACGTGCTGCTGCTCGACGAGCCCTCGAACGACCTCGACGTCGAGACATTGCGCTCGCTCGAGGATGCGTTGGGCGAGTTTGCGGGAACCATCCTGTGCATCAGCCACGACCGCTGGTTCCTCGACCGCATCGCCACCCACATCATCGCGTTCGAAGGCGACTCCAGCGTCTATTTCTTCGAAGGCAACTATCACGAATACGAAGAGAACAAGAAACAGCGCCTGGGCGAAGAAGCCGCCCGTCCCCATCGCCTGCGGTACCGTCCGCTGACGCTGCCCTGATGCTGGGCAGCTTCTTCGGCCGCGCGATCATGACCGCCGTCCGCGGCGTCGGCGCGGTCGCGGTCAATGCTGCGATGACGGAGCTGCGCAAGCCGGAAACACAGGCCAAGATCGGCGCCGGCATCGCCACCGTTCACCAGCACCTCAACGACCCCGAAAAGCGCGCCGACCTCGAACGCGCCGCCGGCACCGCCGGCAAAACCGCCGCCCGCATGCTCGGCCGCGCCGCCGGCACCCTGAAAAACAAAATCAGCGGCGACTAGTGGATTCACGTTCCGTGAATCCGTCGCGTTTGGGCTACGCCCAAGCCGCCCGCCGCAAAAGGGCGCCGAGTGCGGTTTGGATGCGTTCGAAGCCGGCGCGTTTGTAGGGGTAGAGGTCGGGCGGGTCGGTGCCGTGGACGAGCATGGCCGCGTCGGCTTCGAACAGCAGCAGTCGGCCGTCGCGTGCGATCGCGCAATCGATGCCGAAATATTCGAGCGGGATCGCAGCGCTGATTTCATCGAGCGCGTCCCGCAGCCGGCCGGTGAACACCGAGTCGAGGTTTGCAATGAAGCGAGCTTCCTCGTCGCGCATCCATTGGTGATCGGCCATGGCGGCGTTATAGTAGTGAATCATCCAGCGCGGTGAGATCGCGAGATGACACGCGTACGCTGTGCCGGCCACGAATATCACGCGGTATTTGCGGAAGAAGCCGTCGTCGTTGCTGTAGTCGACGAACGGCATCACGAAGTACGCGGGAGACGCCTGTTCCTCGAGATACGCGTGCAGCGCTTCACGGTTCTCGACCCGGGCGAGGCCGATCCCGGCTTGCGAACCGACCGGCCGCACGACGAGCGGCTCGCTGACCGCGCGGGCACGCAACGCCTCGGCCTCGAGGCGCTCCACCGCCGGCGCGACGACGTTCGGTGAGGCGGCAAAACGTTGCGCGACCGCGCTGCGCCCGATCGTGGCCACGATCTCCGGCGGATTGATCGGCCGCCGCTGTGCGCGTTCCGCAAAGAGACCCGCGAGCTTCAGCGCGGACGCGGCGCGTTCGGATTCGCCGATCGTGTTGAACAGCACGTCGTATGCGGGAACGTCGCCGGGCGGCAGCTGTGTGTCGCCGTCGTCGATGTAGTAGCGGTGCAGCGTCGTGTGCTGCGTATCGATGATCAGCTCGAGCGGCGTGTTCGCTTCCCATTGTGCGATGCGCGAGATCGCCAGCACCGTCAGCTCCGCGGGCGCAGCGAGCGCGGGCAGGGTGACGACGCGCGAGCTTTGCAGTGCGAGGCGCAGGTGCGCGATCGCGGCGGCGGGCTGCCCGAGCATCTGTTCGACTTCGTAGAGGCGCAGGTGCGCGTCGCGTGCGGCCGGATCGCGCCGCAGCACGTTATACGCCAGCGCACGGAGCGATTCGAGCTCGCCCGTCGTCTGGGGGCGGGTCACGAAGACTTCTTGTCAGACGTTCTTGTCGAGAACCTTCCCGGCGTCTTTGTCGTACATCTCGGCCAGCGCGATGAGCGCCTGGCTCGGGAACTGCACGATCTCTTTGCCGGTCGACTTGTCGGTAAAAACGGTGACGACTTCGTCGGGATTCGTCGTGACCTGAAACGAAACGGTCACGTTCTGCTCGGCGGCATTGAACAGCTTCGCCACGACCGGCGAGAGCGTGGTATCGTTCTGCTGGTTCGAAGCGGGCGCCGGCGCCGCGCTGCCCACGCTCGAATGAACGGGAATGGGTCCCGTGGTCGTGCTCGGCGGCTGGACGGCCGCAACTGCAGTCGCGGCGGGCGCAGGTGCGGGTTGGGGCGCGGGGGGTAGGGTTGGCCCAAGGGTGGCCGCCTGTACATCCATGTACGAAGTCCTCCTGCTCCGCGTATCGGCTGGTGGGCTTCAAGACTTTAGCCATTTCTCAAAATAGTGATCTGGACAAGCGCTAGCTCTCGAGGAGTGCGGCTAAGCGTGGATAGACGCGCGTCCGCGCCGCGGGATACGTTGAGGGATCGATGACGTCGTGCACCTTGCCGAGGTCGTCCCACACCGCGAGCTCATAGTTGGCCCCGTGCGCGTGCCAGCTCGCCGCAAGCTCGCGGGCGGCGGCGTTGTTGACGGCCGGATCTTGCGTGTTGATCACCAGCGTACAGCGGGGCGCGCGGGGCGCCGCGCGGTCTGCCGCCGCGATGATCGCGTCTCCGGCAAAGGTGCACCGGGCGAGGCAATGCGTCCAAAATCCGGGGTAGCCATAGAC
>Ga0182030_10001359_pt1 | contig 50332 bp, 60 predicted proteins | sample 812S3MmetaG_FD_121299 | JGI IMG/M metagenome (GOLD analysis project Ga0182030, IMG submission 121299) | Permafrost microbial communities from Stordalen Mire, Sweden - 812S3M metaG (Illumina Assembly) | ecosystem: Environmental > Terrestrial > Soil > Wetlands > Permafrost | place: Sweden... | reverse complement strand
TTATAATTGCCACATATTTCTATTTTTGCCCCCGGAGAGATGGCAGAGCGGTTGATTGCAGCTGTCTTGAAAACAGCCGTAGGTGATGAGCCTACCGTGGGTTCGAATCCCTCTCTCTCCGCTCCATCAATACCAAACATCATTAACGCCTTGTAAACTAAATGCTTACAGGGCGTTTCTGTTTTACCAAATAACCACACTTTACACCAGATTTCACTTTTTACGATACCTGTTCGGATACCCATGAAATCCGCATCTATTAGGTATAACGGTGGAAACCTATTTCAGCGTTTTGCCAGGCGGCATAGCGCCCAAAACTTAAAAATCAAAAGGTCATTTTTCTTCTAACTACTTTGCCAGGAATTTGTTCTTAAATTTTGCATCGCTGGTTACTTCCTTACCAAACCATTCAGGAGCAATAAATTTCTTTGCCTGACTAACAGTTTTGAATTCCACTTCGGCTACGATTAGGCCGCGATTCTGGCCTTTGTAAATATCAATTTCAGCTGTTGTACTATTGAGTTTAATTAATTTTCGTGTTTTTACTATCCTTTTCTGGCTGGTTATTTTCCAAAGCAAAGTGAATTGCCCGGCAGTGATTTCAACTTCATTTTCGCGGCGTATCATCCCACTTCCTTGTTTAATTGTAATGTAATACACCATACCTTGTTCTCTAATGCGGACTTCAACACTATCCAATATATTTGTAATATACCCCTGCTTTATTTCAAAAGATTTAATTACATCTAATCCTTTGGGGAGTTTTTGAATTAAAAATTTTCTTTCAATCTCCATATTTTTCATTATAAAAAAATTATTACGACTTTAATAAAACTAATTAGCGAAAAGAATGAATTTATCGAAGATTTTGCTCGAATCAAAGGATCGGAGCGAATTAAAGTTAATAATATTTTAGAGGCTATCAGGCAATCTACCCGGTTTGGAAGTTGGTGGATTATAAATAATGAGGTTCAGTTTCCAGGTTTGCACATTAGATATCTTGTAACCCCGGTTAGCCGGCTGCCAATGGAAGGGCAATTACATTAAGGGCATGGATTTTTTCTGGGAATTAGCTGCGCTTATCCTCATCATGTTGCTGGGTCAATAGATAGAAATGAAATCCATAGCCGGTGCCTCGCGGAAATTGGAACTGCTGATTCAGTTAATGCCTTCGGTAGCTCACCTGATAACTGATGAAACAAAGGATATAAAACTGACTCACTTAAACCATGCGATTTAGTGCTCATAAAATCAGGTGAAAAAATTGCGGGGCTTTTCGACTTTATTTCTGATATGAAGCCTTTCAGAAAAGGATAACCGCCATAAATAAAAACAATTGTTGAAAGTACAAGCAGTATATAGTTGCTTCCGGTAAACTGCCAATGAACTTTCACTAAATTCTGGAACATTGGCGATATAAGAATGATTGACACTGTAAGTCCAGGCACGACAAAAAATCTTCTTTTAATTTCAGCAATCATCATTTTGTGATGATCATGGCCAGTCATTCCCAGGGAAGGTTTCATCGCATGGTCATGGGACGCTTCCTTGCTATCATTGTGTTGATGCTCCGGATTGTTTAATATTTTCAGCCTTCCGATATAACATAACTTGTTCCATCCAATGCCTTTTCAAAAGTTGAATTGGATATAGGTTGTTGCATGTTGATTTCGGCGCTTTGGTTTTGAAGGTTGACCTTTACCTCTGTCACTCCTTTAACAGATGAAAGAAGCTTTTGAGTCGTTTCAGCACAACCTGAACATTTCATTCCGGTAATCTTATAAGTTTGTTTCATTACTAAGAAAATTATTAAGCTAAAGTATAACAGGTCGGTGGATAAGTCCTTACATTATTAGAAGATTAATTTGCATAATTCACACATTCTATTGTAAGCGTTTTACTTGAAGTTTTCTCCATTTTCATTCTCCAATTAGGGGCTGGGGCTTTTTTTGAATTGGTATTCGCTTTGAATGAGATACGCCCGCTGACCCGAACGAAATGCGAAAAAATAGATTGACTACCCCTTAGCAGATTCACCTTTCAATTCGGCCCCTGATCCTTTATTAATTGCTCAGCAGCCCGTTTTCCGCTCATCAGCGCGGTTTCCATAGAAGGGCATCCCATAAAGTCGCCGGCATAATAAAAATGGTTGTGCCCTTGTTCCGCTCTTTTCATTTCCACATAATCTTCGTTGGCAATGGGCATAGCCTTTTCCCAGTTTACCCTGTTCACCAGCGCCAAAACCGAAATGTCTTTAAAGTGCCTTTGTAATTCAGTCCGGATAATGGAAAGTAAATCAGCGTCGCTTACCAGCACCAGCCCTGGCTGCTTCACCTTGATATTTAAGTTAAGATGCCCTGCCGTTTTTCCGGTGTAAAGTTTTTCGAGGTTTACAATGGAAAGTATGGAGTAGTCTTGCCTGGGATCTTCTTTGTAAAAACAGGAGCCCCAACCGGAATTGCCATCTATCTGTGCCGTTCCGCTATAGGAAATTGTGACGGTAATAAACTTTGAATAGGAAACCTCAGCCGGAGTGTGGCAAAAAATAAAACCATCAGCGGTCATTGTTCCTAGGTTTGTTACCAATTGCTGGTCGTTAACTGATTCAAGGCTACAGTTAAATTGGAACTGAACCCCTTTTCTTTCCAGTTCTGCCTGCAAGGCATCAATAAAAATCTTGCTGCCATTGCGCAGGTATGATGCAGAATGAACATCACCATGCAAAATGTTTTGAAAAATAGTAGCTGCCATAAACGCCATTTTATGTTGCGTAACCGGGCCGTAACAATATCCCTGCAGATAAGTATCAAACACACTTAAATAAAAGTTTACCTTCTTCTTATTTATACCCAGGCTCTTTAAGTAATCTTGTATAGTCAGGTACTTGTAGGCGTCAAGTTTGGGTGCGGTAGGATCGGTATCAATTAACTCATCAGGAAAAACGTCTATGAATATTTCTACGATGTCCTTAAACGAAAGTTTGAACCCTTCATAGTATTTATCTTGTGAGTTTTGCTCAGCATCATAGTAATCACCTACCGGTGGAATTTTTACCAGTTCCGGGCTAAGTCCCAGTACTTCGATGAGCTTCCTGTAACGCCTATACCAGGGATATATCAGAAACCCACCCGTGTCCACTGGATGTCCATTAATACAACAAATGGACACCCTTCCGCCAAGGCGGGCATTCTTTTCTATCAAGCGAATTTCAAAACCCTCTGATCTGGATAGCTCATAGGCGGCCGATAAACCGGTTAGTCCCCCTCCCACAATAATCACTTTTCTTTTCTGCATGTATTTATCGGTATTTAGCAAAAAACTTAACCTGCAAATCCCCTAGAACCGTGCACCGGTCGTACCATTCCCGTTCCAGGTAATAATCCATTACAGTTTTAATAACATCTCCGCCCCAAACATCTTCCATGTAACCTTTCGTATCAAAGCAGTCCATACCTTTATTTTTCAGAAGCAGATATAAACGCCTGAAATATTGAAATCCTTCACAATAGGCTTCTAATTCAGGTGTCCAGGTAATAAAAGATGGATTAATCATTGCCATGGGTTTTATTTTGGGCTGTCTCTTTCTTCGCTGCTTCTTCATTATCTCCTTCAGCATTGTGTATAGGAATGTTCTGCCGGTCCTTTTCTGCGATAATGTTTTCCGGATAAGTTTCACTTTCGTCTTCCGTTAATACCGGTTTGCGTTTTGATTGATATATGCATCTCCCCCGGTTAAACTGGCTGTCCTGATAATTTTCCATGGTAGCTTTTTTAGTATAAAAAATCAATACACAAATTTGAGGGTTTAGGAAATTGAAATATTATACAATTCCGCTGATAACTTACACGATTCACACATTTTCGAATTTGTTGAATCTTTTATTCTTCCTGTTTTTAAAGAACGACGGAGTTAAACCCGTTATTTTTTTGAATTGGCTGGAAAGGTGTGCGGCACTACTGTAGCCTAACTTGTAAGATATTTGTGTAAGGCTTAGCTCATCGTACAAAAGCAGCTCTTTTACCCGTTCAATTTTATGTACTATAATGTATTGCTCAATGGTTATGCCAGTTACCTCAGAGAAAAGGTTCGAAAGATATGTATAGTCGTGATTAAGTTTTTCGGCGATGTAAACTGAGTTTTTGGTTTTAGGCATTTCATCCGCATAATGCACCATTTCCACAATAACATTCTTGATTTTCTCAATCGCGATAGCTTTTTTATCATCCATCAGCTCAAGCCCCTGCTTTGATAAGGCTGCTATCAATTGAGTGCGTTGCCCGGCTGTAATATCATCTTTCAATTCTACCTGGCCCAAATCTACCGAACAATAGTACACGCCTATGCTGTCCAACTCATATTTTACTACATTTTTGCAGCGAATGCCCGCCATATTTTTTACGAAGAGTTTCATAACTGAAGGAATTAACCTATAGTTTTGCAAAGGTTTGATTATGTTATAATGTAACTCATGACATGATTCAGGTAATGCAGTGACTTAACTCAGGGATGCAATAACGATTGCAGCAACTGAACAAAAGCGGAGAAACAAAATATTAAACAGGCTGCCGAGCCTGAAAAGCGGTAATTATGTAAGTAATTTCAACAATTGTGTAACACGGGCCTGCCTGTAGCTTCTCACCTTTGTTGTACTGTAAAAATCCAACACAATTTAAAATAAAGCACAATGACAACAGAAACAACTGCGCCCAACAAAACAACGATGAAAAAAATAATTGTATTCGGTGCATCAGGTAACACCGGTAAACTTGTTGTTGGGCAAGCATTGGAAGCAGGTTACCAGGTTACCGTTGTTGTCAGGAATCCCGATGCATTTAAACTCAGTAATAAGAACCTGGAAATTATTAAAGGTGACGTACTCCGGCCAACTACTTTTGAAGATGCAGTGAAAGGAAAAGATGCAGTTATTTCGTGTTTGGGAAGCACTGGAAAAGAGCCCACCACGGTTTATTCGCAAGGTGTAAACAACATTGCCGCCGCCATGGACAAAGCAGGTATTAAGCGCATTATTTGCATTTCGGCGGGCGCAGTAACTGTTCCCCCAAACAGTTCTTTTATAACAAAGTTTGTTGTAAAAAATATTCTACAGAGGTTATTCAAATATATTTATGCCGACATGTTGCTGATGGAAAAAGTGCTTGGTAAATCCGATTTGGACTGGACAATTATTCGTGCCCCGCGGCTCACAAACAATAAGCGCACCGGAAAATACAGAACCGCCATCAACGACCATTTAAGCAACCTATCAAGTATTTCGCGCGCCGACCTGGCTGACTATATGGTAACTCATTTAAACGATGAAAAGGCTTTCAAAGCCAGGGTAGAGGTCTCTTATTAAGAACAGGAATTTTGCCTTTTCCCTTTCTACTCACCGCTCTTTGGAGATGTGTGAATTATGTAAACTATATCTGTAATTATGTAATAGCTATACCTGATAAGTAACCAACTTTGCCTAACTAATATTAAGCGTTATGAAGAAAAAGCACAAACCAATACTGCTATTTACTATGGCTATTACTAAAATCAGCAAATCCTGTTATTGGTGCGGCCAGCCCCTACAAAAATGTGCCGCTTGTAATGGAAGCGGAACAATTAATGATTCCTTCTGTTGGCCCTGTAAAGGGAATGGCCGTCTTTGTCCAACACATGAAGGAAATTGGGCGGGTTAACTCATCTGTTCAATCATATACAAATACTTATAATGATTCATGAGCACAACATAAAATCAGAAGTCAGCAGAACCTTATATGGGTTAGCTGGAGGCCACAGCATAGCGGTCCCTTTTATTTTAAAACCTGTTGGTCAGGGAATGTGTGAATGATGTAACTTATTAGCAGAATTATGTAATTCTCTTCCGGATTAATGGCTCCATTTTTGACCCGTAATAATTCAGTTACAAATTAAATCACAATAAAATGTCTGCCAAAAATAGATTGATTGCTCTTTCGGTTTTAGCGTTTACCGCTTCCTTCATATTATGCGCATGTAACTCATCTGGGAATAAAGGCGAAGAATCGCAGGGGTATAAGGATTCCCTGGCGCAATCCTCATCTGTTGCGGTTGATACAGGAAATGCTTTGAAAGCGGATTGGGAAAAATTCAGAATGGCACCTGATGAAAAAATCAGGCAAAACGAAGACAGTATCCAAGTTGTCAAAAATAGAATAACTAAAGAAGACGCTAAAATAAAGGGCAAGTTAGACAAGGATGTTACCAGGCTTGAAGAAAAAAACAATGAATTAAAAGCAAGGTTAATGAACTATAAGGAAGAAGGCAAAGACAAATTCGAAACATTCAAAACGGATTTCGACAATAGTATGGATTCCCTGGGCGTCAACATTAAAAATTTCTTTAAAGGCAAGAAGAATTAGAGAGAAAGTATTCGATAGTTGGAGTCAGGCCATGAGGTGTGATCCGATAAAAACATAAAACTAAAACCATGGAGAAGAAGGTCAAAAGTCCAATGGTTATATCACAAAACCTTTTGCCGGCAATGAACTATATGTAACTATTGACCATTGCCTTAAACCAGAAGAAAATCCAACACTCAATGAAAACTGAAAGTGAACTGAACGAAGGTATTCTGAAAATTACAATGGTGATAAAGCAAAGGTTTCCGGAATTATTGAAATACTTAAACGAAATGCCTGTTACCATTCCCAATTCAGCTCACCCGGAAATAAATATGAAGGCATTAGCGGATTACTATGATTCCTTAGACGCTTTAGTTAAGGATTATGCCTTGAGCCACAAAAAGGAGGGGAAGTAAAATGGCATGGAAGACCTGAAGAACCTGGAGTTTCTTGCTTCTAATTCCAAGGAGATTATTGAGAAGCAGGTGGATTCGTACCGTCAGCAACACTCGTATGCCGGAACAATTATCGGCGTTGTAGTTCTTTTCATACCCTTCTTTTTAAGCAGTTTTGATACTACTTTTAAGATAACCCAATACATCTCCATTATACCAATTGCACTATTTATTTGGGCAATATTATTAATGCTCAGCATTTTTAGGACAAAACCACTTGACCAGGCCTTTAGCGTAAATAAATATCAGGATTATTTAAATAATACATATAAAGATATATTGCTTAATGAAATAGAATCAAATACCAACTCTTACAACAGAAATCTTATAATAACAGATAGGGGAAGTAAGAGATATACCATCGGGGTCAGTTTGACTACTATAGCATTTCTTATCTCAATAGTCTTGCTTTTGGCAAATCAGTTTATTAAGATGGAGAAAGGGCCTACCAAAGTGCAGGTAGTGAATGCCAATAAATTACCTTAAAGTGTTTGCCGGATTAAAGAGCAGCATGCTATAATTTACAATAATATCAGGCGGATATTCCTTAACCTGTGAATGATGTAACTGTTTTAAATAATTATGTAAAATCTTCTGATTGAAGAAAATGACCTTTGCTTCTATATTATAATACTGCTTATAAATACCGGAAAACAACTTTTCTTTTCATTCATTACTTAAAATAAATTACTATGTTTTACGAAAACTATTACGGTGGAATGAACCTTATCTGGTGGATTATCTGGATTGGATTACTTGTCTGGATTTTTGCAATACCTTATGATATCCCATTCCAGCGAAATAAGAAAAGCTCTCCGCTTGATATTTTACAAAAGCGCTTTGCATCCGGAGAAATCAATAAGGAGGAGTATTACGAGAAGAAAACGATTATCGAAAATGATTTATCAGGCCTAAGCTAAGCACTTTCCTGATTTACCTGTATAAACTTAATTTTATGAAAACAAAATTGTCAAAGAAAAAGCTGCGGTCGGGGTAATTCCGAAATATCCGGTTAACCCTCCTTCCGATGATATTTACAATAAGTCCATTGAAGAAACGGAGGTTGATCCGGAGGATATATCCAAAACAAAAACCCGTAATGAAAGCGGCCACGACGTAGGCCCTGCTGCCAGTAGTTCAAAAAAAAGAAAGAAGACCGGAAAAAACAATGAAAAAGGCTTTAAGGACGATTTATCCGGCGATGATCTGGATGTGCCCGGTTCAGAATTCGATGAAGGTGTAGAAATGAATGGCAATTAATATGAGTTTACCGGAAACAATGATAAAGGAGGTACAGTGATTTGTGGCGGATACACATGAGCGACATTCCTTCTTTTAACTACGATATTTTATGGGGCGAACGCACCATCCGTTCGGTTGTCAACTTAACCCGTTATGATGGGGAACAATTTTAAGCCCGTGCGCCACAAATTCCTGTTAAAACCGAAACAACCTTGTTTAAACTTTATGAGGCTAATGAAGCCATTGCAAGTATCAGAGATGGAAAAATACAAGGGGCAGCTATATTGGTGATGTAAGGGATATGAGTGGCAAAATATGCCGCTATAGGTGAGAAGAAGAATTGAGTTGGCATTATGGCCAGCTTACCATGCAGGAATTACACTTCATCTGCCGGTAAAATATTTGACTAAGAAATTTAAACAGGCAAATTATAATGAAAAAGAGTATATGGATAGCTGGTATATCCGCCATTTTGATTATTGCAATAGTCTTGGCAGTTGTTTTCAGAAAGTCACTTTTTAAACCGTCAAATAAAGGTTATTCCTCAGCAAAAAACACCCACGAACCACTTACTGACATCGGCTTTCCCAAGTACTACCGCAGTCTTTTAACAGATATGTTCTCTTACGCAGATAGCCTTGGCATAGCTGATGATATTAACAGGGTTTCGGTATTAAAAACGTATGATTCATTGGTTCACCTGCCAGGCATAGATGCGAAGGCAATCAGAACATCAAGCGGTTTATTCTTTACCAACTCCGCTACACAATTTTTGTACAATGCCGCTTATGGTGATACTCTCGATATCTTATATAGTGGAGTGAAATTGACTACAGACTCAACCCGCATTGTAAATATAGTTTTAAAGCTGGCCGTAAATGGGAACTGGCAGCAGGCACTGGATAGTGTTGAACCCTCATCCATACAATACAGAATACTAAAATCTGCACTCAATCGTATTAATTCTCTTGTAAAAAATTATCCCTCTATAGATTCGGTAGATACCTCTTCTGCCTTTGCATTAAGGAGCAATACTATTTTAAAACTGAAAGCTTATGGCCTTATAAACAATAACCCCGAAAGGGATTCCATTAGTGATGGGGAATTCAGTTCTGCAATTTACAGATTTCAGAAAATGGTACACATAGATACCAGCGGAACGCTTGATAAAACAACCATCGTGAGTATTCAATTTCCTTTGCGGAAAAGAATAACTGAAATTAAACGTAGTTTAAATTTTTGGCGTTGGAGTAGCAGGTTGGCTAAGCAACCGTTTGTTTTGGTAAACGTTGCCGCCGCCCGTTTGACAGTAATTGGTGACCCCCGGGTTAAAATAAGCATGCGGGTTATTCCGGGCAAACCTGATGACAAAACACCCTTATTTACTGCGTACTTCACCAAGGTAACTACCTATCCATATTGGGTAGTACCTTTCAGCATCGAAACCAGCGAAATGTTGCCACGCATACAAAAAAGCATTTCCTACCTTGCCAAAAATGACTTGGAGGTTATGGATCGCCAGGGATGCGTTTTAGATTATACTTCCATTAAGTGGAACCAATATTCTAAGCGTAATTTTCCATTCTTTATTCGCCAACAAAGCGGTTGTAATGATGCGTTAGGCGTTTTGCAATTTTCAATGAATTGCCCCTTCGATATTTATTTACACGATACAGACATTAGGGAGCTTTTCGGCAAAACCCACCGCTTTTTAAGTCATGGCTGTATTCGGGTTCAAGAACCTGTGTTATTGGCTAAATATCTTTTACATGATAAATTCACGGCCACCGATTCGATATATGTTAGTCAATGCCTGAAGGGCCAAAAGCCTAAGGATATATCGATGGCAGAAAAAATTGCAGCTATAGTATATTACCTTACTGCCGACGTAAATGAAGGTGGAGAATTAAGGTTTTACAAGGATATGTATGATATGGAAAAATAAAAAGGTAAGGCTTCGCGGTTTTCATTTTTTATCATAGCTTGAATAGTATACCATTTCAAAATTAACCAATGAACCATTTATATAAACAAATAAAACAGTATTTATGCCGGTAGCAACATGGAAACCAGAAAAAACTGCGAAGCAAGGGCGCCTTTCCACCGCTGATAAAAATATGCTTCCAATTAGCGCCTTTGCATTTCCCGCAGCGCGTAAAGAACCCATGACAAACCCAAAGCACGTGCGCGATGCAATGGCCAGGTTCAACCAGGTAGAAGGAGTAACTGAAGCTGAAAAGGACCTGGCATTTTCAAACCTACAAAAAGCGGCAAAACATTTCAACATTGAAATGAATGAAACCAATTGGCATCAATTCGGATTAAAACAAAAATGAAAAAATGAAAATCAATCAAATCGTATTAGCATCAAGGCCTGCTGGCTTGCCTGCAGCAGATAATTTCAGGACAGAAGAGGTGGAACTGAATGAACCGGGGGCAGACTCAGTATTGCTCAAACCCCTTTTTATTTCAGTTGACCCGTACATGCGGGGGCGTATGAACGATGCCAAATCGTACGTGCCGCCATTTCAGATAGACAAACCCATAGATGGGGGCGTGGTAGCCACTGTGGTAGAAAGCAAAAGCACGCTGCTGAAGGCAGGCGATACCGTAGTAGGAAACATGCCCTGGGCCACCAGATGTGTGGAGAGGGCAGACCGGTTACGAAAGGTGGATATTCAATCAATACCTGCGGGATACTACCTGGGGGTTTTGGGCATGCCTGGCCTTACTGCATACGTTGGCCTGGCAGAAATAGCGAAACCTATTGCAGGTGAAACGGTCGTAGTCTCCGGCGCCGCAGGGACGGTAGGTATCATAGTGGGTCAGATAGCCAAAATATATGGATGCCGGGTGATTGGGATAGCGGGTACGGATGAAAAATGCCGGATGCTTAAAGATGAGTTTGGTTTCGATGGAGCTGTTAACTATAAGACATCCCAACATTTGAAACAGGATATTGCGCTGTTATGCCCCGCAGGAGTAGACATATATTTTGACAATGTGGGTGGAGACATCAGCGATGCGGTAATCGCCAATATCAACTTTCATGCCCGCATCGCCCTATGCGGCCAGATAGCCCTTTACAATAGCACATCGCAACCGGTTGGCCCGCGTATCTTGCCCATGTTACTGACCCGGAGCGTAATGGTAAAAGGATTTATCAACGGAGATTATAAGGCCATATTCCCTGATGCATATAAAAATCTGACAGCATGGATAAAGGATGGAAAGATTAAATACAAACAAACAGTTATTCACGGATTTGACAAGTTGCCCGAAGCATTTTTGGGTCTATTCAGCGGCGCAAATGAAGGCAAAATGCTTGTAGAAATAAGCTGATAAATTTCAGGGGCAGGCCCTGTAAATGTTCTTTATGCAAACCGCTTTGTCGGGTAAGGGTGAATATTAGGGCAGGCATCAACCCTAACAAGCACTTGTTTTCAAACAGTTTGTTACAATTATTTCCCTTCCACCATCTCATTGTATTCGCCACGCCGTGCAGTCTGGTTGCATAGTGCCCGGTGATATAATGCTTGTTGCGCTTTCTCAACATTGGCATCATCCCCTCTCCAAATTTCCAAAGCCGGTTGTTGAATGGCCCGTGCAAATGAAAAAGCCAGCGCCCAGGGCATTTTTGATTTGAACCTGACGTTCATGGCATTTAACCTTGCCGAAGCCAACCCCGCAGGTTGGCCACCTGATAAGAATACAACCCCTGGAACGGCTGCCGGCACGGCTCTCAATAAGCACCACACTGTTGCATCTGCAACTTCATCAACCGGTGGTTGTTTGGCACATGTCAATCCCGGTAGTATCATGTTAGGTTTAAGTAACATCCCCTCTAAAATTACGCGCTGCATATAAAGTTCGCTGAAAACCGTGCGCAGCACTTCTTCTGTTACCATACAACACCTTTCCAGGCTATGATCGCCTTCCATTATCACTTCAGGTTCAACTATTGGCACAAGGCCTGCTTCCTGACACAAGGCGGCATAACGGCCTAATACCTGTGCATTACTGGCTATACAGGCACGGCTGGGCATACCCTTACCTATAGCAATTACGGCCCGCCATTTGGCAAAACGGGCGCCGGTTTTTGCGTAATCCTGAAGTCTTTGTCTTAACCCATCTAATCCTTCGGTAATTTTTTCACCCTTGTATGCCGCCATATCCTTGGCGCCAGTATCAACTTTAATGCCTGGTATAATGCCGGCTTCTATTAGAACCTGAATCAATGGCGTACCATCTTTTTGGGTTTGGTGGATGGTTTCGTCATAAAGTATTGCACCATTAATACAATTACTCAAACCGGGTGTTGTTACTATCATTTCGCGGTAGGCACGCCGGGCCTCTTCCGTTTGTGGAATTCCCAGTGCTTCAAATCGTTTGTTGCAGGTAGGGTTGCTTTCGTCTATGGCCAAAAGGCCCTTATCGCCGGCTACCAGCAGCCGTGCGGTATCAATCAATTGCTGTGCATTCATTTTGGGGCGCTCCATTTCCAGTTGCGGATTTCAGGCAAATCTTCACCGTGTTTATCAATATAAAGTTTATGCTCTACCAGTTTGTCATTCATCATTTGTTTCAAATCGGCGCCCTTGGCTTCTAATTGGGGCAACCGGTCAATAACGTCAAGCACCAGGTGGAACCGGTCCAAATCGTTTTGAACCCGGATATCAAAGGCAGTGGTAATCGTTCCTTCTTCCTTATAGCCCCTTACATGCAGGTTGCGGTTGTTACGGCGGTATGTAAGCCGGTGCACCAGCCAGGGATAGCCATGAAATCCAAATATGATGTGCTTGTCTTTGGTAAATAGCGAATCGTAATCTTTGTCGTTAAGCCCGTGCGGGTGTTCAGAACTGGGTTGCAACTTCATCAGGTCTACCACATTTACAACGCGTATTTTCAATTCAGGTAAGTATAGGCGGAGGATGGAAACGGCAGCCAGAATCTCTAAAGTCGGTGTATCGCCGCAACATGCCATAACCACATCGGGTTCGGCGTTTTGGTCGTTACTGGCCCATTGCCATATCCCTATTCCTTCAGTGCAATGAACCGCAGCGGCCTCCATGTTCAACCATTGGGGCATGGGGTGTTTGCCAGCCACCACAACGTTTACATAATGACGGCTGCGCAGACAATGATCAAAAACCGATAAGAGGCAGTTTGCATCGGGGGGAAGATAGACGCGTACAATATCTGCTTTTTTGTTTATTACATGATCAAGAAAACCGGGATCCTGGTGTGTAAATCCGTTGTGGTCTTGTTGCCATACATGCGATGCCAGCAGATAGTTGAGCGATGCTATTTTCCTTCTCCATGGTAATTCAGCTGTAACCTTCAGCCACTTGGCGTGTTGGTTAAACATAGAATCAACAATATGGATAAATGCTTCATAACAATTAAACAACCCGTGCCTTCCGGTTAACAGGTATCCCTCCAGCCAACCCTCGCATTGGTGCTCGCTTAACATCGAGTCGAGCACGCGGCCAGCCGGTGCAAGCCATTCATCGTTTTTAACAATGGGCGCTTCCCACTGCCTGTTTGTAGTTTCAAAAACCGCATTCAGCATATTCGAAAGCGTTTCATCGGGGCCGAATATTCGGAAGTTACGTTGCTCCTGGTTCAGCTTTACCACATCGCGCAAAAACTTACCAAGCACAAAGGTGTCCTCACCATCCACAGCCCCGGGCGAAGGCACGTTTAAAGCGTGAAGATGGAAGTCGGGCATACGAAGGTCTTCAAGCAATATGCCACCATTGGTGTGCGGATTAGCGCCCATGCGCCTGGTGCCTTTGGGTGCAAGTTCAGCAAGTTCAGCCAATAGTTTGCCCTGTTTATCAAACAGCTCTTCGGGTTTGTAACTCTTCATCCAGTTTTCAAGTAACTGCACGTGTTCGGGATGGCCATAATCTACCAGCAAAGGAACCTGGTGCGACCGGAAAGTGCCTTCAATTTGCAAGCCATCTACAACTTTAGGCCCTGTCCAACCCTTCGGCGACCTCAGCACTATCATGGGCCAACGAGGGCGCGTGGTATCATATTTGCTTCTTGCATTATTTTGAATTTGATGAATGTGTTCAATTGCTTTTTCTAAGGTTGTTGCCATTAGTTCATGCATCTTTTCTGGTTCATCGCCTTCTACAAAATAAGGTGTCCAGCCGCAGCCTCTTATAAATTGCTCTAACTCCTCTGGCTCAATGCGCGATAAAACGGTGGGGTTGCTTATTTTATAACCATTTAAATGCAGGATCGGTAGTACTGCCCCATCAGTAATTGCATCCAGAAACTTATTGGAATGCCAGGCAGTTGCCAACGGACCGGTCTCGGCTTCTCCATCGCCAATGATGCAGGCTACAATCAAATCAGGATTATCAAACGCTGCCCCGAACGCATGGCTGAGCGAATAGCCCAACTCACCTCCCTCGTGTATAGAGCCGGGCGTAGTAGGCGCAACATGGCTTGAAATACCACCGGGAAACGAAAATTGTGTAAAAAGCTTTTTCATGCCTGCCTCATCCTGGCTTATGTTTGGATATATCTCACTGTAGCTTCCTTCCAGGTAGGTGTTGCCTACCAGCGCCGGACCGCCGTGACCAGGGCCTGCTATGTAAAACATATCCAGGTCATACTTTTTGATAACCCTGTTCAAATGCACATAAATGAAATTCTGACCCGGTGTGGTACCCCAATGCCCTACTACCAGTGGTTTTACGTGCTCAAGCTTTAGCGGTTCTTTAAGCAAGGGATTGTCATACAAATAAATCTGACCTACTGAAAGGTAATTGGCAGCGCGCCAATACGCATTCATTTTTTTAAGGAGGTCGGGCGATAGTGTCTCGGTTGCTACAGCCATAGTTTCGACTTCTTCAATCATATTTTAAATTGAATTGTTTTTCATAAAGGTTCATCTTTTCTTTGTTACAGATATGAGGAAGAGTTAGAAACCCAGAAGGAAAACTTATTTCACTTTTTTATTCCCAACGTATATTTCGACACACTCCCAATTTTTTTGTGCGTTTGGATCCCTACCTGAGTAATGAACAACTTCGGTAAAATGCTCCATACTAACCGGATAATTCATAGGACTATACCCCTCCACCAATCCGCTTACATGAGGTACTGTCAGTTCCGGTTTCTACTACCTTACTCTCCTTAATGCGCAGGGAAGGGCCGGATGGAGCTTTATCCCGGATAAAAATCCCTGAAAAACGGACTGCGGCATTTTCCATTGTATTATCGGGCCCCTGCTGGCAGCCGGCAACAATGATAACAACCAGTAAATTGGCCAAAATTTTCATCGGCGAATGTGAAAGTTATAAACCCGTTACTTAAATTTTATTAATGTATCAGAAAAGCTTTTTCTTAATATTTTCAGGTGTTGCAGGATATACCAGCCCATAATCATGCGATAGTAATTTTTCATCCTGGCCGGGATATTCCAATCGCTTTAAAAAATGAGTAATAAGGGCAATGTGAGTGCTGTCCTTATCATCAGCATTCACTACAAACCACGGGGCATGTTTAAAATTGGTTTTCAGCAGCATTTCATTCCGGGCTTCGGAATAATCTTTCCAGTGTTTCTGCGCTACCTTATCAATGGGGCTTATTTTCCACTGTTTCAGCGGGTCTTTCTCCCGGTCCTTTAGCCTTTTTCCCTGTTCTTTTTCGCTGATGTCGAGATAATACTTCTGAATGATAAAGCCCGCATCTACCAGCCCCTTCTCAAATGATTCCGCTTCAGCAAAAAAAGATTTATATTCTTTATGGCTGCAAAAGCCCATCACTTTTTCTACTCCTGCCCTGTTATACCAGCTTCGGTTGAAAAGCACAAATTCACCTGATACCGGCAAGTGCGCAGTGTAACGCTGAAAATACCATTCGCGCTTTTGCAGGTTAGATGGCTTGCCCAATGCCACTACTCTTGTTTCGCGCGGACTAAGATGCCTGATTATTCTTTTTATAGTGCCATCTTTACCGGCAGCATCTCTGCCTTCCAGTATAACCAGTAATTTGAGGTTGGAGGAAATAATTTCTTTTTGGAGTTTCACCAACTCTATGAAGAGTTTATGCAGGATTTCTTTGTTCTTAGTCTTTTCCATTTGCTTAATTACCTGTATCTTTTTGCAGCTAAACTGTTCTGAGTTAAATAACGGTCAGAGATTACCTCCTACACTACCTTACCCGGCCTGCCAACTTTGGGAATCCGGTTTATGGGTTTAATATCCCTTCTGCTTTCTTCAAACATAATTTCATAGCCAGTCAGGAAGCTAAATATTTGACTGAGTTTAGACCTGTTCCTCTCCCAGCTTTTACCGGTAGTCAATCCGCCTGTAACAATTGCTCTCATTTTAAATTACGCTTTTTCAGGTTATCTCAGTCTATCACTTCTAATACTGCAAAGCTACCGGGGCAGACTTTCTAAACCTTTACATAATTGTGGCAAATAGTTACATCATTCACACATAATTACATGCGGCACCGGCTTTGAAATGAGGCATAGGGACAGGAGTCATTAACCATTCCAAATAACTTCTTTTACCCCGGACTCTGCCTGTATCTCGCTGATGATTTTTGTCAACCGGGGCTTATCTATATGATTAAAGCTGAAAGAAATGATAGTTTCTTCAGTTGATTTATCAAGTATGCAGGATAAAATATCCAGGGTATTATCCTGAAAAATTTTATTCAGCACATCCAGTGGCTGGGCTTTTCCATCCGTTATTACTTTTATGCTCCTTTGTCTGAACTTATCAAGAAATCTTCTTTCAAGGGGTTGCAAAACCCATAGTATAACCAGCGCTATAAATGTTGCAATTGAAGCAGCAAAAAACAACCCTGCCCCGGTAGCCAAACCAATTGCAGCTACTGTCCACAGCCCGGTAGCCGTAGTCAGGCCCTTGGTTATTCCCTGTTTTAGAAATAAAATAGTGCCTGCACCAATAAAACCAATTCCACTAACCACCTGGGCGGCAATTCTGGAAGGATCCAAAACGATATTTTTTCTTAAAACATCCGAAAAGCCATAGGCAGATACGATGATGATAAGGCATGAACCCAAACTCACCATCATATGCGTTCGTAAACCCGCTGTTTCCTGCTTTCTTTCTCTTTCAATTCCAATAATAGCCCCGAAAAATGAAGCAAGGGAGAGTCGTAATACTATTTCCGTCCATGTAATCATTTACCACCGAATTTGTCAAATTTCTCATGAACATCCTTATGCTGGTGAATACTGCGAATATCCTTCTCATCCAATTCACGTTCAAATTTCTTTTCGTCCTTCAGGTTGCGGTACACGAGCCATGCAATAAAAATAATAGCCACTAATGCACCACCTATAAACAGCAAATGTGATACCATGTTTTCAATATTTTTTTAATGCCCGGAATAACTTCACTGGCATTGCTGTTGCTAAATTGCGCTGGTACCTCCAATACCTGCTGAGCCATCTCCGATTTGTTCGTCAGAACCTTGCGGGCGATAGTTTTTATCCACCTGTTGGTTCTTATCACTATCGTTTTTGGTAACTGGTATTTTTTTATCAACGTTTACTACTTTTTTAAGGTTTTTCTTAACTGGCTTTTCCATGGCTTGTAGTTTTGGGTTAACGAATGCATTTAAAAATTCCTTTTAATAATTGCACACTGCTTTTGATTACAAGCGAATTGAAGAGGAACTTCATTCAATATGCGTTACAAATTCGCTATAGTAATTATGAAGGTGTACTTCATGGTCTTCACTAACGGGTTGCGCCGGATTATATTCCGGGCTGTTTTTTACGTGGTTGATGGAGGTTTTAACGCTAACTTCAGAAGTAGCCCAATCTATTTCGTCAATCAGTTTAGGAGATATGATAACCTTCTTGCCCGGTAACCAATGGCCTGTATCAACTACCAGAAACTTAATTCTCCAATTTGCGTCATTCACAATAAAGTCTTTCACTTCACCAATAATTCCATCTGTTGCCATAATATTATACCCGGTTACTTTTCCGGTACTGCGCAAATGTGAAATATGTTCTGATTTTTGAGGTAGCCCTTTACCAGGAACATCGTTTATCACCTCATGCATATAATACGGCATGCCACCCTCATAAAATCCATTACCCCAATAACTTGTATGCAGGTAATACCTCTGCCATTTAATTTCCTCTTGTCGTGAGACCGATTGCTCAGTATCAATATCCGGACTGTTCCTGACCTGCTCCATACTAAGATTAACCCGAAAAATTTCTTTATCCCATTCAGGCTTTAGAAGCATTTCAGCGGCAATAAGCACTTTACGGCCCGATAGCCAGTTGCCGGTTTCTACAATCAAATAACGGATGGTCCAGGTTTTATCATCAAAGTAAAACTCCTTAACTTTTCCAATCTCTCCGTCCGATGCACCGATGGTGTATCCTATCAAACTATTGAGGCTGCGGTTCATAATTTTTGGTTTTTAATCAGTAACATCAACATCACTTACTTCTTTAACATGTGGATGATGATTTTCTGAACGTCCATGCAATGAGTTAAGTGAGGCTTTTAATTTATCAGCAGCACCTTCGGCTGCCTGCTTATAGGTATTTGCGTGATTTTCTGCTATCAGGGGTAAGGCTCCTTCGATATGAGCTTCAAGTAAACACTGCTTATCATTGACACCTTCCTTATTGCCATTTTCATCGGAAAGGTGTACATCTAAACGTATGATGTTATGGCTAAACCTATTTAGTTTTTCAGATAGCAATGCTATTATCGGAACTTTAAGTTCCTCATTTGCCTTAACATTATGTGCGCTGTTAAATTGAATTGTCATTGGTACAGGATTTTAAGTGATTGTTTTATGAGATTACTTAGCTGAATCCTTTTCAAGAATTTCCTTCTGTTCCTGGTATTCCGACTTCGTTATTTTTCCCGAAGCAAAACGCCGTTGTAAAATATCAAGGGGAGAGTATACTACCCATCGTTGTCCGGGTATAGCCCAGGGCGTTGCAAATATCCACACAAGCAGCATTCCCCAAATAAACCACCATATCAGGTGCATTCCCCAAATGTGATAACCATCATAGAACATGATCTTTTATTTTTTGATGTGAAGGAGTTTTCACAATAATGCAAAGTTGAATCCCTTCGATAGCAAAATGTTACATTATTCCGGGAAAGAGTTACATAATTCACATGTAACCCAAATTCCTCCGTTTTTGCGTGGATGAGTGACTCCAACCAGCACGCACAAATTATACGCACTTTTTATTATGTGATTTTACAAGATGCTGTAAAGTGCCTTCGCGGTTTCCGGGCGATTTTGGCCCATAAGGACTGGTTACCATCCTTCCTGGCTGCTCTGCTTTACATGTTTTTACAAGAAGCTGTAAGATTTCTCAACCACAATAGCATTTCTTATTTCAATTGTCTTGCTTTTGGCAAATCAGTTTATTAAAATGGCGAACGGCCCCTACCAAGGTTCTGGTGGTAAATATTACTAAGTTCCCTTAAAATAAACCAATAAATAACCTTCGCTAAAATATTTACATACCAAATCCGGGTTTCTAAACAATCTTTAATTTTCCTATACCTCTATCATTATTCTGTTTTTGGAGGTATTACTATCCAGTTGTGGCCATCTTTAGCAATAAGCGCCTCGGCATCCTCAGGACCTTGCATTCCAGCCGCGTAATTAGGGAAATTAACAGAAGGGTGTGTATCCCATATATTGATGATGGGTGTAAGTATGCCCCATGCTGCCTCAATCTGGTCTGCCCGCATAAACAGGGTCGAATCACCGCGAATAATATCTAATAGCAGGGTTTCATAAGCCTCTGGAGTGCCGGATGTGTAAGATGCGTTGTAATTAAACAGCATGTCAACGGGATGAAGTAGCATCTCAAGTCCGGGTTGTTTGGCCTGGAAAAGCAAACGGATGCTCATAGCTGGTTGTATGTTAAGCACTAATCTGTTAGGTTGCCAGTTGCCTGTCGCTTCTGATGGGAATGACTGATGCGGCACAGGCCTGAATTGTATTGTTATTACAGAAATTGTTTCGTTCAAACGCTTACCGGTACGTACATAAAAAGGCACACCTTGCCAGCGCCATGTATCAATAAGGAATTTTACTGCGGCAAATGTTTCTTTGGCTGAGTTATTATTCACATCAGGCTCCTGCCTGTAGCCCTTCACTTTCTTACCCTGTATCCATCCTTCACCATATTGTCCGCGTACGGCGCATGCATGAACATCTTCGCTTGTGAATTTTCTTAAAGCATTTAGTACGTCAACTTTCCGGTTACGCACTTCATCAGCATTAAAAGAAGTCGGTGGTTCCATTGCAATAAGGCACAATAGTTGCAGAATGTGGTTTTGAATCATATCGCGTAATGCACCAGCGGTTTCATAGTAATTGCCCCTGTTCTCTACCCCCAGTTGTTCGGAAACTGTTATTTGCACATGCTCAATATAATTGCGGTTCCAAATCGGTTCGAACAAGGCATTGGCAAACCGGAAAGCTAATATATTCTGAACTGTTTCTTTACCGAGGTAATGATCAATACGATATATCTGGTTTTCATCAAACAGGTTATGCAGCAGGGCATTTAATTTTTTTGCACTATCCAGATCATGGCCGAAAGGTTTCTCAATTACTATTCTGGTAGTTTTTTTGTTTTGAGCTATTCTGCTATTGCCGACCATTGTAGCAATTTGCTCGAAAAAATTTGGCGGTACCGCCAAATAAAGAATACGATTGGCCGAAGTTTTCCATTTTTTCTCGAGTTGTTTTATCTCCTTTTCGACATTGTTGTATGTAGTAGTATCGGTAAATTCGCCTTTATAGTAAGTTACACAACCGACAAAGTCATCCCATTCCTTTTTTTGGGATTTTCCCCGGCGGGAAAATTTATCTACCCCTTTACGCAAATGATCACGCACCTCATTCACTTTTTGGTCATTATGACCGATGCCTATAATTGCAAAATTTTCCGGTATCCAATTATCCAAATAAAGGTTATAAATGGCCGGGACCAGTTTACGCCAGGCCAAATCTCCGGTTATTCCGAAAATTACAATGACCGTAGGGTCAACTTTTTTTACTGATTCCATGTTACTCTTGTTTTGCTCGTTGGAAGTATGAAAAACGCCTTCTCTGAAACACCGGTGGTATTTTACTCATGCTTAGCTCGTTTTTGTTGTAATTGTCAGTCTGGAAAATAAATTCACTTCAATCGTATGCGCTAACTCATCTTCCATAAGATTGATGCCGCTTGCTTTTCTGATTTCCTTCGTACATTCTTCGGATTGCTCAAAAACATGCATAGTAGACCATATACTATTTGGTTTATAACTTAACCCACCTCATATAATGCCATAGTGAGTATATTTTCCATAATCTCATTATATTCTCCACGCTTTGCAGCCCTGTTGCATAGGGCCCGATGGTACAATGCTTGTTGAGCTTTTGAAACAATTAGCCTCTCTCCTCTCAGAATTTCCACCTTAATCTTCGAATAATATGAAGTTATTATGAACCCTCTTTTAATAGCAATTAGAAAAGAGGGCGATTGAGCTATTCGTATAAGTTAATAGCCTTTAACTTGTGCAAGAGAAAATAAAATTACTGAAAACTTAGCTCAAGAGCTAATCCCTGTGTATGAAGAACTTGTTTTGCCTGTTCAATCTCTTTATCATCACCATCTACAAAAACCAGAAATTTACCCTCATTGAGGTGGTTTTCGTATTTAATGGCATTCGCCTCATTAATACCCATCCTTGTAAAAATTGCTGTGAGTCCACCAGCAATAATTCCTGCATCAACTCCGGCAAAAGCACCCACAACTGCCCCAGCGCCAAATAAAAAGCCAAAACCTGGTATCGCAAATACGCCCACTCCGGTTAATATGCCCAAAATTGCCCCGGCAACAACACCAATACTTGCCTCAGTCTTCTCAACCGCATTATTTGCTTTAATATTAATATGGTTATCCACCAAATCAGCCTTACCCACTAAGGACAATTTATCAGCGGTAAATCCCGTTTTTTTTAATTCTTGTAAGGCTATAATTGCTTTATCGTGCGATTCGTAAACTCCAACTACTGTTTTCATAAAGTTTGATTTTAGATGTTAAACAATTAAAGTAAAAGTAAGTATTATTTCAGCATTAAGTATCAAGATAAATCACTGCCTGGTCATAATTAACCATAAATAAGAGCCAATTTGCAACACAGATGTTGCTTAAAACGCATTTCCATTGTCGGAGGCAGAGGTGCTAATATATTTTTTATAAGACCGGATAAGGGCATTAAGCCTCCTGTCGCATGATTTAAAAAATGCCTGCCACGATTTTTTTTGGTCAACCGAAGCATCGGCTTTTATCACAATATCGCGGTATTGATTTTCAAAAGTGTTTTCTATTGTTCTGCCTGTGTCAGAATGGTTCGCCATTGAACTTCCGGGGATATAATATTTGAAGTGCAGACCGCTGATTGTTATTATACATTTACCTTCTTTAACCTGCATCTCTAATGTATAATATACATCTGTTGTTAATAGGGCATAGTAAACATTGGGTTCGTAAGATGCATGGGGCTCATTAAACTTAAATGTATCCCTAAAATTACAAAGGCTTCTGAAATAATGATGAGCTGAATCCTTTTCCTCAACAATGGCATTTTCGGGAAAGTAGTGAAGGGAAAACCAATTAAGGGATGCTTTGTACAAACCCTCTATTCCAATTGACGGGCCAGTGACTACTGTTTTATAAGTAAACTTTTGGGCAATAGGATCAACACCCACTTGTCCTAACGAAATCGTCCCAAAAATAGCCATTAGTATGATCGAAATTGTAAGCTGTTTCATTTTAAATCTTCGGCTGATTGAAAATCATAGAAAGCCTTTGATAAAGTTCCGGATGCCGGTTGTGAAATTTTTCAGGATTATCAAAAAAATATTCACTCACAACAGCTAAAAATTCAGCATTATTAGTAAGTGCATAAGGATTAATATCTGAATGGCCTTTTTCAATCCTGCGCATCTCATTCTTAATTTCGCGCAACCACGGGCCAACGTATTCATGTTTAAGTAATGCTTCAGGTATTCCGTCAACTTCTCCATCCTCTTTGTCTAACAGGTGTACAAATTCATGAATGCCTACATTTTCTTTATGTGAGGAACCATCAAAAGCACTTATTAAGCCTGGTTTGGATAGTATGACCGTGGTGCCGTTTTGAAAGCGGCTGTCAACCATCCCTATTATATTTCCGTCGTTACCTTTAAAATTCCGGGTTTGGTATTTTTCGTCAAAGTTCCCCGGGTAAATTAAAACAGTCCTGATTTTAGGATAATTATAATCTGGAAATGCAAAAGTTGGAATAATAGCGCTGGAGGCGACCAGTAAACGGATAGTATCATCAATTTCAGTATCAACCGGTTCAATATCCTTGGTAAGCAGGAAAAGCTGTACCCGCTGTTCAAACAAACTTTTGTCGGCATTATTTAGCTGGGCATAGAACTTAACATCCTTCGACAGTATCGCCTTCCACTGGTCTGGAAATTTTTTATTTAGTTTCTGCTGGAAATTTTTTCGGCTTCGAAGGTACGCAAGTAAGGCAATCACTAAGATGGCAATGACTACTGTTATTATTATGAATTGTTTTGACATAGTCAACGAATTTAACGTTTTATAAACGGCTCACAATTAACATTTGCCCTCAATATCTTTTGACGCCGATATTGCTTTGCACATTCAATCATCTTAGTAGTCTGTAAATTAACATCCACCAATTGCACCTGAATGGTTGTGTCTGTCAGTTTATTAATTGCCCGTTTTGGTTCATCTTTACATGGTTTTAGGCTTTAGGGGGATTGGTTGAAAAATCCCAAAGGCGCACCGCTTATTGCACTATTGAGATTTTTTGAGAAATATTCAAAATAGTTTTAGCGGCTTGCAAGTACGAATCCTAAACTAAAATCGTGGCAAAAAGAAAGAGCAAAGTAACCGGAAGAATCACGTCATAAATTGTTATTAAATGCCGATTGTCATTTAATCATTTCATGACCCCGACTTTTTCAAGTCTTCTTCCAAAATTTTCTTTTTCTCGTTGTACTCTGCGGTTGTTATTTGGCCGGAAGCAAATCTTTGCTGCAAAATATCAAGGGGCGAATATTTTTTCCAGCGCTGGCCCGGAATAGCATAAGGAGTTGCGAATATCCATAAAATAAAAATCAACCAAACGAACCACCATATAAGATGCATTCCCCAGAAGTGATAACCGTCGTAAAACATAGTTTTATATTTTAAGTGTGAACTGAATAAATACTATTTATTATTAAATATTATTACGTAAATCCTTTTCTAAATTGCGGACGGCATTGCCCGGGCTATTCGTTTAATGATTTAGCTCCTTTGAAGGAGGATTGCCAAAAATCTCATTCCCGTTTTTATCATGGTGCCAACCGTGATTATAAGTTTCAATGTGGTCTGGATGTCGTCTATGCTCCCATCCCATTGCATGGGGGTACCGATGGCCATCTCTAAATTCTATTTCACATGATGGTAGTAGTAACAATAATGCAGTAATTGCGGTTAATGATTTTTTCATAATCAATTAAATTAAATGAACACAGGAAAAACTTTCACGATAATTACAAAGCATATTAATATCATTCTATATGGGTAACAAATTCCCCGTAATAGTTATGAATTGCCATAGCATCGCCATCAGTAAACGCCTGTCCGTGGTTATATTCGGGGCAATTCTTTATCTGCTCCATGGTTGCCTTAACCGTAATTACCGAGTCATCCCATTTTACTTCTTTTATCCATTTGGGCGATATGAGCACTTTTTTTCCGGGAAGCCAGTCACCTGTGTCAACCACTAAAAAATCGATTGCCCAGGTACTGGGGTGAAGAAGAAAATCTTTTACCACGCCTATTGTTCCATCCGTTGCTTTAATACTATAACCCGTTACTGTGGAACTGCTGCGTAAATGCGTATCGGCGGCAGCATTTTTTTCAACACCAACGTGCTTATCATCCGGCAATCCATAATACAAAGGTTGTGTAGCGCCGCCTGCATAAAACCCACTACCCCAATTGCCGTTCTGCAGATAATGTTTCATCAGCTTAATTTCCTGCTCCCGCGATACAGGTTTTTCAGTATCAATATCAGGGCTGTTTTTTATTTGCTCTTTGGTAAGTTTAACCGGAAAGATCCCTTTGTTCCAATCAAAGGGCAACAGTGCCCCGGTAGATATAAGTACCTTACGGCCCATTAACCAGTTACCGGCCTCTATAATTATATAGCGTACGGTCCAGCTATGGTCGTCAAAGTAAAACTCTTTAACTGCTCCAATCTCTCCATCAGTTGCACCCATAGTATATTCCAATAAACTATTCAGGCTGCGTCTTATGTTTTTCATCTCTCAGTAATTTAATGTTAGCTAAAAATGCTTTCGCTTATGGGGTGGTTATTTCCGTTAAAAGCTTTTGAGCATGTTCTTCGTGCTTTTGTAAGGTAGGGATTTCAGATGCGGCCAATTGCCTTACATCGGCATCTTTGCCTTCAGTTGAAACCCTGGTAAATAACACGATAGCCCCTTTATGCCCATCCACGTTAATGGTTGCATATTTTTTATCGAAATCATTTCCGTTTAACGCACTCAATTCTTTGGCCTTATCCATCAAATCAGCCGGAAGCTCAACCGGCACCGCATAATTCTTTTTCAGCAGTAACGCCTTTACATTTATGTTAGCGGCAGTATGGTCATGTATTATCATAGCCGCAAAGGTTTTAACGTTTTTATCTGACGACTTTTGCAGAGCAAGTTTTGAAATCTTTATTTCAAACAAACCGATATTATATGCGGTGGCTAAAAACTGCGTGTCGCTTATAACTGCAACCGGCGCGGGGGTATTTAATTTACCTGCCGTATCAGCTTTGGCGGTAGTATCGGATGTTGCACTGCCGGTGTTATCATTGCTGTTTGAGGCCGGCTTGGTATTACATGCCGCTAAAAATATAGCAGCAGTTAAAAGGAAAACGAAATTGGCTTTCATAATTGTTATTTTTTTTTAAATGATTTGATTTGTCCCTACCTCTTTAATTACTCCTTAACCGCATCCGGAGCTTTCTCTTTATTTAATTTTTCCTGGCCAATTCCCATTGTAAGTGCAGTTAAGCCGGCCATGCTGCCCAGTTGCATGGTATCAACCGCCGAGCTTGGCACAATTACAATGGTTGAATTTTCCTTAAGCCCCTCGTAAAGCATATTCATGGCCCTTAAATGCAAAGCCACCGGGTTGTTGGCATAAGTCTTGGCGGCTTCAGCAAATTTCTCGGCTACCTGTCTTTCTGAATCGCCCAAAATTACCCGCGCCTGTCTTTCCCGTTCCGCCTGTGCCTGCATAGACATGGCATTCTCTAATGCAGCTGGAATCAAAACATCTTTTACTTCTACCGAATTGACAGTAATGCCCCAGGGCTCAGTGCGCTCATCAATAATTTTTTGCAAAAGCCCACTTATCTTATCTCTCCCCTCAAGCATGTCGGATAGCATCGTCTTTCCAATAACATCGCGTAAAGCGGTTTGCGAAGCCCAACTGATGGCAGTGATATAGTCTGCTACTTCAAGTGCAGCCTTTTGCGGGTCCAGTACCTTCCAAAACAATACTGCATCCACATCTACCGGCACCGTATCTTTTGTAAGGGTTTTTTCAGCCTTGAATGAGGTTGTTATAACGCGGGTATCTATCCAATAAGGAATGGTGTCAAGAATAGGGATGATGAAAAACAATCCCGGCCCTTTAAGCGAGTGAAACCTGCCCAGCCGCAATACTACCGCTTTATCCCATGGGTCAGCAATCCTGATGGAAGAAGATACCAGCACAGCGGCAACAAAAGCGGCCACCCCAATAAGCGTACATTCTATGGCGTTCGAATCGGTTCGTAATACAAACACTACCGCTAAACCAAGCCCTAAAATGATAAAAAATATCAACGTGGAAAACATGTTTTTCCCTTTCATAATAAACCTCCTTATTTAAATTACGTGTTAAATATTAAGCTGCTTTTTTATCCTTCAACAATTTACCATCCGGCTGGAAGTATAGCGTATGGCTTTCATTTCCCTTAGTAACGCTAACCTTATAAACCTTCAGCTTGTCTGCGTCTTTATCTTTGAATATTTCTTCTTTATCTTTTCCTATTGCCCAATCTTTATAGGCGCCCTGGCTTAGAGCGGTTGAAATTGTTTGCGGCAGAGCAGAAACTGCTTTATGTATTGCTACCTTTTTTCCATTCTTATCATATACAGCTTTATAGCCTGTACTATCCACCGCAAAATCAATTACATAAGTTTCAGGATAATCGTTTACATACAATGATGGGTCGTATCCGTACCAATCGTTTACATAATCAAAGGAGGGATAACCATAGTAATCTGTAAACGTTGTTACCGGGTAGTCTGCATAAAAAAGATCGGTCACCGTTTTCGGGACTTTATTTTTGTCAAGTTTTGCTTTACCCTTCGCTACGTTGCTGGTGTCATTCGAATTGGCCTGAGCAGCATCTCCTTTTTGACCTGAAGTTCCACAGCTTGTTAAGGTTGTTCCTGCCATAAGTGCTATCATAGCGAGGCTATAAATTGTCCTTTTCATGTTGTATGATTTTGGAGTTCCTGATTTGTAATGGTGATAGAAATTTCACTACGCAAAGGAAAATTCTTTAAAGCTGGTAAGTGTTATACAATTTTGGAAAAGGTTTGTATAATTCACACATAGAGGATAAACGTTTGTGTAGGATATCCTGGTATTACGCATTTTTTGAAAAGAAATAATTTACCCAAATGGGTAAATTATTTAGCTTTGCAGTAAGTATAGTTTTTATGGCCATTGAAACCGATAATAATACGGAGCAGAAAATACTGGAAGCAGCAGAAGAAGTGTTTCAGGAAAAAGGCTTTGATGGCGCCCGGATGCAGGAAATTGCAGATAAAGCCAATATCAACAAAGGCTTGCTGCATTACTATTTTAAAACCAAAGACAGTTTGTTTGAAGCCATTTTTAGTATAGCGTTTCACACAATGATTGGCCAAATACAGTCCATTATGTCACTCGAAATTTCGTTGAACGAACGGATTGACCGCATTGTTGACGACTTTATGAGCATGTTGGCGAAAAACCCCGCCCTTCCACGTTTCGTTATTACCGAACTGAACAAAAACCCCGACCGCTTTATTGCCAAACATGTAAACCATAATACACGTGCAACATTCGCTGCTTTTATAAACTCGGTGCAAAAGGAAATTGATGCCGGAAATATACGTCCGGTTGACCCGCGCCAGTTATTTATGAATATGATTTCGATGATTATTTTTCCGTTCATCGGCAGGCCTATGGTGCAAGTGGTGATAGGATTAAACAACAAAGAGTTTTTACAGTTAATGCAGGAAAGAAGGGAACACATCAAACTTTTTTTGAAACAGGCCATAAAGCCTTAAAAAAATTTGCTCATTATTTACCCAAATGGGTAAATAAAAGTACATCTCATGAAACAGTTTTTTGTATTTATCCGCAAGGAATTTTACCATGTTACCCGCGACTACAAAACGCTGCTCATGCTGGTGGGCTTGCCTATCGTGTTGATTATCCTGTTTGGTTTTGCACTAACCAATGAAATAAAAAACTCAAAAATTGCCATTTGCGATTATGCGCAGGATGAAGCGTCACAACAAATTATTAATAAAATTGCAGCCAGTAACTACTTCGATATTGACCGGGTTATTTTAAACCATGAACAAATTTACAGTGCTTTTAAATGCGGGAAAATAAAGCTGGCCGTGGTTTTCCCAGCTAACTTCAATAACGATTTATCGCACCTTAACAAAGCGCAGGTACAAGTTATTGCTGATGCCTCTGACCCCAATACGGCCGTTATACTCACCAACTATCTCAGCTCTATTATTTCTGATTACCAATTGCAATTACGGCAAAACAGTTCGCCGCAAATGCAGATTTTACCCGAGATACGGATGCTCTACAATCCGGAACTAAAAGGCGCCACCAATTTTGTTCCGGGCCTGATGGCCTATATACTGATGCTTATTTGTGTGTTAATGACCTCCGCTTCCATTGTAAAGGAGAAAGAAAACGGTACTATGGAAATACTACTGGTAACACCTATGAGTCCCTTTTTAGTTATTATAGCAAAAGCGATTCCATACCTTGTTATTTCATTGCTGAACCTCGTAATTATTTTAATATTGAGCGTATACCTTTTAGATATGCCGTTTAACGGTAACCTGCTGCTGTTTTTTGCCGAAAGCGGTTTATTTATTCTCACTGCCCTTTCGCTGGGTTTATTAATTTCCAACGTCACATCATCACAGCAAACAGCTATGCTGATTTCGTTGTTGGGCATGTTACTGCCAACCCTGATGTTTACGGGCTTTTTGTTTCCGCTTGAAAATATGCCCTGGCCCTTGCAGGTAATAGCCAACATTGTTCCGGCCAAATGGTATTACATAATTGCAAAATCAATCATCATTAAGGGCCTGGGGTTCTCATTCATCTGGAAAGAAACGCTCATACTGGCGGGCACCACGGTTTTTCTGCTTGTGGTTAGTTTTAAGAAATTTAAAATACGTTTAGCGTGAGGACCTTAAAATTTTTATTGCTAAAGGAATTCAGGCAGATATTCCGTAATAAATCACTGTTGCCATTAATATTTGTGGTGCCCATTGTGCAATTGCTGATATTGCCATTGACAGCCAATTTCGAAATAAAAAATATTAACCTTTCCATTGTTGACCACGACCATTCACCGTTTTCCCAAAGGCTTCACGATAAAATCCTGTCGTCCGGTTATTTCAGGCTCACTGATTTCGATAATTCATATAACGCCGCCTTTAAACAAATTGAAACCGATAAATCGGATTTGATACTCGAAATACCACAGGGTTTTGAAGATGTCCTGGTGCGCGAAAACCAGCAACAGCTTTTTATTGCCATTAACGCCATTAACGGTACCAAAGCAAATTTAGGCGGGGCTTACCTGGCCAGCATAATTACTGACTACAACGATGATATCAGGTTGGAATGGAAGCAACCTTCCCGGCTGAGCCAATTGCCCACCATTGATGTTGCCCCCATTAACTGGTTTAACCGCTTTTTGGACTATACCTTTTTTATGGTACCCGGTATTTTGGTTGTACTGGTAACTTTGATGTGCACTCTGATATGTGCACTTAATATTGTAAAAGAAAAGGAGAGTGGAACCATTGAGCAAATAAACGTTACACCGGTTAAAAAATATCAGTTCATCCTGGCCAAGCTTATCCCTTTTTGGATAATAGGCATGTTTGAATTCAGCCTCGGTTTGTTTTTAGTAGCAAGGCTTGTTTATGGCATCATCCCGGTGGGGAGTATTGAGTTGCTTTATGCTTTTTTATCGTGCTACTTAGTGGCCATGCTGGGCTTTGGTTTATTGCTTTCTACTTACGCTGAAACCCAGCAACAAGCTATGACCATCTCTTTTTTCTTTGTTATGATTTTTTTGCTGTTAAGCGGCCTTTTTACTTCTATTGACAGTATGCCTGGTTGGGCGAAAGTGCTTGCACAATGCAATCCGGTAACATATTTTATTGATGTGGTGAGGATGATAGTTTTAAAGGGAAGTGGTTTTAGAGATATTAAATACCACTTTCTCATTATCATCGGTTTCGCTTTGGTTTTTAACTCATGGGCGATTTTGAATTACAGGAAAACGAGTTGAATTAATTTGTAGATAGTCATTCCAGCCTACGTTTTCAATAGCACTGCAAGACAAATGCATTTAGCTTTTATAATATTTCATATAATGAGATCTTAATGCCTGATGAACCGCTGTTTATTATAAGCAAAGGACTTTTATTGACATGCTCAGTCATTTTATCATACTTTATTTTGTGAATCATTTTTCAGCGCTTCAAATCCTGCAACCACATCAAACAACTCTTCATCAATGGAACTTTGGCGTAGTTGATGATATTTACGGCTAAGCCCATCCAGTAATTCACCAATATTTTTTTCTGCACGTTGCATGGCTTCCAGTCGGCTGGTATTTTCAGAGGCTAAAGATTCGGCGCATGCTTTGAACAATGAAACAAACAAATACTCACGGATAAAGGCCAATAAAGTTGGTTGGGTTGCTCCTATAAGCTGGGGAGGCTTTTTTGTCGGCCAGGGAAGCTTTGCTAAGCCCTGCTTCCATTTTTCATCCAGGGGCAGCAATAACTGGAGTACCGGTTCGTAACCGGTTTGGGCTTTTGGTTGGTTATGAAAGACATAGAAATCCCTGCGGTTATCTTCTTTATAGTCTTTTAAGCTCTCCATTAAAATTTGCCTTACAAGAGGGGTAATGGCGTTAACAGAACTGGGAAGGTCAAAATGTTTTGTGACATTAAAACCTGCATCTGATAATAGTAATTGAACACGTTCGCCTACGCCCCAGATTTCTTTTTTGCCAGGCAATGCATGGAGAGATTGTGTTACAAAATCTGTCAGTACATCGTTAAACTGTCCTACAAGGCCCTGGTCGGAGCCAAACACAATAGCACATATTAATTTTTCATCTTTTCTTTTGACTGCTCTGTTTTCATTGATCGCAGCTGTTTTCTTTTGTTTGAGATATGCGATAATGGCCAGTCTTACCGTATGATAGTAATCGCCAAGTGAGCTAACTGCCATTTCATACTGCCCTATATTAGATGCGGCCATAGCTTTCATGGTGCGCACCACAGATTTAAGTTCATGTGCGCTTTCAATTTTTCTATTCAGGCTGTCAAGTGCGTCCATTACTTTTTACTTTGAATCTGTTTTAGGTTTTTCTTTATCAGGCTGAGGCTTATCGTTATCTGTTTTAGGTTTTTCTTTATCGGGTTGAGGATTATCGTTATCTGCTTTAGGTTTTTCTTTATCAGGCTGAGGCTTATCGTTATCTGCTTTAGGTTTTTCTTTATCGGGTTTAGGATTATCGTTATCTGCTTTAGGTTTTTCTTTATCGGGTTGAGACTTATCTTTATCTGTTTTAGGTTTTTCTTTATCGGGTTGAGGCTTATCTTTATCTGCTTTAGGTTTTTCTTTATCGGGTTGAGACTTATCTTTATCTGTTTTAGGTTTTTCTTTATCAGGCTGAGGATTATCTTTATCTGTTTTAGGCTTTTCCTGAAATTGAACAAGTATATCAGCCGTCAATTTTGAAATGGCCTCATTATCTGCGCTGCTAAAATCTTTCTCTGTTAAAAGGCGCTTCAGGATTTCGGAAGGAATGGTTGTAGTGCCTTTGAGCAAAGAAACTTCTGCCTCCTGAATTTTATCTATGGCGATGTTATCAAAATGTCCATCAGTGAGTGCAGTAAGAACCATGATTTGTTCAGGCACTGAAAGTGGTTGAAGCTCATTTTGTTTGAAACATGCCCTGATTCTCTTGCCATGTTCAATAATCTTTCGGGTATTTTCATCCAGTCTGGTACCGAAACGGGCAAAGCTTTCCAGTTCTTCAAATTGCGAATAAGCAAGTTTTAGCTTACCTGTCATAGACCTGTAGGCGGGTAACTGGGCATTACCGCCTACCCGCGAAACGGATTTTCCCACATCCACAGCGGGCAAAATACCCAGTTCAAAAAGCTTAGGTGAAAGATAGATTTGTCCATCGGTAATAGAAATGAGATTAGTAGGTATGTATGCCGAAATATCCTGTGCCTCTGTTTCAATAATTGGCAGTGCTGTAAGTGAGCCGCCTTTAAGTTGAGCATTGAGATGCGTTGCCCTTTCCAGTAAACGGGAATGGATATAAAAAATATCTCCGGGAAAGGCTTCACGGCCCGGGGGCCTTCGTAACAACAGCGAAAGCTCGCGGTAAGCGCGGGCATGATTGGTAAGATCGTCATATACAATCAGCACATCACGGCCCTGTTCCATAAAATATTCCGCAATAGTGGTTGCAGCATAAGGGGCAATGTATAGCAGCCCCGGTGGGTTATTTCCTTCGGTTACTACTACCACGGTATAATCCATAGCGCCTTTTTCCTTCAGCTTAGCAATTACTTTAGCTACCGAAGAGGCGCGCTGCCCTATGGCACAGTATACACATATTACATTTTTACCTCGCTGATTAATAATGGTGTCAATAGCAATAGCAGTTTTACCCGACTGGCGATCACCTAAAATAAGCTCGCGCTGTCCTCTGCCTATGGGAACAAGCGCATCTATAACTTTTATTCCTGTTTGCAGAGGAACATTTACCGCTGCGCGATTCATAATGGCAGGGGCCGGACGTTCAACAGGCATACGTTCGGTAACAGCTATGGCCTCTTTACCATCCATTGGCCTCCCTAAAGGATTAATTACTCTGCCTATCAATGCATTGCCAACCGCTATATCCATAACACGACCTGTACGCTCAACCTCATCACCCGCATTCAATAAGGTATCTTCTCCAAGCAAAATCGTTCCTATCTCATGTTCATCAATATTAAAGGCGATACCCAATAAGTTTCCCGGAAATTTCAATAGTTCTTCAAAGCCTGCACCGGGAAGGCCGGAAACCTTAACGATACCTTCCGATACACTTTTAACAGTACCAACTTCGCGGGGGGTGAAAGGGAATATGTGCTTTTCCACACCATCGCTTAATTGGTCGAATGTTCTGTTTATCGTTTCACTTAATTCATTTGCCGGCATGTTATTTTTTTGGGGGTAGCGTTTCCGAAATTTCCTTTTCCATTACCGGTATGCTTTTTTCAAGTGAATTAAGATATTCTGAAATACTCCATGCCAGCTTATAACCGTTAGCACTAAGTTCAATTCCGCTAATCAGCTCCGGATTGGTTTTAAATTGAAATTGCGGCGCTGCACTCAAAATCCTGTTTACTGCGTCTTTAATTTCGTTTTGCTGTTTTTCCGGCAGGTCAAATGCACTGCGCACCAGTATCGGATTTGAATTGGACTTGAAAGCATCCACAAATTGTCTTTTCTCCTCTTCTTTCAATCCATGTAAACGCCCGATGAACATGTTAGCTGATTGTTCTTCCAGACCGGCTGAAGCGAGGTCTGTAAGTGCTTTTCTCGTGATGGCGAAAACCTGCTGCCGGGTTTTTTGAGCAATTTCATGGTTCAGGTTTTCCTGCGCTTCTTTTGATGCTGCATCTAATTTAGCAGTTAACGAAGCAGCATCCTTTCTTGCCTGCTCAAGAAGTTTCTTCCGTTCATCTTCCGATTCTGCAACAGCTTTATCAAGCAGGGCCTTCCTTTCCTTATCAAAAGCTTCGTTCTTTTGCTTAAACTCTTCCTGCTCTTTGTTGGCCTCTGTCTTCTTCGCTTCAGCATCTGCCAATCGGGCTACTATTTTCTTTTCGCGCTCGTCAATAGCCTTCAGGATTGGCTTGTATAGAAAACGCCATAACAGCCCCACTAAAATGAGGAAATTAAGCACCTGGGCTATTACTGTGAACCAGTCAATTTTCATTTTATGTTTAGTGTTTTGCGATGATGTGAGTCCAGAACGGATTAGCGAAAATGATAATCATGGTAACTACGAAAGAATATATCGCCGTTGACTCAATCATGGCAAGGCCCACGAATAAAGTTCTGGTAATTGTTGGCGCTGCATCTGGTTGCTGGGCAATGGCGCTTAATGCAGCCGCTACCGATTTTCCTTCGCTTAATGCAGGGAACATACACCCCAGTGATGTAGTAAGCCCGGCAGTAATAATTGAAACGATTGCAATGATTGATATACTGTCCATATTAATTCTCCTTTTTTATTTTTTGGTTACTAAATCTTTTTTATCTGAATTTTTAGGAGGGGCTTGCACAGCCGCTGCAATATAAACTGTAGCGAGAATGCTGAAAATATAGGCCTGCACCATGCCTATCAGCAAACCCAGCGCCTGCATAACAATCGGAAATATAAAAGGGGTAATGCTTAGCAAAATTGCCACAATCATTCCTCCGCTCATAATATTGCCAAACAGCCTGACCGCTAATGCGAGTGTGCGCGATAATTCGCTGATAAGATTAAAAGGCAGCATAATGAAAGTTGGCTGCAGGTATGATTTCAGGTAAGTACCTATACCTCTTTGCTTAATGCCGAAAAAAGGTACCGCCAGGAATACAGAAATGGCAAGGGCCGTAGTGGTAGAAAGCGAACCGGTTGGTGCTTGATAATACGGAAACACTATTAATACATTGGCCGTAGCAATAAATAAAAACATGGTACCGATAAAACCAATATATAGTTGTGGGCTGTCAAGGCCAACACCTTTAATTTCGCTATTGATGCCTGTTACCACCATTTCGAGGATGCATTGCCAGCGCGAAATATGCATATCAGTTTTCAGTTTGCGGGTAATGATTGCTGATGTAAGCACCAACAAAAGCATTATACCCCAGGTGGTAACCAGGGTCAGATTAATATTAAAAAAACCATAAGACCAAAAAATGGTTTGGTCAGGACTAAGTTTCATTTACTACCTCCTTTCTTAGCTGATTTCGTTTTTCTTCTATCCTTTTAGTAATGTATAGCACAATATACCTTGCAGCAATAAAGCCAACCGTACAAATAAGAAGCCGTTGCCAATTACCGTTGCCCACAAAATAAAAGCCAAGCATTGTAATAGTAAGCCGGCTAATTAAACCGCCTGAAAACCATAGGCCGGGCATTGTTGATTTAAGGGCTCTCTGCACGGTTATCCAAAGCCCGCCAAAGAATATGGCACCCAAACCTAAACCAGCTATAAACGCTAGAATCATAGATAATATTTCACTCATTTTATTCATCATCGGTTTGATGCATTTTTTTATCTTCACTTGCCACCCAATACCAGGCAATCAGGCAACCGGCTATTAAACCAATAATCAAAAGCGACAGTGTCCATGAAAAGGGCACCGGGTGTGTTTTGTCGAGCCACAGGCCTAACAAGGCACCCAAAACCGCCGGAACAGCCACCGACCAACCCACCATCCCAAACATGCCTAAACCAAACCAAACACCTTTGTTTTCACGTTGCGCTTTAAGCTTTCGCTTTTCCATTTGTTCTATCCGCTGGCTTAAAAGGCGTTCGTTATTTGAATCTGTAGGTTCCATTGCTATTCGTTATGAAGTTTTTCAAGATTATGCATCAATCCGCTTTCCATCTTAGCCAATAGTGAACGGACATTTTTTTCTTCACTATCCTGATTCAAAAATTCCTTTTCTACAGCTTCATGAAGTTTGCCGAGGTCCGTACCTTCAACTGCATTACGAACCGATACCAGTACTTGTCTTCCTGCTTTTATCATCACACCCTCATCCAGGGCCAGGTAATGCACTCCTCCTGCATCGGTTTCATAGGTAAAAATTCCAGGTACCAATGATGCGGCAAAATCCAGCCGTTGTGGCAATAAACCATAAGAACCTGCACTCGTTTCTGCAACAATGCTCTTCACATTCCCGGTTTCATTGAATACCTTGTATGGAAGAAGGATTTTCATGTTCATTAATTGTTCGCTCATTTTACCGGGGTTGCGGTTTTTATAGCATCAGCGGGTTTAACTATTTCAGAGGGGCCTGGAGCCTTCTTTTCGGGGGCGGCAGTTTTTGCTTTTTGCTTCGCTTCATCAATGGCCCCTATCATGTAAAACGCACTTTCAGGTAAATCCTTAAACTCATCAGAAAGGATGCGCTCGCAACCATCGAGGGAGTCTTTTAAACTAACATCCTTACCCTTTATGCCACTGAATTGTTCGGTCATAAAAAAGGGTTGGGTAAGAAATCGCTCTAAGCGCCTGGCACGGCTTACTAAATTGCGGTCATTGATAGATAGCTGCTCCAGGCCAAGCATGGCAATAATATCCTTCAGGTCTTCATACTGTGCCAGTGTTTGCCTTATTTTTTGCGCCAGATTATAATGCCGGTCACCAACAATGCCCGGAGTTGCCATTTTTGAGTTTGATTGTAACAAGTCTATCGCAGGATAGAGACCCTGACTGGCCCTCTTCCGCGAAAGAACAATGGATGCCGAGAGATGTGAAAATGTATGGACAGCGGCGGGATCGGTTAAATCATCCGCAGGCACGTACACTGCCTGGATGGAGGTGATGGCCCCCGTATCTGTATTCGCAATCCGCTCTTCAAGTTTTGACAGTTCGGTTCCCATAGTAGGCTGATAGCCCAACCGGGAAGGCATTTGCCCTAACAAACCGGAAACCTCCATGCCTGCCTGTATAAACCGGAAGATATTGTCAATGAGCAGCAGTACATCCCTATGCTCATCGTCCCGAAAATATTCCGCCATTGTTAAAGCTGCATGGCCTACCCGAAAACGTGCTCCGGGTGGTTCGTTCATCTGCCCAAACACCATGACCATATTTTTCAAAACATCGGCTTTCTTAATATCTTCATAAAGTTCCTCAGCCTCCCGGCAGCGTTCACCAATGCCACAAAACATACTGACGCCATTTTGATGCCCTACCATTTTATGAATCATCTCAGTAAGCAACACTGTTTTCCCGACACCGGCCCCGCCAAACAAACCGGCTTTTCCACCGCGTTCCAGGGGTATCAATACATCAATAGCCTTAATTCCGGTTTCGAAAATTTCAGATTTGGAAGATTGCTTAGCTAAAGAGGGCGGCGATTGATGTATGTTACGCCAATCCATTCCGGTTAGGGACGCCAGGTGATCAATGGTATTACCAAAAACATCAAACATCCGGCCCAGAATTTCTTTTCCTACTGGTACCGTTAGTTGTTTTCCGTCAGTTTCTACAGCCATGCCACGTGCCAGTCCCTGGGTAGGTGTTAATGCAATCCCCCGCACACGACGGTCATCCAACTGCGTCAGTACCTCAATGGATATTTCTTTATCCTTACCGGTTTTCAGCAAAGTAAAAACAGGGGGCAAATAATCTTCGAATAAAACATCTACAACGCTACCCCGCACCGACATAATTTTTCCGTGATTTAAAGTATGGTCTGTTTGTTTTGAAGTCACCGCCAAGTTCCTGATTTTTTAGAATATCATAAATATATCTATCTGAGATTAATAGCTTCATGACCATAGTCATGAAACTCAATGACAATTAATAGCCCAACAATTAGTGCAGCCATAAAACGCAATTTAACCGGCTCTGCAAAAAGATAATGCAATCTTTTTCCAGTTCCTTCTTTTTCATATCCTAATGTTGAATAAAATTACTGCAGCGATAAGTAAAATCATTACAAAATTTCAGATAAAATTTATATAATTCACACATTTTAAATGAGCCGTTATTCTATCCTTTTTATATCACTCCCAAATGATGATAATTAATACCGCCAACAATTAGCGCTGCCATAAAATCCAGTTATTTTCTAAAGGCACGGAAATGCTTTCATAGTTCGGAATTATGCGTACTGTAAAATCACCTGAAGGCCTGGATGATATAATTTTTGCACGATATATGTGCATGGTCCCATTTTCAGAGACTGAATCAATATCCATATTTACTTTTACAGGTTCAGCGCTGTTAACCCCTTCTGCATAAAGCTGGACAAAAACTTCATCCGAATTCATACCATTCAGCATTACCTGAACATGAAACTGATATCCATTTTGCAAACGTTCTGAGTGTATTTCTCCAAATTTTATCTTCTCTCCTTTAGTTTTAAGCTCATGCTGAGAATTGAAAATCCGGTTACCCAAAGCTCCTTTGTCGGCGGCTCGCTTTAAATAGGTTGCAGCGGCAGGCAGATAATATTTTTCGGTATATTCTCGTACTGTACGATTGACTGAAAAACGAGGTGTTAATTTTGACATGCTTTTCCGCATCCGTTCTATCCAACGCAATGGCAGCCCATTCTCATTACGGGCGTAAAATTCAGGTACTACCTCCTGCTCAAGCAAATTATACAAAGCCACCGCCTCCTCTTCATCCCTGGCAGGGTCATCACCATGTTCTTTCGTGTCACCCATTGCCCATCCCACTTCGGAGGTGTATGCTTCCGCCCACCAACCATCCAATTCCGACAAATTAATTCCCCCGTTAACCAGTACCTTCATACCACTGGTTCCGCAGGCTTCCCACGGACGTCTTGGCGTATTTATCCATACATCCACCCCCCGCACAAGATGCTCAGTTAATAACATATCATAATCGCTTAAAAAAATAACGTGATGATATAGATCATGCTGTGCGATAAACTGTATCCATTGCCTGATTAATGCCTTACCTGATTCATCGAACGGAGGGGCTTTACCGGCAATGACTAATTGCACAGGCTGTTCGGGATTTGTTAGAATACGGATAAATCGTTCCGGGTCATGCAGCAGAAGATTTGGCCTTTTATAAGGAACAAAACGGCGTGCAAAACCCAGCGTTAAAACATCGGGGTTAAACACCTGTTTCGCACCTTCAACCATTTCGGACGATTGGCCGGAAATCCTTAATTGCCTTTCAAATCTTTTCCTGGTGAAATTGACAAGATTACTCCTTGATTTGATGCGAAGTTGCCACAGCGTATCATCAGATGCCTTGCAAATATCCTGCTCAACGGTTTTCAGGTCTCCTCTCCAACGATCTTTTCCGCAGAGTTCTGTCCAGATTTCATCAGCAAATTCAGAATCCCAACTTGTCATATGAACACCATTGGTTACTGATCCAACAGGTACTTCATCCATTGGCCAACGCGGAAAAAGGCTTTTGAAGAGGTCCCGGCTCACCATGCCATGTAAACGGCTTACCCCATTCACTGCCCCACTGCCGCGAATTGCCAGATAGGCCATATTGAAATTTTCTGAGGTGTTACCTGGATTCTGCCGCCCGAGAGCCATTAAATCATTAAAATTAACATCCAGTTCATTTTTAGCATAGGCGCCAAGAAATTGCTCCATAAGCAAAGGACTGAATTGATCAAAACCAGCGGCAACAGCAGTATGGGTAGTAAATAAATTACCGGCCCGCGTTATAGCCAGTGCCGCTGCAAATGAAACTCCTGTTTCTTTCATTAAGTCATTGGCACGTTCCAATACAAGGAAGGCAGCGTGACCTTCATTCATGTGGCAAACTTCAGGCTTAATGCCAAGGGCCTTGAGTAATCTCCACCCACCTATTCCCAATATGATTTCCTGTTGAATGCGAAGATCGTTTCCGCCTCCGTATAGTTCGCTGGTTATTCCACGATGCACGGGTAAATTAGCAACATCATTGCTATCCAGCAAATACAACTTTACTCTTCCTACCTGAACCTGCCAGGTCCGTAGCCAGACCGGGTACCCGGGTAAGGATATTTTTATTCGTAACCATTCACCGTTGGGCAAACGTAATGGAGTAATGGGTAACTGTCCCGGATCATTATATGGAAAGAGTGCCTGCTGTGTACCATCTTTATCAATTTCCTGCCGAAAATAACCCTGTTGGTAAAGCAAGCCGACAGCAACTACCGGCACACCCAGGTCGCTTGCCGCTTTTAACTGGTCGCCCGCAACATTGCCCAATCCGCCTGTATAAATTGGCAGCGCTTCGCTTAGCATAAACTCCATACTAAAATAAGCGACATGGGTAAGCGGTGTATCGGGATAATTTTGCTGAAACCAGGCTTTACCGGAAGAAGCCAGTTCTTTTAACTTGATTAACTCATTCATTTTGTCCCGAAATGCCGGATCTGCCAATTGCCGCTCAAGTTCATCCCGCGACACTGTTTGTAAAACTATCCATGGGTTATGGGTAAGCTCCCACAATGCAGGGTCAAGCTGTTTCCATAATTCATCCGTGGCATGGTTCCATGACCAGCGCATATCAAGGGCGAGCTCTGCAAGCGCATCAATTCCCTCTATATCTGAACGCAAAAACCCATATTTATGTTTTGCACTAAATGATTGACTATTCATACAATTTATATTTATAATATATTTACTATAATAGCCAGCTTATTCCGAAAAACCTTACAACTTATATATTTCAATGGTCTGTCATACCATAATCGTATTGTAAAGTTGCTTAATGCTGCTTGTTCAACCGCTTTTAAAATATTGTTTAACAGTATCCAACCCCTGATAATGAATGCCGGCAATCCCCATTTTTTCAGCCACCTGGATAAAAGTTAAGCGGTCATCTATATATACAGACTGACCGGCTGGTGTTTGTGTAGTGTCCATCGCTAGTTTAAATATAGCGGGGTCAGGTTTTCGGAGGCGCACATAACAGGATGAAATATAAAAGTCGTAAAGTTCATCCAGCTTATATTTCTTAATCCTATATTCATTTAGTTCGCGGGCTTCATTGCTAAGGGCCACTATTTTATACCCACGTTCTTTTTTCAGTTTTTTAAAATATTCTATGGCCCCATCCAGCGGCTGCGATTGTTCCATCATAAGGGTTTTAAATTCCTCTTTCGAAAAAGGCCTTTTTATATGGAATATGACGAAGTTGAGATAATCGTCCAGTGTCATCCTGTCCGACTCATAAGTATCCCATACCAGTGCATTGCGATCTTCTGTTTCATTTTTATCAAGGCCCAGTTTCGCGATTACATATTCTCTTTGCTTCAGGCCCCAGCCATCAGTTAGCAATACACCTCCGATGTCGAGAAATATAGTGGTTATCTTTTTAGTTTCCATATAGGTTTAAGATTCAGTTTGCTCCAGTTCCTTTTGGCCAGGCGATTGCAATAAATTTTCAGCCGAACGCTTAACCCCGATGCCCTGTATATCTAAAGCATTCGACCTTTTTGCGGCTTTTCCTAATGCCAGCGAATAGGCGATTTTGTATTCCTGAATAAGGTTTTTCCACAAAGCCGAACAGGAAAGCAAGCTGGCCGCTTTGCGCGCCGTATTAACCAGTTTGGCAGAGTTGCTGCTATATTCAAGCATAATATCCGCTACGTTTTTTACAGCTTCTGAATAATTATTGTCGTTACGTTCAATAACTGCCAGGCCATGATTTATGTCAATAATGCCGGATCGAACTACCTGTCCGAACCCCGATAAATTGGTAGTGATAGTTGGTATATGAAAAGCGAGACTTTCGAGAGGTGTATAGCCCCAGGGTTCATAATAGGATGGGAATGCTGAAATATCAAAACCGGTTAGCAAATCATAATAGGTCAAGTTGAAAATGCCATCATTACCATCTAAATAAACCGGGGCGAAAACAACCTTTACTTTATTCTCTTTAAGGTTATTCAACTGGTTTTTATTAATAAATCCGAGAATCGGATCGCATTCGCTTCCCTTCAGGGAGTGTGTCAACACTTCATTTTTCATTTCGGTATTGGCAGTTTTTTTTATTCGTTCCAACAAATCAAGGCAGGGCCCACCGTGATTGGCAGGAATAAAAATGAAAGCGACCAACTGTTTTTTTAAGGAAATTGTTTTGCCCAAAACTCCCAGTGCATCAATAAAAACATCAACTCCTTTGTCATGGAACTCATATCTGCCACTGGTAATAGCCAGTAGACTATCCTCTGCCAAATCCTGCCCGGCCAAAGCATTTGCAACCTGCAACAATTTTTTACGTGCAGTAATACGCTTTTTCCTGAAGATTACAGGATTGGGTACTATGCAATCATCAAAACCATTGGGAGTTATAATATCAGGCTTTTTACCAAGAAACCTGGAGCATTCTTTACCTGTAATTTCGCTTACGGTAGTAAAACAATCCGCATTTGCGGCCGATACTTTTTCAAGTGAATGCTTGGCTATATCATTATAATTGCGGGCTTCAGTGTCGGCGTTAAAGGTATCAAACCTGCTGTAAAACGGCAAACCGCTGCCGGCCAAAGCCCTTCCAACCACTGTAGCATGCGTAGTAAATACAGTAGCTATTTGCGAAACATGTTCATTCAGATATAATAAACCCACACCCGTTATCCACTCATGGAACTGGGCAATGATTTTATCGCTTAGGGTAAGGTGAAAACTATAAAAACTTTCTATCACTTTACCGGCAGCATAGCCAAATAAAGCAGGTTCTATATAATCCCACCGGCCGGTAAGCGAATCAACCTTATACCGGGTCCAGAGTTCGGTTAAAATGGCGTCCTTCTGTGTAAAAAATGGAGCAAAATCAACGAGCACTACAATAGGGTTGCCGGCAATTTTCCATCGGCCAACTTTAATTCTAAACCCATTAGATTCAACATCAGCGCGCCATGAAGCCAACAGGCCTTTATCTTCTGTAAATTCAGGATGGTCACCCGGGCCTTTCCAAATATCAGGGCCTATCATTATAAAGTTGTCTCCCAACCCGTCAACCATAGTTTGCGCCTTTGTGGATACGACTGTATATATACCACCTACTTTGTTGCACACTTCCCAGCTTACTTCAAAAACATAATCGGGCCGTATTATTTTTTCACTGATCATACGAATATTTCATTGACTTCTTCTACTAAAGGCTTATTTGCTTTTTGCGGTTTCTTTGTTCTGATTGACGCGTGCCTATCCTTTGCCTGCTGCTCTTTGAGCCGGTTATTTATATTCATTTCGAAATCGCTTATCACATTCATATAGTTGATATATGCCAGGTAGGGAGATTGGTACGGGTTGAAATATTTATGTACATCACCATCTGCAAAAAACTTCGTACACAAATAATAAAAGTGGTCGCTGGTTTGAAGATAAAGCCAGTCGCGCCTAATCTGCTCATCTCTGCATTTTTTGACCTTATCCTCCAGTTTATATAAAGATTCAAAAGCGTTATCCTGCAGTTCGTTACCCAACCAGGCCGAAAGATTTCGTTCCTCATCGGCCCACGAAACAGCCTCGGGCATACTAATAGCAGCAACGGGCTGCAACATCGCGCCTGCCTCGGATGGCGTAATAAACCGGTAAGGAGTTTTATCAAAAACATGGTGTGGCAATGCTTTCAAAAATTCAAAAATTCCTGATTCAGCCCACTGGTGTTCGCCAAATGTTTCATAATCCATAAACAGGTTTACAATTTCCCCGGCAGGTGGTATCGCATTCAACCAACTTACAAATGTCTCCGCTCTCAGCCCGCCACCATCCTGAACAGAATGTGAGAACCGAAAAGCAATATCATCACTCAGTTTATAATTTTTCAACAACAATTTCAATCCGGAGCCCTGATCGCCCCGGTATAAATAATTAGGGCTTTTCCATCCCAGCACATGGTCGGCGCCTTCGGTTAGCATGGTTTCAAAACCTAAATCACTAACCATGCCCCTATTTTATCCGAATAAATAAGTTCGGTATTGCGGAACACGGTAGGCTTTTGCCCAAACAAAGTTTCGATTTTCGCACTACGGCCTTTCACCTGGCTTCCAAACTCTTTAGGGCTTACCAGTGCACTTAGTGAATGACTATAAGTTTCAGCCAAAAACGCTACACAACCGGTTGCTGCCAATTGCTTAAAGCTTTCAAGCACTTCAGGGGCATACATTTCAAACTGGTCAAGCGCAGTGCCTGAAATGGAAAAGCTTACCTTAAACCGCGAACCATAGGTTTTTATCAGATCCAGTAGTAATTTATTAGCGGGCAGGTAACATTTACCGGCTACCTTATGCATCACTTCTCTATTGTGATTGTCATCAAAATAATGATGGTTCTCCCCAATATCAAAAAAGCGATACCTCCTTAACCTGAATGGCTGGTGTACCTGAAAGTAAAAGCAAATGTTTCTCATTATCCCTTGTTTAAATAACTGATTGGTATATAGTTTTAACCTTTGATGCAGCTTTCACCCATTTTAAATCTTCCAGTTCTTTACTCCCTTCACGAATAAATGTTTGGGACAGCGGTTTATAACGAAGAAGGCCCGCAATAGCATCGGCCAGTGCATCTATGTCCCAAAAATCAACCTTAATAGCGTGTTTCAATACCTCCGATACACCAGATTGTTTGGAGATTATAACCGGCACTCCGGAACGGATAGCTTCAAGCGGCGTAATACCGAATGGTTCAGATACCGAAGGCATTACGTAGACATCACTCCTGGCATATATATCATCTGTTTCCTGGCCTTGTAAAAAACCGGTAAAGTGAAAGCGTGCGCCCATCTTTAGTTTTGCAACCTGGCTGATTATTTGCTGTAGCATGTAGCCATTACCGGCCATTGCAAAATGTACATCGGGCATTTTATCCAGCACTTTCCGGGCGGCCTGAACAAAATACTCAGGCCCCTTTTGAAATGTTATCCGTCCTAAAAACGTAACAATTTTTTCGTTTTTAGGTGCCCGTGGTTCTGCATTGTTCTGCTTCGCTATAGCGGGTAAAACGCCGTTATGCACTACGGTAATTTTATCGCCGGGTATTCCATACCTGGTCCGCAATATTTCTTTTGTAAACTCACTTACGGTAATTACAGCATCCGCCTGTATCAGGCCCTTTCTCTCAATCTCATATACACTATGGTTGATGTTCTCGCCCGAGCGGTCATATTCAGTAGCATGCACATGTACTATCAGGGGTTTCCCGCTTATTTCCTTTGCTATAATACCAGCCGGAAAAGTAAGCCAATCGTGTGCATGAATAACATCAAATTGATTCTGTTTCGCAAGTTCTGCAGCCACCAGCGCATATTGTGTTACCTCCTTCATCAAATCATGACCATAGTGACCCGTTAAATCAAAGTGTGCTGAACGGGCTGCTCCGGGTGCTATAACATATTGTGTTGACGAAGCCTGATGTGAAAATGTTCCGGGCTGGATATATGGAAGTATGGGTGAAGAAACTTCGATGTAATGCAATTTCTTTAGCAACTCACGATACCATGGGTCATTAAAATTCATCACCACTTCTGAAGCATCGAGCAGACGGAATTTGCTTTTATCTTCTTCGCCATGCAGTTTAGGTACTACAAAAAGAACATCAACTCCTTGTTGCAACAATCCGGTTGTAAGTCCGAAACAAGCAGTGCCTAAACCACCCGAAATATGCGGTGGAAATTCCCATCCAAACATGAGGATCTTCATAATCAAATATGCCTTTAAAGCTTTAAGCTGTGAATGATTTTTTGGAATTTGAAGATGAGTCTTTTAACTCTGGCAACCTTTATACAATTCGGGAAAATATTTACACAATTCACACATTATTTAGTGCGACCCAGTCAGATTTGCATAAGGATGATATTGCTCAATTTCGGGAAAGTGTTCCACTGTTCCCACGTTTTCAATCGGAGTAAACTTTTTAAGTTTGAGTTTTTTGAACAGACTCAGTGTCATTCCAGATACATTCTTAAAGTTGATGGATAAATGTGCCAGAGTGGAAAAGCCGGTCTCAAAGAGTCGAGTAGGTAAGGGCATTTCAGCCCAAACCTCTCACAGAACCGTACGTGATCTCCCATCATACAGCTCATGTTGTCCAGCCATTTTCTTTTATTCCCAATTTCCATTTGGGCAAAGATGGAGGCAGTGAGCGTAAATCAAGCGTGAATTAAAGGAATACTCTAAAACTCAATACCGGCGCGGGTTCCAGAACGAGGTTCATATCCCTCTCTCTCCGCTCCGTCAATACCAAATTGCACTAACGCCTTGTAAACTAAATGCTTACAGGGCGTTTCTGTTTTACCAAATAACCACACTTTACACCAGATTTCACTTTTTACGATACCAATTATGTCCTGCATTGGCTTAAAACCAGGTAGCATGTTTTGAAGTAAACAAGGCCGGCCTTTCAGCTTGCCTTGATGCTTTCCGACAATATTTAAGTAATCAATTTTTCTTTGCCATCTCCATGGACAAAGTAAATTTTATTTTCGTCTGTCACTACCCTGGCGTTCAAACATCCAGCCAGGATATTCGGGTATAAGTTTACTCACCTCGTCCAGCTTTTGCAATTCATCCACAGTAAATGTCACCCCAGTAGATTTAAGATTGTCTTCCAATTGAGTAGAATCTTTAACCCCAATTATGACACTCGTAACAACATGCTGGTGCAACAACCAGGCTAACGCAAGTTGTGCCACCGTTGATTGTTTTATTTTGGCCATTGGCTCTAACACATCTATCACGTTAAATGCCCTTTCTTTATTTACCGGAGGAAAATCAAACTTAACGAGCCTTGAGCCCTCAGGCGCGTCACCGTTCCGCTTATATTTTCCGCTCAGTAAACCTCCTCCAAGGGGGCTCCATACCATCAATCCCATTTTCTGGTCTTTCAACATGGGAACTATTTCACGTTCTAAGTCTCTTGTTGCAAGAGTATAATGTGCCTGAAGTGAAACAAATCGCGAAAGCCGGTTGCAATGTGAGTAACTCAACGCTTTCATAATGTGCCATGCTGCCAGGTTACTGCATCCAATGTACCTTACTTTCCCGCTTTTTACAAGAGTATCAAGCGCATCAATAGTCTCTTCCAATGGAGTCAGTTCATCGTAGCCATGTATTTGATATAGATCAATATAGTCCAGGTTAAGACGCTTTAAGCTTGCCTCGGCTTCATACAGAATGTGCTTACGGCTAAGCCCGCTGCCGTTTGGTCCTTCATTCATTTTGCCACGGATCTTAGTAGCTATAACCAGGTCATCTCTTTTGAGGTTTAGATTTCGAATAGCCTTTCCCGTTAATTCCTCAGATAACCCCTCAGAATATACATTGGCGGTATCAATAAAATTGATACCCGCTTGAATAGCTTGTCCCATAATAGCATCGACTGCTGTCTGATCCAAATGACCAATATTGGCAAAATTACCTTTGCCGCCAAAAGTCATGGTGCCCAGGCACAATTCAGATACTTTGAGGCCCGTGTTTCCCAATAATTTATACTTCATGATATGCGTTTTGATTTATAGTACTTTCCAAAATGGGAGAAGAAGAGGTTATGTATTTTATAAGGTACGTTTTTAGGTTATCTATTAACCTTTGAGCTACTTCCATATCATAACTTTGCGGTGTTATTTTTTTGACTGCCTTCAGGTAATAATATTCACCTGTAACCAAATGTCCTTTGTCTTCTTCAGCGAGGTAAATCAGGGTTTGCGCCCCTTTTTCAGGTGGTATAGCCATGAAACGGAAAAATAATTTGGCGAACCAGTTTGCATTACGCCCAAGGTTTGTACTAACAAACCCCGGATGTTCGCAGTATACCCCAACCCCTTTATCTTCCAGCCTTTTTGCAAGCCACCGGCAAATAAGAATCACTTCGAGCTTCGACTGGCGGTAAGCTCTGACACCGCTGAAATTGTTCCTGGATTCCAGGTTGCTGAAATCAACGTCTCCCTGGTGTAAGGCAGATGCAGCGAAAATGGATTTCGCTTCTTTCGACTTTACCAAAAGGTCAAATAATAAATGGTTTATCAGCAACGGCGCTAAAACATTCACATGAAATATCTCTTCTATGTGGTTTTTCGATTCCTGATACTGGAAATTCCAAACTCCTGCATTGTTGATGAGTGTATCAATATATTCGTGTTTTGCTTTTACCTGGTTGCAGGCATCTGCAATAGATTCAAAGGATGAAAGGTCGCATTTTACAATTTCAATAGTTCCGCTTTTTCCTCCATAACTCCTTTGATACCCGGATAACAAATGTTCTCCTTTTTCCTGGCTCCGGGCTGTTGCTATTACATTGTTTCCATGTGCAGCCAATTCACAGGCTGTAACCAAACCAATGCCGGAAGTGGCACCCGTAATGAAGATTGTTTTGCCCATAATTCTTTTTTTAAATTTTAGACTTCTGTAAATAATTTATGGCATTGTAATATAACTGTGTATTATTTCCCGGTAGTGTTTCTGTTATTTCCCAATACCCGGTAGATTGAAGGATTTAGTGACATTTGAGTACACGTTTTATCACATAAAACCGAATCGTGGTTTAACAGAAATAAATAATTTGATATTATCATATTTCGCATGGCAGTATCCTTTTTTATTAAGGCGCCCCCCTTCTCCGATTTCATAAATTCGCAATTACTCTTCACCAAATCTGCTGATGCAGGGCTATTTGCAAGATTGTTTAACATTTCATTTGCCAAATCATGGTCGTTACTAATAGCTTGCATTATGTTATGGCGTGAATCATTGTTTTTAAGTAATTCTTCAGTTGTTTGCTGATGAGTGCAAGCTGCCATGAAAACCAGTCCAGTTAAAATAGCGTATTTCATTGTAATGATTTATTGGGTTAAATTTTAAATTGAGAGCAACGTAGCCTGGAGGATTTGTTCAGGAAATGGATTTATTTCCTTTCCCCATTTCCCATATCTTTCTTTTCTTCCATCACTTTAGTATGGGCGCTATCCTTTTTGCATTCCATTTTTTTACCATCACACCAATTCATATCTTCTTTTCCATCCAATTCCCCGTCTTTATCCCATCCATCTGTTCTCCCATCCACTCTGCCATCCCAACCATCTGTATGATGGTGCCACATCATGTATTCCCTCATAATATTTTCCCGGTATTCCATCGCACGAGGTTCACGGAAATGATGCCGCACGTTTATTAAACCATGCCTTAACTGGCATAAAAAAGAGTAAGATAAGAGATGATAAGCACCGAATAACAGACCCAGGAAAGAAATTTATCAGCACCGTCTTTTTTTACTTTGGCAAGCAAAAGAACAGTAGCCAGAATGATAAGCAACGTGATAGAAATAGTTATATATAACATAATCTTCGTTCTATTGTTATGAAAAATTTAATTTAAAATTAACTAAGCAAATTTATTTCTGATTTTTACGCAATGCAATGATGATCATCATTCCTATGAGTGATTATAATTGCCACTGTTTTATATTATGACTCTTTCGACTACCTGCAATTTATTGTTGCACTGGACGAAAAACCGGGAATAGAAACACCCGAAGAAGATTACGGAAAGATAACAACACTTACCGGGCTGTTGACATACCTTTCGGACAAGAAAAAATAATGCCCGGCCTGAGCATTATATAAAGGAATATTTCAAAAGAGTTAAAAACTAAAATATCATGCAATTCCATTGCATGGTATTTTAGTCAATATTGCAAAAAACGAATCCTTATCTCTTTACATTCGTGACACGCTCAACGAAGGCCGGAAATTTTTGACCACCTCTTATACGCGCTAATGCATTACTATTCATTACTTTAGGCATTGCCCTAAGTGTCCGATAATTGTATAAACCGATGCTCAATTGGCTAAGGCCTTGATTGATCTCTGAGACCGGCTCTTCCAGTTATAGCACATGGTAAATTGGCCAGGGCCTTAGCTGATCTTTGATAGCATTTTTTTTAAAATATATGTTCATTACCTGATGTTGTTAATGAACACCTTTCTGGTTGTAATTTCATTAGCATTTCTAACTACCACAATCATATAGGCGGCCTCTATGTTATCTATCTCTTTTTGATAAACT